>OGZE01001271.1_pt1 | contig 15453 bp, 14 predicted proteins | sample 1576731 | NCBI WGS metagenome assembly OGZE01 (sample SAMEA3541503, study PRJEB24748) | human gut metagenome | biome: human gut; feature: human-associated habitat; material: faeces | place: China | collected 2012 | reverse complement strand
TTGGGATATATTACAGCAGCCAAAAATATGGCGCCGGGACAGTACAATGGTTGTGGAAATGTTGGAAGAACTTCTGGAGGCAGGATTCCCGGTCAATACAGCAATCCAGATGATGAACACGGCGCTTGTAATCGGAAGAGAAGAGGTGCGTTTTTCCACGGTGGATGTCAGTTTGTTTGATCTGTATGATGGAACATGCGAGATTGTAAAAGCAGGTGCGTCAACGACATTTATCAAGAGAAAGGACAAAGTGGAAATGATTCGCTCTACATCCCTGCCAATCGGCGTCCTTGCGGATATTGAAACAGATCAGGAAAAACTGGAACTGGAATCCGGTGATATGGTGATTATGGTGACGGATGGAGTGCTGGATATGCTGCCAGTAGGCGAGCAGGACACAATTATGTGTACGCTGATCGAACAGTCTTCGCTTGTAAATCCAAAAGAATTTGCCAATTATCTTCTTGGACAGGCGCTGGAATGGGGACATTCACTTCCGGGGGACGATATGACGATCATTGTGACAGGCATCTGGAAACTGTAAGAGGGAAAAAACGGTGCAGCCCTTGTAAAACTTGCAATTTTCAGCAAAATTATATATATTAAAAATGATATCATAAAACAATTTCTAGATATCATGGATGGAGAATTTGCTCCGAATTTAAAATAGCAGGAAAACAAAGGATATAAGAAAATGTATCAGAAAGTAAAAGCATATGTAAAGAAATGGCATATGCTTCAAAAAGAAGACAGTGTTATTGCAGGTATATCGGGAGGCGCCGATTCGGTATGCCTTCTTTTCATGCTGCTAAAGCTGCAAAAGGAACTGGGATTTGCCCTAATGGCAGTGCACGTAAATCATGGCATCCGCGGTGCAGAAGCAGAACGCGATGAAGCTTATGTGAAGCGGCTGTGCAGACAATGGAATGTCCGGCTGAAAGTGTACCGGGAAAATGTGCCGGCATATGCGAAGGAACATGGTATGACCGAAGAAGAGGCTGGAAGAGATATACGGCGTACTTGTTTCTGTAAAGTATTAAAAGAGTGGGGTGGAACGAAGATCGCCCTGGCGCATCATGAAAATGACAATGTGGAGACACTGCTCTGGAATCTGTGCAGGGGTACCGGTATCCGGGGTTTGGGAGGAATCGCGCCGGTAAATGATGTGTGGATAAGACCACTGCTCTGCGTAAAAAGGCGGGAGATTGAATCATATCTGAAAAAGCGGGGAATATCTTATTGTACAGACACGACAAATGCGGACCGCAGGTACATGAGAAACCGTATCCGGATGGACGTTATCCCGTATCTGGAAGACTGTGTGAATACGGAGAGTGTTTCGCATATGGGAAAGACGATGGAGCGGATGTATGAACTGGAGCAATATATATTAGAAGAAGTCGGGCAGTATAAAGAGAGCTGTACTGGCTGGAAGAATGGTAGACGGATCATTCGCCAGACAGAATATACAAAGATCCCGAAGGCACTCCGGGATAATGTCTTACATGAGATTTTATGTGAGACAGCAGGCAGACGCAAAGACATTGAAGAAGTGCATGTACAGATGCTGCGGGATTTATTTACAAAACAGGTCGGCAAAAGGATCAATCTGCCTTACGGGGTGACAGCAATCCGCACATATGAAGGTGTCCGGTTTGAAAAAAATATACCTGAAGCGTCTTATGCTGGAGACGAAAATGAATTATTTTCCATTCGTGTATTTGACAGAGGGCCTGGAAATGTAACATTTCCAGAAAAAATATACACGAAATGGTTTGACTATGATATAATTAAAAATACTGTAAAAATAAGACATCGAATAGCTGGCGACTCCATTGTGATCAACAAATACGGAGGCAGGAAAAAGCTGAAACAGTACTTCACAGACCAGAAGATTCCGCAGGAAGACAGAGATAAGATCTGGATCGCAGCGGACGGAGATGAAGTGCTGTGGATCGTCGGTTACAGGCAGAGCCAGAAATACCAGATTACAGAGAAGACAACGAAGATATTAGAAATACAATATTACGGAGGAGAAGAAAATGGCAGAGACAATTAAAGTTATGATTTCTGAAGAAGATGTAGACAAGAGAATCCAGGAACTGGGAAAACAGATCAGTGAAGCATATGCAGGAAAACAGGTGCATCTGATCTGCGTGCTGAAGGGCGGAGTGTTCTTCATGTGTGAACTTGCAAAGAGAATTACGGTTCCGGTTTCCATGGATTTTATGAGCGTAAGCAGTTACGGAGACGGAACATCCTCAAGTGGTGTTGTTAAGATCGCAAAAGACCTGGATGAGCCTCTGGAAGGAAAAGACGTTCTGGTTGTAGAAGATATCATTGATTCCGGACGTACCTTATATTATCTGCTTGAGATCTTAAAGAAGAGAAATCCAAACAGCATGAAGCTGTGTACGCTTCTGGATAAACCGGACAGACGTGTGCGCGATGTAAAAGTAGATTATGTCGGTTTTGAGATCCCGGATGAATTTGTGGTTGGATACGGTCTGGATTATGCACAGAAATACAGAAATCTTCCATATATTGGTATAGTAGAAGGCGTAGAATAAAAAAGGAGGATGAGCCGGTGACAGATAATAAAAAGAACAGAGGACTGAGTGGAATTACTCTGTTCCTGTTTGTACTTATTGTACTTGGCGCACTTTGGTTTACAAATACACTGGATAGCAAGGAGAGTCAGTTGAGCCGACAGAAATTTGAAAAACTGATCACCAGTGAAAAAGTAGACAGTGTGACGATAACACAGAATAAAAACGTTCCGACCGGAAGCGTGGAAGTGCAGTTAAAGAACAAGAAAAACGGAGAAAATGAGAAGAACTACTTATATGTATCTGATGTAAATGAGATCCAGAAATATCTGGACAAAGCAAAGATTGATTATGAGATGTCGGATGTTCCGAGAGATAACTGGTTTGCAACAACGATTTTCCCGGTATTGCTTACGATGGCTGGATTTTTCCTGATCTTTATGATGATGAACCGTCAGGGCGGCGGTGCAAATTCCAAAGCGATGAGTTTTGGGAAAAGCCGTGCAAGACTCAGCACAGAGCAGGATAAGAAAATTACGTTTGCACAGGTGGCAGGATTACAGGAGGAAAAAGAAGATCTGGAAGAGATTGTTGATTTCTTAAAATCCCCGAAGAAATATATCCAGGTTGGAGCAAGAATCCCGAAAGGTGTACTTCTTGTGGGACCTCCGGGAACCGGTAAGACTCTGCTTGCCAAGGCAGTCGCCGGAGAAGCAAAAGTACCATTTTTCACAATTTCCGGTTCAGATTTTGTGGAAATGTTTGTCGGCGTAGGAGCATCCCGTGTGCGTGATCTTTTTGAAGAAGCTAAGAAGAACGCACCGTGTATTATTTTCATTGATGAGATCGATGCCGTGGCAAGAAGCCGTGGAACCGGTATGGGCGGCGGACATGACGAGAGAGAACAGACATTGAACCAGTTACTGGTAGAGATGGATGGATTTGGCGTAAATGAAGGAATTATCGTAATGGCTGCGACAAACCGTGTAGATATTCTGGACCGTGCGATCTTACGTCCGGGACGATTTGACCGTAAAGTTATGGTTGGAAGACCGGATGTAAAGGGACGTGAGGAGATCCTGAAAGTCCATGCCAAAGGCAAACCGCTCAGTGAAGAGATTGATTTGAAACAGATTGCGCAGACAACAGCGGGATTTACAGGAGCAGACCTGGAGAATCTTCTGAACGAAGCGGCAATCCTTGCGGCGAAAGACGAGAGAATTTACCTGAAACAGGATGACATTAAGAGAGCATTTGTCAAAGTCGGAATTGGTGCGGAGAAGAAGAGCCATATCATTTCCGAAAAAGAGAAGAAGATTACAGCTTATCATGAGGCGGGACATGCGATCCTGTTCCATGTACTGCCGGATGTCGGACCGGTTTACAGCGTGTCTATCATCCCGACCGGAGGAGCCGGCGGTTATACAATGCCGCTTCCGGAACGTGATGAGATGTATAATACAAAGGGCAAGATGCTGCAGGATATTACGGTATCGCTTGGCGGACGTGTAGCAGAAGAAGAGGTGTTTGATGACATTACAACCGGAGCTTCGCAGGATATCAAACAGGCAACGGGTCTGGCAAAATCCATGGTTGTAAAGTTTGGTATGTCTGATGAGATCGGACTGGTAAGTTATGATAATGAAAACGATGAAGTATTTATCGGACGCGACCTGGCACACACATCCAGAGGTTATGGCGAGAGCGTTGCAACTGTGATTGATAAGGAAGTAAAGCGTATCATTGATGAATGCTATGTCAGAGCAAAACAGATCATTGAGGAGCATGAGGATGTACTTCATGCATGTGCAGAGCTTCTTCTGGAAAAGGAGAAAATCTCAAGGGAAGAGTTTGAAGCATTATTTCACGATGAACCAGTGGAAGCGTAGCAATCGGAACCGGCAGAAGGAAAGGACGACAGAACATGAATAAGCAGGCTTTATTTTGTGACGGAACAGCGAGGTATGTGTGTCCGTTGGAACCGGAAGTGGGGGAAACAGTTACACTTAAGTTCCGGGCGGCAAAAGAAGATAATATACAGATAAGGCTGGCGATCAATAACGAATTATATACGATGGAAAGTGAACGCACCTATGGTGCGTTCACTTATTACCGGGCAGAATGGAAACTGAAAGATGGGATGACTTCCTATTATTTTGAGATTCAGGATGGTGAGGAAGTCTGGTATTACAATCGAAGCGGGCTCACGGATGGGCGGATTCCATATTATGATTTTCGTCTGGCTTCGGGATTTTCCACGCCGGATTGGGCAAAAGGCGCAGTTATTTATCAGATTTATACGGATCGTTTTTATAACGGCGATCCGGAAAATGATGTGGAGACAAGAGAGTATTTCTATATTGGCGATTACAGCAGCAAAGTAACGGACTGGAACAAATATCCGGCGGCGATGGGAGTCCGGGAATTTTACGGTGGTGATCTGCAGGGAGTGATTGACAAACTGGACTATTTACAGGATCTGGGAGTGGAAGTACTGTATTTCAACCCACTTTTTGTCTCTCCTTCGAATCATAAATACGACATCCAGGATTATGATTATATTGATCCGCATTTTGGAAAAATCGTTGAAGATGGCGGCGAACTGCTTTCGCCCGGCGAGAAATCGAATAAAAAAGCAACGAAATATCAGAAACGTACGACTTCCTTTGCAAATCTGGAAGCAAGCAACGAATTATTTATAAAACTGGTAGAAGAGCTGCATCGCCGCGGTATGAAGATTATTCTGGACGGTGTTTTCAATCACTGTGGATCATTTAATAAATGGATGGATCGGGAGTGCATTTACGAGAGGCAGAAAGGCTATGCTCTGGGAGCATATATTTCCAGAGAAAGTCCGTATCATGATTATTTCCGGTTCTTCTCAGATGAGGAAAAAGACTGGCCATATAATGGAAAATACGATGGCTGGTGGGGGCATGATACTTTGCCAAAATTAAATTATGAGGAATCGGTGAAACTTGAGAATTATATTTTAAATACGGGACGCAAATGGGTGTCGCCGCCGTACAATGTGGATGGCTGGAGACTGGATGTAGCAGCGGATCTCGGACGAAGCAACGAGTACAATCATCAATTCTGGAAGAAATTCCGTGAAGTGGTAAAAAATGCGAATCCAGATGCGATTATTCTGGCAGAGCATTACGGAGATCCGAGAGAATGGCTCGGAGGCGATGAATGGGATACCGTTATGAATTATGATGCATTTATGGAGCCAATCACCTGGTTCCTGACCGGAATGGAAAAGCACGGTGATGAGATGCGTGAAGAGCTCCGCGGAAATGCAGATAATTTTACTAGAGCGATGACGTATCATATGGCAAATATGATGGTGCCATCCCTTCTGACATCCATGAATGAATTGTCCAATCACGATCATTCGAGATTTTTAACGCGTACGAATCATATGGTTGGCCGTGTTGCCGAACTGGGACCGGAAGCGGCGAATGAATTTGTTAATCCGGCTGTAATGCGCGAAGCGGTTGCCTTCCAGATGACGTGGATCGGGGCGCCAACGGTATACTATGGCGACGAGGCTGGTGTCTGTGGATTTACAGATCCGGATAATCGACGAACCTATCCGTGGGGACATGAAGATCAGCAGATGCTGGGATTCCATAAAGAAATGATCCGCATACACAAAGAGCATGAAGCGCTGCGGACAGGAGCTGTAGTTATGCTGCACTGTGAGAAAAATATACTGGCTTACGGCAGATTTACGGAAGAAGAGCAGATTATTGTGATTCTGAATAACCGGAGCGAACTTGCAGAAGTAACGGTTCCGGTATGGAAGGCGGAAGTGCCAGTGAAAACAAATATGAGACGGCTGATGTATTCTTACAAGGATGGATATACAACGGAATATGAAAAATATCTTGTCAGGGACGGCGAACTGGTGGTGAATATGGGAGCGTATTCGGCGTTAGTTGTCGAAACGATAGACGAAATGGGGACGGGGATTTTCTAGAAAATTCCCGTCCCCATTTCAAGTAGTTATCCACAGGCTGATTTCAGCGTTTTCCCGATGAAAATGTGGATTACTTTGTCAATACTTCAGCCCCATCTTCTGTGATGAGCACCATATATTCAATTTGGGCAGATAGACCGTCGTCAATAGTATAAACTGTCCAGCCATTATCTTCGTCTACGAAGAAATCCGGGCTACCTTCGTTGATCATCGGCTCGATTGTAAACATCATACCTGGGACGAGAACCATCTCGCTTCCCTTTGGTGCGACATAGCATACGAAAGGATCTTCGTGGAATTCCAGACCGATTCCGTGTCCACCGATTTCTTCTACGACAGAGTAACCATTCTTCTGTGCATGACGGTTGATCGCAAAAGCGATATCGCCCAAATGTCCCCATGGTTTTGCTTCTTTTAATCCGAGTTCTACACATTCTTTTGTGACACGGACGATCTTTTCTGCTTCCGGGGACACATTTCCAATCGTAAACATACGGGATGCATCAGAAAAATAACCATCTAATATAGTAGAAACATCTACATTGATAATATCGCCTTCTTCCAGAATCTCATTTTCATCCGGGATACCATGGCAGATGACATTGTTGATAGAAGTGCATACACTCTTCGGGAACCCTTCGTAATTTAACGGAGCCGGAATGCCGCCATGTTCGGTTGTAAAATCATAAACCAGCTTATCGATCTCAGCAGTGCTCATGCCTGCATGGATGTGCGCGGCAACGTGGTCTAACACGGCTGTATTAAGATCTGCACTTTTTCGGATTGCAGCAATCTGTTCCGGTGTTTTTAAAAGAGAACGATCCGGTACAATTTGTCCCTTTGCTGCGAGGGACCATAATTTCACATCTAATTTATCCACATTAAATACCTGCTTTCTGTAAAATATTTAGAACTGTATTTTATTATAGCACCTTTTTGGTAATTTGGTATCCTCCATTGCGTAGATGATAAAAATCATGTATAATTTTAAAATGATTGGTTATTTTGCAAATATATACTTTACAAAAGTGTAATTGTGAAAGGATGATGAATATGTTTAGATTAGGTATGCTTACCAGTGGCGGAGATTGTCAGGCGTTAAACGCAGCAATGCGCGGCGTTGTAAAGACACTCTGCGAGAAACGTGATGATGTAGAGATTTATGGATTTCAAGATGGATATAAAGGTTTGATCTATTCAAATTTTAAGATGCTGACAGCAAAGGACTTTTCCGGAATCCTGACAATGGGTGGAACGATCCTGGGAACATCCCGCCAGCCATTCAAATTAATGCGTGTTCCAGATGAGAATGGGCTAGACAAGGTGGAGGCTATGAAACACACGTATCATAAGCTGAACTTGGACTGTCTTGTGATCTTAGGTGGCAATGGCACACATAAGTCTGCAAATATGCTGAGAGAAGAAGGGCTGAATGTAGTCACACTCCCAAAGACGATCGACAATGATCTCTGGGGAACGGATATGACATTTGGTTTCCAGAGTGCGGTAGACATTGCGACGGATACGATCGACCGGATCCATACGACTGCAACATCCCACAGCCGTGTATTTATCGTGGAAGTTATGGGACACAAGGTCGGCTGGGTGACACTTCATGCGGGTATTGCAGGAGGAGCGGATATTATTCTGCTTCCGGAGATCCCTTATGATATTGATGTGATCGCAGAAGCAATCAATAAGAGAGGAAAAGCCTGAAAACATTTCACAATCATTGCGGTTGCAGAAGGTGCGATTTCCAAAGAAGATGCGAAACTTTCCAAGAAGGACCTGAAAGCAAAAAAAGCAAAAGAAAAGTATCCGTCTGTTGCGTATGAACTGGCAGAGAAAGTGCAGAAGAAGACGGATCAGGAAGTCCGTATTACAGTGCCAGGACATACACAGCGAGGAGGTTCTCCGTGCGCTTATGACCGTGTGCTTGCAACAAGACTCGGTGCGGCGGCAGCAGAAGCAATTCTGGACAGCGATTTCGGCAATATGCTCGGAGTTAAAAATAACAAGATTGTCCGTATCCCACTGGCAGAGGTGGCTGGTAAATTAAAATACGTGGATCCAGAATCTGAGATCGTGCATGAAGCAAAACTTGCCGGTATCAGTTTTGGTGATGAATAGATAAATGACAGATAAACAGGGAGTGTAAATAAATGTCTTATATGGCATTGTATCGTAAATTCCGGCCGGATGAATTTGAAGATGTTAAAGGTCAGGATGCGATTGTTAAGACTTTAAAAAATCAAATAAAAGCAGACCGTATCGGTCATGCATATCTGTTTTGTGGGACAAGAGGAACCGGTAAAACAACGGTTGCCAAAATATTTGCAAAAGCAGTAAACTGCGAACATCCGGTAGATGGAAGTCCATGCGGAGAATGTAGTATGTGCAAGGCAATCAGTGCCGGTAATTCCATGAATGTAATCGAGATTGATGCGGCATCGAACAACGGTGTGGATAATATCCGTGAGATCCGTGAGGAAGTTGCTTACAGACCAACTGAAGGACGCTACAAAGTTTACATTATCGACGAGGTGCATATGCTTTCGATCGGCGCTTTCAATGCACTTTTGAAAACGCTGGAAGAACCGCCGGAGTATGTTATTTTTATTTTAGCGACAACAGAAGCGCATAAGATACCGATTACGATTTTAAGCCGTTGCCAGCGGTATGATTTTAAGCGGATTTCCATAGATACGATTGCCGGACGGCTCCGGGAGTTGATCAATAAGGAAGGCTGGGACGTGGAAGACAAAGCAGTGCGGTATCTGGCGCGGATGGCAGATGGTTCTATGCGAGATTCCCTAAGTCTCCTGGATCAGTGTGCGGCTTTTTACATTGGAGAGAAGCTGACATATGACCATGTGCTGGAGGTGCTTGGCGCTGTCGATACCGAGGTATTCAGCAAGCTTCTGCGCAGACTGCTGGACATGGATGTGCATGCAGTGATCGAGACAGTGGAAGAACTGACGATGCAGGGCCGCGAGCTGTCGCAGCTTGCAGCTGATTTCACATGGTATTTGAGAAATCTGTTACTTGTGCGCTGTTCAGATGACATGGAAGATGTGCTGGATGTTTCTACGGAGAATCTTGCACGTCTGAAGGAAGAAGCGCAGATGATCGATAACGATACACTGATCCGTTATATCCGTGTATTTTCTGATCTTACGAATCAGTTAAAATTTGCAACACAGAAGCGAGTGTTGCTGGAAGTTGCGTTGATCAAGTTATGCAAACCGGCGATGGAGACGAGTCAGGATGCACTTTTGGACCGCATCCGCGCCGTGGAAAAACGTCTGGATGAAGGCGCGGTAGTTGCAAATGCGCCGGCAGCAGCTTACCGGATGCCGGTATCGGATACTTCTGCAGCACAGGAGAAGAAGCCAGAGCTTCCGAAAGCACTGAATGAAGATGTGAAAGCGGTTGCTGCAGATTTTCGGATGATCGCCAATGATGCATCCCCGATGCTGCGTAACTTTCTTAAGCGGGCAAGGCTCAGCGCAGGTGAAGGCAACCGGCTTATGATTGTACTTCCGGATGAAATGAGTGCAGATATGGTTGGCTCGGATGCACATAAAGCAGAGATAAAAGAGCTTATTTCAGAGAAGATTGGCAAAGATGTCGAGATCGATGTACGGCATGTAGAAGAAGGACATAGGTTTGAAGACCAGTTTGTGGATATTGAGAGTCTGATACACATGGACATAACAGTTGAGGACGAATGATACTTAAATATCAGGTTTTAGGTTTTTTTATCAACTTGAATTAGAATTATATACAACAGATAGACTGATAATTACAAATTTTATTACAAAACAGGAGGATTTTAATCATGGCAAAAAGAGGTGGATTCCCAGGCGGCGGAATGCCGGGAAATATGGCAAATCTGATGAAGCAGGCACAGAAGATGCAGCGTCAGATGGAAGAACAGGCAAAAGAGATGGAAACAAAAGAATTTACAGCAACAGCAGGTGGCGGAGCTGTGGAAGCAACAGTTTCCGGTTCCAAAAAAATTGTGAAACTGAAACTGGATGAAGAAGCAGTAGATCCGGATGACGTGGAGATGCTTGAAGACCTGATCGTTGCGGCTGTCAATGAAGCACTTGAGAAAGTAGATGCAGAGTCTGCTTCTGCAATGTCCAAATTTACAGGCGGAATGGGCGGCGGAATGCCGGGATTATTCTAATACGGGAATGGTGAGCAGAAGATGGATTACTACAGTAACCAGATAAGCAAACTGATCGAAGCCTTATCCTGTCTGCCTGGAATTGGTACGAAGTCGGCGGCAAGGCTTGCATTTCACTTGATCCATATGCCAAAGGAAGATGTACAGAAACTGGCAGATACAATGGTAGAAGCAAGACAGAATGTCAGATATTGCGCAGAGTGCTGCACGCTGACCGATCAGGAACTCTGTCCAATCTGCAGTAATAGAAACAGGGATCATAAGACGATCATGGTTGTGGAAAATACAAGAGATTTGGCAGCTTATGAAAAGACGGGAAAATACAACGGGGTTTATCATGTCCTGCATGGAGCGATTTCACCAATGCTTGGTATCGGTCCGGAAGATATTAAACTGAAAGAGCTGATCAAACGACTGGAAGGCGATGTGGAAGAAGTGATCATCGCGACCAATTCCAGCCTGGAAGGTGAGACAACAGCGATGTATATCAGCAAATTGATCAAACCGATCGGCGTGAAAGTCAGCCGGATCGCCAGTGGTGTTCCGGTAGGCGGAGATCTGGAATATATTGATGAAGTGACATTGCTCCGAGCGCTGGAAGGCAGAACGGAATTATAAAGTAAAAGGGGACGGGGATTTTCTAGAAAAGCCCCGTCCCCTTTTAAAGAGTGTGGAAGGATGTGTGGAAAACTATGGGAAAACGTAAAGTGACATCTATGGATATCGCAAAAGCTGCCGGAGTGTCGCAGTCGACCGTTTCAATGGTATTAAATAAAAAATATAATGTGTCTTTTTCAAAAGAGACTGTGGAAAAAGTTGAGCGTGTGGCGAAAGAATTGGGATATGTTCCGCAGAAACGTAAACACCGCAAAGAAAGTAAGAAAGAAAAACTTCTGGTTGTATTTTGCTCCAATCTTACAAATCCATACTATGTAATGCTTCTGCAGGGGATTGAATCGCGGGCGAAAGAGCAGGGATTCGGACTGTTTGTCTGCAATACGCAGCGTGATTTGCATATGGAAGAACGATATCTGAAAATGATGTGGGAATTAAAGCCACTTGGCATTATTTATACATGTAATCCGAGTCATTGTTTTATGGAACTGGTAGAAGAATTGTCAAGATCGATTCCGGTTGCAATCATCAATAACCAGAATGAACGGCTGAATGTAGATGCTGTGGAACTGGATAATTCCAAACTGGGACGCATGATGGCAGAACATCTCCTTGAACTGGGACACCGGAAGGTGGCATATGTGGCGCCGCCATTGACGACCAGGCAGAAACAGCGGTCAAAACGTGTGGAAGGATTTCTGAATGGATTTGCGGAAAAAGGTCTAAAAGACCAGGTCATCATCAAAGCGGCGAGAGAAGAAATTGATCTGGATGTGGCACATATTGATTCGGAGTATAAGATTGGTTACGAGCTGACACGTGAGCTCCTGAAAGAATCACCGGAAGTGACGGCTATTGTTGGCCTGAATGATATGATCGCCTTTGGCATTCTCGATGCACTGCACGAAGCGAAACTTAAAGTGCCGGGAGATATGTCTGTGATGGGATGCGATAATACATTATTTGCCCGGATGCACAAAGTAGATCTTACGACTATTGAACATTTTGTAATATTCAAAGGAAGGGATGCATGCGATATTATTATGAAGAAAATCGCATCTCACAATACGAAATATTCGGACATTGAGCCAATCAGTACCTATCATGTCGAATATGAACCGAAACTGATCGTGCGCGGAACAACATCTTACCCACGGGAAATAAAACGCAGGCGCAGGTAGGCGCTGCATATAGAAATAAAGAGTGGGAACGGATAAATCTTACATACAGAAAGAAAGAACAAGAATAAGAATAAGTGAGCTTTGTGTGTGGGAATAAGGCAGGGAGTTGGCTGAAATCTGCATGCAGAATTATGGATAAAAATAAATTACAGATGGAAAATTAATATATTTTCGAAAATTATTATTAATAATATGGCATCGACAAAGCAGCATGGCATGAAAACAACAGAAAATAAAAGAATATCGAAAAAATATCGTAACAATTTTACAAGGAATTAAAAAATGTTAACTAATATAACGTATTTATTAATAGAGAAAATTATTAATAAAAAATGAACTATTGACCAAATGTCGCATGATAGGATATAATTTTATCATGTGAACATAAGGATCTGTGAAGAGATTCACGAATGATTAAAGGAGGAATAAAAAATGAAATTTTTCATTGACACAGCGAACGTTGACGACATCAGAAAGGCTAATGACATGGGAGTTATCTGTGGAGTAACAACAAACCCATCTCTGATCGCTAAAGAAGGAAAAGTATTTGAAGAGGTAATCGCAGAGATCGCATCTATCGTGGATGGACCGATCAGTGGTGAAGTAAAAGCTACAACTGTTGATGCTGAAGGCATGATCAAAGAGGGAAGAGAAATCGCTAAGATTCATCCGAACATGGTAGTTAAGATCCCTATGACAGTAGAAGGATTAAAAGCTTGCAAAGTACTTTCTTCAGAGGGAATTAAGACAAATGTTACATTAATCTTTTCTGCTAACCAGGCACTTCTGGCTGCAAGAGCAGGAGCAACATATGTATCTCCATTCCTTGGACGTCTGGATGACATTTCTGTAAGAGGAACTGACCTGATCACAGAGATCGCTCAGATCTTCGAAGTTGCAGGAATCGACACAGAGATCATTGCAGCAAGTGTACGTCACCCAATGCATGTAACAGACTGCGCATTAGCAGGAGCTGATATTGCAACTGTACCATACAAAGTTATCGAGCAAATGACAAAACATCCATTAACAGACGCAGGAATCGAGAAATTCCAGGCTGACTACAAAGCTGTATTTGGAGAATAGAGAGCATTTTCATATTAGGAGGAACACCATGAACAAATTAGAATTAATGAAGATGGCGAACGAAGTTCGTAAAGGTGCCATCACAGCAGTTCACAGTGCCAAATCCGGACATCCGGGCGGATCACTGTCAGCAGCTGACATTTATACATATCTTTATTTTGAAGAGATGAATGTAGATCCAAAAGATCCTAAGAAAGCAGATCGTGACCGTTTTGTACTGTCCAAAGGACATACAGCACCAGGTTACTATGCGACACTTGCCAACAAAGGCTTTTTCCCAGTTGAAGATCTGACTACACTTCGTAAAGTGGGATCTTACCTGCAGGGACATCCGGATATGAAACATATTCCGGGAGTTGATATGTCAAGTGGTTCTCTTGGACAGGGGATTTCAGCAGCAGTTGGTATGGCAATTTCTGCAAAATTAAATGATGCATCTTACAGAGTATACACTCTGCTTGGAGATGGTGAGATCCAGGAAGGACAGGTATGGGAAGCTGCTATGTTAGCAGGTCACAGAAAACTGGACAACCTTGTAGTAATTGTAGATAACAATAACCTTCAGATCGACGGAACTGTAGAAGAAGTAAACTCCCCATATCCGATCGACAAGAAGTTTGAAGCATTTAACTTCCATGTAATCAATATCGACGGACATGATTTCGATGCAATCGATGCTGCATTCAAAGAAGCAAGAGAAATAAAAGGACAGCCAACAGCAATCATTGCCAAGACCGTGAAAGGTAAAGGAGTTTCCTTTATGGAGAATCAGGTATCATGGCACGGATCTGCTCCGAACGATGAGCAGTATGCAGTTGCTATGGCAGATTTAGAGAAAGTAGGTGAAGCATTATGTCAGAAGTAAAGAAGATCGCAACAAGAGAAAGCTACGGTAATGCTTTAGTTGAATTAGGTAAAAAACATGACAATGTTGTAGTTTTGGATGCAGACCTTGCAGCAGCTACAAAGACAGGAATCTTCAAGAAAGCATTCCCAGAGCGTCATATTGACTGCGGTATCGCAGAGAGCAATATGATTGGTGTGGCAGCAGGACTTGCTACAACAGGAATGGTTCCATTTGCAAGTTCTTTTGCAATGTTCGCAGCAGGACGTGCATTTGAGCAGGTTCGTAACTCGGTCGGATATCCGAAGTTAAATGTTAAGATCGGAGCAACTCATGCAGGTATTTCTGTAGGAGAAGACGGAGCAACACATCAGTGTAACGAAGATATCGCTCTGATGAGAACAATTCCGGGAATGGTTGTTATCAACCCATCTGATGATGTTGAAGCAAAAGCAGCAGTAGAAGCAGCTTACGAACATGTAGGGCCTGTTTATCTTCGTTTTGGAAGACTTGCTGTTCCGGTAATCAATGACAATCCGGATTACAAATTCGAGCTTGGAAAAGCTGTAACATTAAGAGAAGGAACTGATGTTACAATTATCGCATCAGGACTGACTGTTTCTGAGTCACTTGTAGCAGCAGAGAAACTTGCAGCAGACGGAATCAGTGCAGAAGTAATCAACATGCACACGATCAAACCGTTAGACGAAAAAGCAGTTATCAAAGCAGCAGCTAAGACGGGCAAGATCGTAACAGCAGAAGAGCACTCTGTTATCGGAGGACTCGGAAGTGCAGTATGCGACGTTGTTGCTGAGAAAGCACCTGCAAAAGTTCTGAAGATTGGTGTAAATGATACATATGGAGAGTCTGGACCGGCTGTAGAACTGATTAAGAAATACGGACTGGATGCAGACAGCATTTACGAAAAAGTAAAAGCATTTGTATAAGAAAAAATATGACCTAAAAGGGGACGGGGATTTTCTAGAAAATCCCCGTCC
>OGZE01001268.1_pt1 | contig 15478 bp, 16 predicted proteins | sample 1576731 | NCBI WGS metagenome assembly OGZE01 (sample SAMEA3541503, study PRJEB24748) | human gut metagenome | biome: human gut; feature: human-associated habitat; material: faeces | place: China | collected 2012 | reverse complement strand
TCGTACGGTCAGCGCAGTAAATGCGCAGACCTACTGAACAGTTACCATAGGACACATTTTTCTATGAAATAAAAAGCCAGTTCTATATCTCTCTTAATACACCAAAGATATAAAAACTGGCTTTTTACCATTCTTAGATTTTTATACCTGCTCCCTCATTTTAAGCAGATATGGTATGTAAACTTCCCGTCATACAGAGCCGGAAACTTCACCGAACGCCCACCTTAGTACACAATCTTGTACTCGCTGGAACCTTCTCCATTTACCACATAGTAAACGGCACGCTCTTCCGGTTTAACATACAGGGTCAGAGTCTCAATCTCGTCCTCTTTATGTCCCAGAGCTGCATATGCTTTCTTTGCTTCTGCCTTCAGCTTCTCGATAGAAATCTCAGCACCTGCGTACTGTACGTATGCAACTGTCTTTACTTCCTTTTTCTCAGCTGTCTTCTTTGCTGCAGTGGTTGTCTTTGTGGTTCTCTTTGCAGTTGTTTTCTTTACGGTCACGTCTGTCTCCTTTTTCTCTGCGGCTGCTGCCATCTCTTTCTTCTCTGCGAGGGCGGTCTCCTTCTTCTGTACCGGCGCTACGGCTGTTTCTTTCTTCTCTACATGTGCCAGTGCAGTTTCCTTTTTCGGAACGGATGCTACTGCCGTCTCTTTTTTCTCCACCGCTGCAACAGCTGTTTCCTTCTTTGCCACTGCTGCCACTGCCGTTTCTTTCTTCGCCACTTCAGCTACGGCTGTCTCTTTTTTCTCCACAACAGACGGAACCTTTTTCTCTTCCGTTGAAACAGATTTCTTTGCCGCTGTCTTGGCTAATGTTTTCTTTCTCTGAACCATATATCTCATCCTCCTTCTCTGCTTTCTCCGCAACGTCTTCCGGCTTGTGATTCTGTGCTCACTCACACGGCGCAGCTTTTCTGCCTGCGGCAATGCCTCATATCCGATTCATTCCCAACAGTCGAAGTAGGGACACCGCCTAATCACATCCTTGTCATTCTGCGGTATCCCCATAATTTAATTGTCTTATATTCAAGTTTCCCCAAGTTGTCTGTCCATTCAGATTATCACACAAATGGTCTTTTTCCGCCCTTGATCCACCGTCAAGCACATCCTATCCCTATTTCCATGACCTTGTCTGAACTTTAACAAATTATACGGCAATTTCCTGTTTTTGTCAACAAAACCGCTCTTCCTACCGAATCGCCAAGTACAAATTATAAAATCCAGTTACACTGACGATTCCCACCATAATCGGCGTCAGGAATCGGATGCAGAACACCCAGAGTTTTCCCAGACGGAATTTCGTGCCGTCCGCCTCGATCTCCGCAAGCAGATACTCCGGTTTCCATTTCCAGCCTACATAGTAGCACATCGTGAGTCCACCGAGCGGCATCAGAATATTATCCGTTACCAGTCCGGCGAAATCAAAGACCGACTGATTCAGGATTGTGACATCACTCAGGACGCCGAAGGACAGCGCACTCGGAATGCCAAGCAGCGTGATCGCCGTACCAATCACAAGCGCCGCATGCTTGCGTTCCCAGCCCAGCGAATCAATCGCAAAAGAGGCACAGACTTCCAGAAGTGCGATCGCACTCGTAACGGCTGCGAAAAAAACCAGCGCAAAAAACAGGATTGCAAAGAAAGTTCCCCCCGCAATATTCGCAAATACCATCGGCAGTGTGCCGAAAATCAGTCCCGGTCCCTGTCCCGGCTCCAGACCGAAGGCAAATACTGCCGGAAAGATCGCGATACCCGCGAGAACCGCAATCACGGTGTCCAGACCACCGACGATCATACAGCTTTTTGGAATATTTTCCTTTCCACTCAGATAGCTTCCGTAGGTGATCGTGATACCCATACAGAGACTCAGGGAATAAAACACCTGTCCCAGTGCCGCGCTGACAGAAGAAAGCGTGAACGCCGAAAAATCCGGCTGGAAGATAAATAACAGTCCTTTCGAAGCTCCCGGAAGCGTCACGCTTCTGAAAATGATGACAAATAACAGAACCAGAAGCATCGGCATCATCAATTTGCTCGCTTTCTCAATGCCATTGATGCCAAAATAGCAGACAGCTATAGTCGCTGCCATAAATACAATATGCCAGATCACCGGCTCGCTACTGCCGATAAAGGCGTTAAAATCCGGCGCTGCCGCCGTCGTCACATAGCTGGCAATATACTTTAAAATCCAGCCGCCAATGACGCTGTAATAACTCAAAATAATAAACGCCGCCAGTACGCCGAATATACCGACAATCCGTGCGTGCGGATGAATGTCCGCATATGCCTGCACCGGATCATGCCGCGTCTTCCGTCCCAGGGACATTTCCGTGATCATAACCGGCAGTCCGAGAACGACGATAAAAAACAGATACGCAACCAGAAATGGAAATCCACCGTTCTTTCCCATCAGATATGGAAATTTCCACAGATTTCCCAATCCAATCGCCGCCCCAGCCGTCGCCATAATAAAGCCCAGCTTACTCGCCCATTGTTTGTTTTTACTCATGTGTAGCCCTCTTAGTATTCTTTCATTTCATATTTGATATAGCCTTGCGTTATAACGCAATATGGACTATTATATCGAATTTTAGGGACTATGTAAACCGTTTTTAAGTGGGAATCACGCAAAAAAGCCTGTCCCCCGACACCTTTTCCATGCCAAAAGACAGACTTTTCTCTATTTCTTAATTCAATTTATTTCCGGCAGCACACTCCCGGCATTCCAGAAAGCCACGCCGAATTTCCACTTTTTATCTTAGTCCTCGATCGTATCAATCAGGCTGTCATCATCAAAGTAATTGATCCGCATCGAAGCCTTCACATCGCGAAGTGTCTCAGCAGCCTTCGCCTCTGCTGCCTTGCTTCCCTCTTTCAAGATGTCAAATACATCCGGGATTCTCTTCTCCCATTCCTGGCGTCTCGCGCGAATCGGAGCCAGTTCAGCCTGCATGACGTTGTTTAAGAATTTCTTCACCTTCACATCGCCCAGACCACCTCTCTGGTAATGCGCTTTCAGCTCGTCCAGGTTCTGGTAATCCGGAAGGAACTCTGCAAAATACTCCGGACGGCAGAATGCATCCAGATAGATGAAGACCGGATTGCCCTCGACTTTACCCGGATCCTCGACACGCAGGTGATTTGGATCTGTAAACATGGACATGATCTTCTTCTTCACATCTGCTTCCGAATCAGAAAGGTAGATGCAGTTTCCAAGCGATTTGCTCATCTTTGCCTTTCCATCGATACCCGGCAGACGCAGACATGCCTTGTTGGACGGAAGCAGGATCTCCGGTTCCGTCAGAGTCTCGCCGTACACGCTGTTGAATTTGTGGACGATCTCCTTGCACTGCTCTAACATCGGCATCTGATCCTCTCCAACCGGAACGGTCGTCGCGCGGAATGCAGTGATATCCGCCGCCTGGCTAATCGGATAAGTAAAGAATCCAACCGGAATGCTTGCCTCAAAATTACGCATCTGAATCTCTGCTTTTACGGTAGGATTTCGCTGTACACGGGATACCGTAACCAGGTTCATATAGTAGAAAGTAAGCTCCGTCAGCTCCGGCACCATCGACTGGATAAAGATGGTGGATTTCTCCGGGTCAATTCCACAAGCCAGATAGTCCAGGGCAACCTGCAGAATATTTTTACGCACCTTTTCTGGGTGATCGGCATTGTCCGTCAGTGCCTGCGCATCGGCAATCATAATATAGATCTCGTCGAATTTGCCGGAATTCTGAAGTCTCACTCTCTCGCTCAGAGAGCCAACATAATGTCCGACATGTAAGCGCCCGGTAGGACGATCGCCGGTTAAAATAATTTTCTTCATCTATTTGTTTCCCCTTCCATTCTGGTGTTTTTTCTTTAATGGATTTTTGCGCGTGACTGTGAAGGTACTGAACAGTTACGAAAATATTATATATCCTGGCTGGCAGACTGTCAACATTCTGAGACTCCATCTTCCCCAGTAACGCCCTGTTGTTTACTGTACACGCATACGTGCCCAGTAACGGAATTTGCCGTGGCTTCGCATTTAAATACGGCAAATTCCTGCTGCCACCACGTTTTCTCACGGCACTTTCGGTTTCAAAAGTGCCTACCCGTGAACAGTAACTCTGTTACCATTCTTGTCTTGCATATATATGTTAAACACCAGAATTTCCAGTTCCGGAAATTTACTTGCTCTGCGCAAACAGCCAGTCTCTGACTACTTCTGGCTCTTACTCCTGCAGGTTTACCATCACATCCGAAACATCCACTTTCTTATCGATCAGCCCGCTCTCGCTCATCCAGTCGATGTTTTCCTGCCAGCACTCTTCGGTCTGGGTCAAAAACGGAACCTCATCGCTCTCCATGAGCGGCAGAAGTGTCTCACAGGACTTTTCCTCCACGCTCTGGGTCAGAGGGAAGTTTTCCTCATTCTGATTATTCATCAGGATTGCCAGGCAGCCATTCGGATCGTTCTTAAAGTCTTCAAAGCCCTTCTTCGATGCGCGTAAGAATCCTTCCAGAACTTCCGGCTCCTGCTGGATCATTTCGTTGTTGGCAAGGAATACTTCCTCATAATAATTCGGGATTCCATATCCAGCTGCCATGAAGTAGTTGACATCAAAGCCCTCTTCCTCCATCTGCGGAACCTCATGGTTAACAAGGCATCCGATCGTCGCATCCACATTGCCGGTCGTCATAGAACTCATCAGTTCAAATCCGACATCGATCAGGTTTACATCCGATGCATCCGCTCCCACATATTCCATCATGCTCTTGACAACCGCCTCGCTGAGTGCTGTTCCGCCGTAACCAACGGTTTTTCCAACCAGATTTTCCGGTCCTGTGATATTCTTATCCTTTAAAGAAAGAACGACACTTAACGGGGACTGCACGATCGCACCGATGGATTTGATCTTCGTTCCCTGATTGGCAACCGCCTGGATCACATCCTGCTGATAATACATGCCGATCTCCGCCTTTCCAGCCGCTACCAGTGATAACGCATCGTTCGCATTGGCCGGAAAACGCACTTTCACATCCAGTCCTTCTTCCGCATAATAACCGCGCTCGATCGCCGTATAAATAAAGGTATGGATCGCATTCGGATACCAGTCAAGAACCACATTGATCTCCTTAAGATCCTGACTTTTTCCATCTTCCGAGGCCTGTTTCGCATCCGTGCCCTCTGCCTGAGCAGCTGTCTCACTCTTTTCGCTGGCCGTTCCACATCCGCCAAGTGTCATCATTCCCATCACTGCTGCCATCACTGCGGCAGCCATTTTCATTCGTTTTTTCATCTCATATCCTTTCATTTTTACAAATTTCCGTTTATATTTCCCTATCACTTACCTGTTTTCCAGTTCTTTTGGCATATGACTTGCTGGATTCACATACCAATCTCAAAGATCTGCACTTCTTCACGAGTAGCTTTTTTGTGAATACACTTTTTTCGGTCTGCAGCACACATTTCAAAAATACAGACTTTTCAATATCCGCACACATACTTCAAAATTTCATCCTATATCACAATTTCCTACTCATTCCTCCAGAAAATCATCCGCTTTTCAAGCAGCGAGACAACCCACGTTGCCGCCATCGCCACTACCGATAGGAGCAGAATCGGTGCAAATACACCGGCTCCATCTAACTGGGTCATCATTCTCCGGCTGAAATATCCGAGTCCGCTCTGAGCGCCCAGCCATTCTCCAATCGCCGCTCCGATGATCGACAGCGGTACCGCCATCTTGATCGCTGAAAAAAAGTACGGAAGCGTCGCCGGAATCTTTAATTTCAAAAAGATCTGACGCTTATCCGCGCCAAATGTAAACAAAAGTTCTTCCATTTCCGTCTTCACCGACCGGAACCCGTCAAATACCGTGATCGTGATCGGGAAAAACGTAATCAGCACCGTTACCAGCACCTTGCTCCAGATCGTGTAGCCAAACCAGAGGACAAACAGCGGTGCCAGCGCCGTCGTCGGGATCGTCTGCGAGGCGATGATCAGCGGATACAGCGCCTTTCTTGCCGTCTCACTGGCATCCATCAGCACAGCCAGTCCCACGCCCAGCACGATCGAGATCAAAAGTCCAATCGCAACTACCGACATCGTCGCCGGCAGATGTGCCGTAAATAATGGACCCCGAAGTTCCCACAGCCGTACAACCACCTGAACCGGAGACGGGAGAATATAGGCTGCATCAATCCCCATAGCCGCTGCCTGCCATGTAAACAGAAGCACCGCCACCAGAATCAGGGCTGGAAGATTCGCATTCATCCGGCTTCCCATTTTATTTGTTTTTTTCTGATCCATCACGCCTTCTCCTTCTTAAGCATTCCGATCAGTTCTTCCTTTAAGGACAGAATCTCCGGTCTGCGAAGCTCTTCCCGGGATCGCGGATATCCCGCCGGGACCTCGATGGAGCGCAGATGTGTGATCGGTGACTGTTCCACCACGAGAATCCGGCTGGACAGAAACACCGCTTCTTCCACATCATGCGTGATGAAAACAACCGTCTTTTTCTCCTTCTCCCACTGTTCCAGAAGCCACTCCCGCATAGACAGTCTTGTCAGATAATCCAGGGCTGAAAACGGCTCATCCAAAAGCAGAAGGTCTGAACCCGTCAGAACCGTTCTCGCAAAGGCGGCTCTCTGGCGCATACCGCCGGAAAGCTCTTTCGGCGTCTTATCTCCCCAGTCTGCAAGTCCAACCGATCGAAGCGCATCATCCGCTTTTTTCTGCATCTGTTCCTTCGAATATCCGCCCTGAATCTCCATCGGAAGCATCAGATTCTCCCGCACGGTGCGCCATGGAAACAGCAGATCCTGCTGCGGCATATATCCGCAGTAATTTTTCTTCGTTTCGATCGATTCCCCATCCACCCGGATCACACCGGAAGCCGGGGTAAGAAGCTTATTTACCAGCCGGAAGATCGTACTTTTTCCACAGCCGGAAGCGCCGATGATGGACACAAACTCCCCATCCTGGACTTCAAACGACAGATGGTCAATGATCGAAAAATCCTCTACCGCATATTGGAAACGCACGTTGTCAAATGTAAGCATATTTACCGCCTCATTTCCCACGCCATATCCCAGAATGCCGCTTCATAGCGGGAGCAGGCCACAAAAATATCCACCAGATGTTTCTTTTGTTTCTCAGACAGATCCTCTGCCAGACGGTTCATCCACTCTACAAGGACTTCATTTTCCTTGTGGTAAGACTCGGAAGCGTATCCCCGGATCCACTCCCCATAAAATGGATGTTTGTCGGCATCCGGTCTGTCTGCTGCGATTTTCTTCGCAATCCATTCATAACTGAGGGCGCAGGACAATATCGCTGCTGCCGCCTCCGGCGCGCCCCCCTCATAAGCGATGCGAAGCATATAAGAAGTATAAGAAAGGTTATCCAGAGCGACCGGCGTCTGTTCCGCCTCTTCTCTGGTTATCCCCAAACGTTCCATGTAAGCACGGTGAATATCCATCTCCCCATCCAGAATCGAGTGGGTATATCCGGCAAACAGGCGCATAAATGCGAGATCCGTTGATTTTGCCGCCCCGATGGAAAACACCTTTGTGTAATCAATCAGATACAGATAATCCTGTATCATATAATATTTGAATTTATCATGATCCAGACTGCCGTCCGCAATGCCTTTTACGAACGGTTTTTCATTGTAACCAGCCCAGATCTCCTTTGTGGCTTCCAAAAGCCTCTCTGTCATTGTCATACGCGTTCCTCCGCAAATCCTTTTCCCCTGAAATCAAATCCATGATCCATCGGACCGGATCCTTTGCCGAGATCCATCATCGCTCCCAGTGCGCCGGAAATATATGCCTTGGCACGTTCCACCGCGGTGTCGAGATCATAGCCCTTCGCCAGATTGGATGCAATCGCGCTGGACAGGGTACAGCCCGTCCCATGGGTGTTGGAATTGTGGATGCGTTTTCCGTTAAACCAACGGTATCCGCCGTCCCGGTATAAAAGATCGTTGGCATCATTTAACTGATGTCCGCCCTTGCAGAGAACCGCACAATGGTACGTTTCACTGATCCATTTTGCTGCCGTAATCATATCGTCGGCAGACTTAATTTCCATTCCTGATAAGACCTCCGCCTCCGGAATGTTCGGTGTCAGAACCGCCGCTAATGGAAAAAGCGATTCTTTCAAGGTGTCGATGGCGTCGTCGCTGATTAACTTTGCTCCGCTCGTCGCCACCATAACCGGGTCCACAACAATGTTTTCTGCCTGGTACTCACAAAGCTTCTTCGCAATCGACTTGATCAGTCCGGTTGAAGAAACCATACCGATCTTTACCGCATCCGGACGAATATCCGTAAATACGCTGTCAATCTGCTGTTCCAGAAATTCCGGGGTTACCTCAAAAATCCCCTGGACGCCGGTTGTGTTCTGGGCCGTCAGCGCCGTGATCGCACTCATTCCATATACTCCATTGGCGATCATCGTCTTTAAATCGGCCTGGATACCGGCGCCTCCGCTGCAATCACTTCCAGCGATTGTTAATGCTGTCTTCATAATTAACTCCTTTCAGGCATCAATAACTTTTATAAGGCGACACAAGGTGGTGCCCCCAATGTGCCGCCATAAAAAACTTTTTGCAAAGTTTCTTACCATTTTTTAATGAAGCTTTTTTCACAAGCTTTTTCTTATAAACTTTTTCATGCCATTTTTTGACAAAATGACAACGTTTTCATCTTTACAGGACCTTTTTTACAGCTTCCTTCAGTTCCTCTGCTGCCTTTTCAATATCATCGGCCGCAAACAAGGCGCTGACCACTGCAATGCCGTCCACACCTGTTCCTTTTAACAGTTCCAGATGTTCTTTATTCAGTCCGCCGATCGCAACAACCGGAATATCGACTGCCTGACAGATCTTGGAAAGCATCCCCGGCGTCACGGCATCGGCGTCCTTTTTGGTTCCCGTCGGATAGATGGCTCCGACTCCCAGATAATCCGCCCCATGCTTTTTCGCAAGAAGCGCCTGTTCTACATTTTTGCAGGAAACGCCGATGATCTTATCTGGTCCCAGCTTTTCCCGGACCTTTCCCGCTTCCATATCGCTCTGTCCCACATGGACACCGTCCGCATCCACCGCCAGGGCAATCTCCACGTTGTCATTGATCACAAACGGAACCTGATACTTTCTGCAAAGCATTTTAAGCTTCTTTGCCTCCTCCAGAAACTCCGCCTCGTCAAGCTCCTTTTCTCTCAGCTGGACAAACGTCGCCCCGCCCTTCAAAGCTTTCTCAACCTGACTCTCCAGAGTTTCCCCCTTCAGCCATGCGCGGTCTGTCACCGCGTAAAGCAGCATATCTTCCGGTCTGCAGTTCATCTGCATTTCCTCCTTCTCTCAGCTGTTCTTATAAAAACGGACACTAAAGCTCTATTATCTTACTTCAAATTTTGCTCCAGCCTCCAGCGCTTCTCCGTTCATGCGATAAATAGCATCAATAATATAATTCCGATAAGTCGCATTGCCGTCCAGTTCACTTAAACGGGCGTATGCCGTCTCCCCGGCCAGTCCCATCGCGCAGACTGCCGTAGCAGCTGCCTCAAGCGGCTGTTCCTGGTTGGCTGTCACAAAGGCCGCCGTCAAAGCCGAGAGCTGACAGCCGGTTCCCGTGATGGAAGACATCTCTGGACGACCGTTGTAAATGCAGTATGCCTTCTCCGCATCCGCCACAATGTCGATCGCACCGGTGATCGCAACGACCGCGTTCATCTTTCCGGCAAATGCCTTCGCAAAAGCTGCCGCCTCGTCCAGGTTTTCCTTCGTCACCCGGTCTGCCAGATCGGCATCCACGCCCTTCGTCGTTCCATTTCCAAGTGCCAGTGTCTTGATCTCCGAAATATTCCCACGGATCACGGTAAACCTGACTTCCTTTAAAAGCTGATTGGCGGTCTCTGTTCTGAGTTTCGACGCACCGGCGCCTACCGGGTCTAAAACTACCGGATGACCCAGCTCATTTGCCCGATTTCCGGCAAGCAGCATGGATTCGATGGTCCGGCTGTTTAATGTGCCGATATTGATATTCAGTCCGCCGCAGATGGTCTGGATATCCGAAACTTCGTCCTTATCATCCGCCATGATCGGGGACGCGCCGCATGCGAGTACCATGTTGGCACAGTCATTGACAGTCACGTAGTTCGTGATGTTGTGGATTAACGGGCATTTTTCTCTTACATTATCAAATATTTCTTTAAACATGTGCTGGCTTCTCCTCTCTCAGTGCTTCCTGCATTCCTGCTAAAATATTGGCTTTCTTTAAACTTAAAATCAGAACTGCGCTTATGATCGCGCCTCCCGCGGTCGAGATCAAAAACGGAACCACATAGGCATAGACAGCCAGTCCCGCCGCGCTCTTTCCCATCAGGAAAACTGCCACCGGATATGCCGCAAATCCGCCCAGAATGGACGTTCCAAGCACCTCACCGATCAAAGTTGCGAACACACTCTGCGTTTTCTTGTAAACCAGTCCGCAGAGCAGGGCGCCAAACATACTGCCCGGAAATGCCATCAGACTTCCAAGTCCTAACAGATTTCGGATCAGCGCCGCTGCAAAGGCCGCTCCCAGTCCATAGCCCGGTCCCAGAAGAACGGCACACAGGATATTTACCATATGCTGTACCGGGGAACACTTGCTTCCGAACACCGGAACGGAAAATAAACTTCCTACGACGGCAACGGCACAGAATACAGCCGCAATCGCCAGTTTTTTCGTGTTTGTCTTATTCATTTTTCTTCTCCTTCTTTGAAAATTTGCAACTGTTCTGTTTCTTTGATATTCTTGAACAGTTACGAACAATTTACGTTTTCTGCATGAAATTCGGTCGATACTCTCTGGTATCCTCTCACGCCGGAACACGGCTTCCCATCGCTGCCTACAAAGCCCAGGGCGCTCCCCCTCAGCTCGCCGCACACATGCGGAATACGTTCCCCCTTTCAAAGAATTTAATTTTAAAAGAATGTGCCCTGGCACATTCCCGCGCCGAGCGCGGTCGCTTGCGACATGATTCCCTTCCGCCGCAGTGCGATCCCGCCCGGTAGGGCTTTTTATATAACAGGAAATTTCAACGGATTTTCCTGTTATATGAAAAAACAGGAGATACCCCTGCGGATATCTCCTGTAAAAATTCATCTCATGACTTCCTACGACGGCATTATCCGCATCAGGTTAAAGGGTCGAAGTTCGATTACTTCCTCTCAGCCCGCTAACGAGCTCCCCTGTTTTTATCAAATTTGCAATGTTTCCATGCTGAACCATCGCCAGACTTATTATAGCGCATCTGGCGAAATTTTCAAGTGCGACTTTCTGGTGCACTTTTATCCCCTATCCTTTCACGATCAAGGTCAGCGTAAGCGCCCGCCAGATTCCGGTGAGTCCCATAATGCCACCCAAAAGAATCGCTAATGGGATCCTGAGACCGGTAAATGTAATGCTGAGCAGACTGCAAAGGTGCGTCTGCAATCAGCTGAGGCGTTCCATTCGTGTTATTACACAAATCCCCCAAAACCTATACACAATTCACTACACACTTTTTTACACAATTCGCATAAGAAGATATAATAAATTGCAACAAGTTATATAAAAAAGTATCAAAAAACAGTACACAAAAAAAGTGCTGAAACCCAGCATAAATACTAGGGTTCAGCACTTTTTAACAAGTTATATGAAGTTATAACAAGTACTTTGCTTACTGTGCCATCTGCTTTGCAACTTCCTCTGCAAAGTTCTCTTCCTTCTTTTCGATACCTTCGCCAGTCTCGAAACGAACGAACTTCTTAACAGTGATCTTCGCGCCATTCTCTTTAGCAACCTGAGCTACATACTGAGCTACGCTCTGCTTGCCATCCTCAGCCTTAACATATACCTGATCCAGAAGACAGATCTCTTTGAGCTCTTTCTTAATACGACCCATAACCATACCGTTGATGATCTTGTCGTTTGCATCCGGCTTCTCGTTCTTAGCTGCTACAGTCAGGATCTCTTTCTCTTTTGCGATGTAATCTGCATCTACTTCGCTGTCGTTGGTGTACAGCGGTTTCAGAGCTGCAGCCTGCATAGCTACGTTCTTAGCCATCTCTTTGATTGCATCGTTTACAACGTCAGTCTCAACGTCTACCAGAACGCCGATCTTGCCGCCTGCATGGATGTAGGAAGCAACGAAACCATTCTCCTCAGCTAACTGAGCAAAACGACGGATCTTCATGTTCTCGCCGATGATGGAGATCTGGGAAGACAGAGCCTCTGCAACTGTCAGGGACGGATCCTTTGCCCATTTTTCAGCCAGGAATGCGTCAATATCTGCTGCGCTTGTGTTCAGCGCCTGCTCAGCAACATCAGATACATAGTTCTGGAACTTCTCGTTCTTAGCTACGAAGTCTGTCTCTGCGTTTACTTCTACTACAACTGCCTTCTTTTCATCAGCGGTAACCTTAGTCATAACGATACCCTCTGCTGCAATACGGCCAGCTTTCTTAGTAGCGCCTGCAAGTCCTTTTTCTCTCAGGAACTCAACAGCTTTGTCCATGTCGCCATCTGTAGCTGCAAGAGCTTTCTTACAGTCCATCATACCAGCGCCTGTCATTTCACGTAACTCTTTTACCATTGCGGCTGTAACTGCCATCTTAAATCCCTCCGTGTATATAAATTCAGGTACACGTTCGTATACCCGCGCGGAGCACGCTTTTATGCGGAAAACCGCGGCGTGCTCCTGGTCTTTTGGTTTCAGTTTTTAATTTTGGGGTTAATTAAGCCTCTGTAGCCTCTGCTTCGCCCTCTGCTGCAGCTGCCTCAGCCTCGCCCTGCTTAGCTTCGATAACAGCGTCTGCCATTCTGGAAACGATCAGTTTTACGGCACGGATAGCATCATCGTTACCCGGGATTACATAATCCAGCTCTTCCGGATCACAGTTGGTATCGATGATACCGATCAGCGGAATACCCAGAGTATGAGCCTCCTGTACGCAGATTCTTTCCTTCTTCGGATCTACTACGAAGATAGCATCCGGGATCTTCTTCATATCTTTGATACCGCCCAGGTTCTTCTCCAGCTTCTCCCATTCTTTCTTTAACTCGATAACTTCCTTCTTAGGAAGAACATCGAAAGTACCGTCCTGAGACATAGCCTCGATCTCTTTCAGTCTTGCAATACGGCTCTGGATGGTCTTGAAGTTGGTCAGCATGCCGCCCAGCCAACGTGCGTTAACGTAGAACTGACCGCAGCGCTCAGCCTCTTCCTTGATTGCGTCCTGTGCCTGCTTCTTGGTGCCGACGAACAGGATGGACTTGCCGGAAGCTGCCATATCGCGTACGAAGAAGTATGCTTCCTCGAGCTTCTTTACAGTCTTCTGGAGGTCAATGATGTAGATACCATTGCGCTCGGTGAAGATGTAGGTAGCCATTTTCGGGTTCCAACGACGGGTCTGATGGCCGAAGTGTACGCCGGCCTCCAGCAGCTGCTTCATAGAAATTACTGCCATTTTGTTTTTCCTCCTTGGTTTTTCCTCCATCCCTGATCATCTGACAGCGGCAACAGAACGAGCGTCCCATCACCGACCGCTTTCATCACGGGATGTGTGAATTCATGCTATGATAGTTTACACCAAAGGAGGAGGGATGTCAAGAGAAAATTGAAAATTGTGAATGGAAAATGGAGAATGGAGAATGAACGATACGGTTTACGGGGATTCTGCGGGTTTGGATTACATTAAATATACCGTATCGAATGATTGGAATGCTTTGCGGTCAATTAAATGAATATCGTAGGGTGCGACGACCTCGGCGCACTGTTTCTAACGATTGTAACGTGCGTAACCGTAGGGGCGACCAGTGTTCGCCCGCAGCGCGACCGGAGCCTGCGCAAGGAGCGGCCGCGCATCCGGTTAACCATAGCGTGGGAGGCCAATGGCCTCCCCTACGGGATAGATGTTGCATATGAATTTACATACGGTGCGCCGAGGTCGTACCCCAGGGCACCTTCTCTTGCGGCTTTGCCGCAATTCACCTTGTCGCACCCTACGATAAAACCGGTAATGAAATATTTTTCGCTGCATAAATTATGACAGGAGGGGATTTCTTTGCGATTGGGTTTTCGTCACACCGCGTTTCAGGCGGTATGCACGGTTTTGGTTTTATGCTTTGCGCTCGGACTGCTTGAGCGTGCCGACACGGTGCAGCCGGTATTCGGGGAGGACAGTGCCGATTCTAATGTACCACAGCATTCTCAAGGACAGCGCACGGCAGGGCAAGTATGTTATCTCGCCGGCGGTTTTGGCGGCCGATTTGGACGCCTTGCAGGCGAAGGGGTATACCGCCATAACGGTAAGCAATCTGCTGGCGTATGTGCAGGACGGCGCAGACCTGCCGGAGAAGCCGGTGATGATCACCTTCGATGACGGCTACTACAACAACTACATTTATGCCTATCCGCTGCTCAAGCAGCGCGGAATGAAGGCGGTTGTGTCCATCATCGGCAGCCAGACCGCGCTTTTCACCGACAACGGAGAGGAAAACGCCTACTGGTCGCATTTGCGGCTTGACCGCCTGCGCGAAATGCAGGATGTGTTTGAGGTGCAGAATCACTCGTGGAACCTGCACGAGTACGGCGAACGCCGCGGCTGTCTGCGCCGGAGAGGCGAGGACGAAACGCGCTACGAGACGCTGCTCCGCGAGGACACCGAGCAGACGCAGACGCTCATCACGGACGCCGGACTGCCCGCGCCGACCTGCTATACCTATCCGTTCGGTGCGTGCTCCAAGGAGAGCGAAACGCTGCTCAAAAGCATGGGATTCCGGTGTACGCTCGGGTGCGAGGAGCGCGTCAATACCGTTACCCGAAACCCGGACTGCCTGTTTGAACTGGGGCGGTTCAACCGTCCGGCAGGGCAGAGCACAGAAAACTTCCTGCACCGCGCGTTAGGAGAGGATTAAATGCAGAATACCATGCGATTTTCCGAGCTGCACTGCCGTGAGGTGATCAATCTGTGCGACGGAGCACGGATGGGCGAGGTGAGCGATCTGCTGTTCGATCCGGTCTGTGGACAGATTACCGCACTTGTCGTGCCCGCGCAAAGCGGCATTGTCGGACTGTTCTCTAAAAATGACTGCGTTATTCCGTGGGGGTGCATTGAAACCCTTGGGGAGGACTATATTCTGGTCCGGTATAGACCTAAATAATACAGGATTAGACCTGTACCGTAGGGCGGGACACTCCAGAGTGGCTTCTCTTGCCCTACGGAGAAGGCAAAACCACATCAAATGCAAAAAGAAAAAGGCGGACAACCGTCCGCCTTTTGGCTCAATCCTTCTTATACTTTGCAACGCCCTCGGTGTAGAGGTTGCCGCCGACCGAATCCTGCGACACGATGGCGGAGAAATTCTCCACGGTGAGACGCTTGACCGACTCACAGCCCAGCTCGTCATACGCGATGACCTCGACATTCTTAATGGATGCCGCC
>OGZE01001258.1_pt1 | contig 15555 bp, 15 predicted proteins | sample 1576731 | NCBI WGS metagenome assembly OGZE01 (sample SAMEA3541503, study PRJEB24748) | human gut metagenome | biome: human gut; feature: human-associated habitat; material: faeces | place: China | collected 2012 | reverse complement strand
TTTTGTTATCTTACTATCATCAATTTCTAGATTAGATGTTTTCAAAACAACAGAATCTATAGCTTCTCCATCATCATAAACTATAGAATGTAAATCAAAATTAACGTTTTGTCCATCTAATGCATAAACTGGAATAATTGCAAAAGAGGACAACATTGTACTAAATGAATAAGTAGTAATTTTTTTCATTATACCCTTTCTTTCTATATTTAAAATATATAGAAAATAATAGATAAATTATATTTATTTAGTGACTTTCTCGTCATTAATATGTGACTTTCTATATTGTCCTGGTGTCAATTTAAATATTTTTTTAAAAGAATTAATGTATTGTGTTTCGTTAGAAAATCCTGTATTAAACGCAATATCAGTAATTGTTTTGTTATTCAATTCTAACTCAATTAGCGATTTATTTAATCTATATTGAGTTAAATAATCTTTAAATGGCATACCTATTTCTTTTTTAAAAAATCTTGAAAAATACTCTCTAGAATATCCAAAATGTTTTGCTACCTCATATACAAGCAATTCTTCATTATAGTGGTTATTAACATATTCTAATATATCTTTTGTCTTTTCTGTTTTAATCATTTTACGTTCATTTTTACAATTTTCGTATAAAAAAATTAACATTTCCAGTGTCACCATTAATATATTCATATATTTGGTAGATTGATTACTTATATAAAAGCTATAAATATCCATCATATATTTTGTTATTTTCTTATTTAAAAACGGCTCGTCAATATTGAAATATATATTCTTAATACCAGGTATCATTTTCTTTAAAAATCCGTAATTTATATGCATTGTATATCCTACAATTTTTTCATCAAATTCTTTATATTGAGGTATAGAATAATGAATTTCTTCACAATTTGATATATTCACTTCATTCTTATAACGAATTCTTTTCACCCCACCATTAAAAAAAATAACTTTTCCTTCAAACACTATTGATAATTCTAAAGACCTATGCCAATGTGCTGTACAAATTTGACATGGGCATTTTTTATGAGGATAAATACTTATAGGTAAATTATTCATTGTTTTTGTTATTTCATAATATATTTTTTGCATTTTTCCCTCCGACTTAAAATTCAATACATTGAGTTATTATTTTTAATAGCATTTTTTATATGTCTTAAATTTAAAATTTTCTAAAACGCTTATTACACGCCCTATGTAGAAAGCTGAAAATACAGTTCCTATACCAACACCATAAATAGAACTATGACAAATAAGACAAATAATGATTGTTGCTAGAATCATACTAATATCAAAGATGTTCTTACATAAAGAATAAGGTCTATGGAAAACTTCTGAAATACTTAATACCAAACCATCAACAGGTGTCATAATTAAATTTCCTTTAATCATAAAATACACACCTATTGCACAACACGTATTCCCTATTAATAACACAAGGATTTGTGTATAAAGATTTAAATTTATTGTAGGTATTATATATTGATATAAATCTACCAAAAAACCAAAAATAAAAGAAAACGGAATTTCTAAAATAAACTTCATACTGATTTTTCTTTCAAGAATCATTTGAATACAAACGAAGATTAAATAAAAAACAATATTTGCTTGTCCAAATGTTAGAAAAGTTAAAAAACTCACCGCATAAGGAAGTGTACTAAAGGCCCCTACTCCTAAATCAGATAATGTATTACATGTAATCCCTAAAACTAATATATTCATTCCTAATAAATAATATAAATATCTTTTCATATCATCCCTCTTTTCATTCTTATTTTATAAACCTCTTTAATAACTTTCCAATATTATTATTTCATATTATAATAACTATAAGTTATGAGGTGATTTTATGAATATTAGACAACTTCAATATTTTGTTGATTTAAGTGAAACACTTAATTTTACAAAAACAGCTCAAAATTTTTATATTAGCCAAACAGCTATTACTAAACAAATTCAGTGTTTAGAAGATGATTTAGGTATTCCTTTATTTCATCGTACAAAGAAATGTGTTTCTCTTACAAGTGAAGGCCGATCATACTTACCGTATGCAAAGAAAATATTAGAAGATATTGATTTAAGTTATAAAGTTATAGAAGAATATCAAAAAGGTAATCAAGGAAGTATTTCTATTGGTTTTATTAAATCTTTAGATGACGAACTTCTTTTAAAGTTATTACAAAAAATAAAAGATCATTTCCCACACATTGATTTTCATTATAAAGCTTATTCACGTCTTGAATTACTTCAACTCTTTAAAGAAAGAAAGCTAGACGCAATCATTACTTTTGAATACCCTGAAATAAAAGATTATCAACATCTTCTTATAAAGACATGTCACTTAAGAAAGTATTATCATCAAGATTGTTCACTTGATTCTTTAAAACTTATTTATGATGTTCGTCTAGAATCTATGGAACAGTACGAAATAGAACAAACACTTTTAAAAGTATGTTTAAAAGAAGGATATGCGATTTTACATGATTTTATTGAATCAAATCAATATTCTAAATATCTTCAATATCAAGATTTAGATATTCTTTCTTCAGTATCTTTATACTATCATAAAGATTCTACCAATAAGATTTTAAAAAATATTCTTCAACTTATAGAAGGATAGCTCTCGCTATCCTTCCATATTTGTTATAAATTCTATTTCTTGATCACATTCAAAATATTGTTCAGTTTCTGCAACAATTTCTTTTCTTAAACCAATTAAACCAATTAAGTTAGGAATTGCCATACACCCATTGACAATATCTGCTAGAACAAAGATAAATTCTAAAGACATAAATGGTCCAATTGCAATAAATATAATATAAACAATTTTATAAATCTTTACTGCTTTCAAACCTTTAAGATAATACATACATCTTTCCCCATAATAATTCCATCCAATAATTGTTGTAAAAGCAAAGAATACAAGACCAATATTGACAATATATTTACCAATTAATGGAATAAATAATCCCACTGAAAATGCATGTGTTGTCATCGCTGCACCATCTAATCCTGTTGTATAAGATTGTGTCAACACGATAGCAAGACCTGTCATTGTACAAATCACAACTGTATCAATAAATGTTCCTGTCATTGAAACAAGTCCTTGTTCAACACAAGAATCTGTTTTAGCGGCAGCAGCTGCAATTGGTGCACTTCCAAGACCACTCTCATTTGAGAAAATACCACGACTAATTCCTTTTTGCATGGCAATAACCATAGTAATTCCTGTTCCTCCACCAAATACAGCTTGTGGGGTAAATGCTGACTTAATAATTAAAGCAATAGTACTTGGTAATACTGTTATATGTGACACAAGTATTAAAACAACCCCACCAATGTATAAAACGCACATAAATGGAATAACTTTTTCTGCAACCGAAGCAATTCTTTTGATTCCTCCAATGGTAATAAAGGCAACAGCAATTGTTAAAAGAATTGCTGTTACATAACATGGAACACTAAGTGACATAGTAAGCGCATCTGAAATTGATTTTACTTGCGTAAATGTACCAATTCCTAGTAACGCTACTGATACCCCAAAGAAAGCAAAAATCTTCGCAAGCAAAGGACTATGAAGACCCTTTTCTAAATAATACATTGGTCCTCCCGCAATTTCCCCATTTTCATCTTTTTGACGATAACGAATCGCAAGTAATCCTTCGGCATATTTAGTTGCCATTCCAAAAAAAGCTGAAATCCACATCCAAAATAAGGCACCTGGCCCTCCAGATGCAATTGCAGTAGCGACACCGACAATGTTTCCTGTTCCAATTGTTGAAGAAAGTGCTGTACATAAAGCTTGAAAGCTACTGACATCCCCTTCTCCTTCATGCTTTTTAAAGATACATTTAAAAGCTAATTTTAATTTTGTAAGCTGGATCAATCTTAATTTGAAAGTAAAGTAAATACCTGTACCTAATAATAAGCAAATTAGAGGTAATCCCCATACATAATCATTAATTTGTTTTAATATTTGTGTTAGTAATTGCATAAAAAAAACTCCTCCTAATAAATTAGTCGGAATTAATAATGAAAAAAACTATTTAGCCACTGTCCTTTTACCTGAGAGTTTCACCCTAATGGGTTTGCTCCTTCGGTGTTCAATTCAATGAATCTCTCCAATGGTTCGTCCAATAGCGATCCTTTTACCTGAAATCTTTAATTCTTCGGTGTTCTTATAGAATCTCTTTCGCCATTATCATCCGATATACGTTTTCATTATATCAAATTGTATACAATTGTAAACATTTATTTTATAAACCCTAACCCAAGATAAATGAACAAATCTATTGATGAATGTAAATCATTTATCTTTTTAAGTGTATAACCGTCTTTTTCTTTTTTACCTGATGGTATCTTGCTCCATGTAACTTTTAAATCCATCATCAATTTTTGATATGATCTCAAACTGTCACTTACAACTTGACATGTATTTGGAATCTTGTCTTTATATATTTTATAGAGCTCTTTGGAATGGATTCCTCCTGTTTCAGATACATGAATAACTTTATTGTTATGTTGGTCTATGGCACACACGATATTTCTTTTTTTACTGCTCATTCCTCTTTTGATTTTTTCTTTATTTTCAATGTGTTTACCAAGATGTGAAACGATATTTAGTTTTTCATCTAAATAAACAGTATCACTTAAAACAGGATCATCATCCATCAAATCTGCAAGAATACTTAATATTTTATGTCTCTAAACAAAAGAAATTTGTTCACTTATTCCAACTATAGCAGCAGAACGTGCAAGAGTATCACCATTAAATAAAGATTGAATATATTCAAACCATTGATAAGATTGTTTTTTTGTATATGAAAGTAATGAATCAGTAATAGAATAAAATGTTTTTGAACATCCTTTACACAAATATCTTTGATTACCTTTATTATCTTTACCATATTTAATAATATGATTACTTTAGCAATGAGGACAAAAAGAATTATCATAATTATTTGATAGTTCTTCGTGGATATTTGTATCATAAATATGATTAATTAAATGATCATTAAGTTTTTCCCTAATAATTTCAATTTCATCATCACTTGCGTTATTGATAATTGAAGCAATAATATCATTAAACAGTTTATCTTCCATAGTTCTTCACCTCTTGACTATATGATAGAACAAATCAAAAAGTTAAGCTGATAATTATGAAAGTTAGACTGACATTATAGGTGTCTTCTCCAACATTTATCTTGGGTTAGGTTATTTTATAAATATTACTTGTTAGTGTTGTCTACTCTCTTTTAGATTTTTATTTCTTTTCAAGTTTTAATTGATTAATCGCTCTTAGTATGTGAATATGCATTGCACTTTTTGCCCCTTCCGCATTACGAGCATTCATAAATTCCATAATCATCTTGTTATCTGAAATAATATCTTGATTTGAAACATGTTCATATTCATAAAGGAAAACCCCTTTTTGAATAGATTCTTGTAAAACAGGTTCTAATCGTGACATAAATTCATTATGTGTTGCCTGTGCAATCGAACAGTGAAAAAGCATTTCTTGTTTTGCATAATCTTTTTTATTTAAAATACATTCTTCAATTTCACTTTTAATTGAATTAATTCTTTCTAATTCTTTATCTGTTGCACGTAGTGTTGCATAATAAGCAATTTCTGGTTCAAAGATCAAACGTATCTCATACAAATCATCTGCTCCCATTTTGACTTCTGGTGGGATATTGAATCTATCTAATGTATGATCATTATAATCTTCACGAACAAACGTTCCTTTTCCTCTTTTGATTTCTAAAACATGTCGTGTTACTAAAATACGAATGGCCTCTCTTAAAGTAATGCGACTGACCCCTAATTCTTTCGATAAATCGATTTCATTGGGAAGTTTATCTCCTGGCAAGTATTTTTTTTCTACCACAATTTGAGAAAGAAGAACTTCAGCAATGTCATCAGATAATCTTTTTTTATTATCCATAGTTTCCCTCGATTCCTTAAATTACTCTCAATTTTATCACAAACCTTTTAAATATTCTATGTTCTTTTGTCCATACCCCCTTTTTTTATAAAACATATACTAAATTGAAAGGAGGTTATTTATGGACCCTGTAACCATTGAAAATCAAGCCACATTGCTTTACAACAATGTCACAACAAATTCCAATACGGCTGTAACACGTATTTTAAGTCTTTATGATTTAACCGCTACTAAAGAAGCACTTCTTGACACGTATACTCCAGGACAAACCATTACCTATGTCACAAGAGTTGAAAATACAGGCAGTGCCCCTCTTTATAATCTTACCATTGTCGACAATTTAGCGGATGGTCTTATTCGCTATATTGATACCAGTGTTGAAGGCTATTTAAATGGATCACCTATTGAAATAGCCGTTCAAACTACAACGAATTCTGTAACATTTAAAGTAAATAGTATTGTTGAACCAACAGATAATGTTCTCATCATTTTTGAAACAACAACACCTACGTCAAATCCTGATACACTTACAAATACACAAACGATAACAGCTAATGGCGGTTCAACAACAGGACCAGTTATTACCGTTAAACCCGATCCAACTGCAACCGTTACAATTGCGAACTATGCTGCTTTAGAAATGACTAAGTCTGTTGATAAATCAAGTATTTATAGTGGTGAATCCCTTGTTTATACTTTTAATATTATTAACAGAGGAAATGAAACAGCCACAAATGTAGCCTTCAGCGATATCTTCCCAGCAGGATACAAGATTGAAACAATTACTTTAAAAACACCAGATGAACCTGATCCTATTATCTATGATCCAACAACTTATGTAAACTTGACAACTCTTGCCATTCCAAATCTTGTAATTCCTGTTGGTACAAGTACTCTTGTCGTTACCGGTACTTATACCACAATAACTTAAAATGGATGCTAAAGCATCCATTTTAATCGTATAATTGGAAATTTAAATGATAGACAAGTGAATCAAACATTTTTGTATTAAAACCATAAGCAATACAATCATCCACTTCTCCATCCCAATCATTATTTAATTGATCTAAAACCTCTTTTGCTTTTTCTTTAGTTATTTGACAAGTTGCAAAGAATTCAACAGCATCTTTTTCCATTTGTGATTCTTTATAAGGTGATACCGAAAAATCAGGATATATTTCTAATAATTCCTTTTTTACCTTTTGATAATCTTCTTCTTTTGAACTTGATAGAACAACATATAATGTTCCTAACATTATTTCAACATCCTTTCTTTGAGCTTTGAAATATTTTCAAAATCATTCTTTTGCCTTTTCTCTACATCATGATATAACTTACTTAACTTAAATGCAATCATTACAAAATAAAGAATAACCATTACAATAAAAATCACAAACCACACAAAAATAAGCCACCCCATCTTACACAACTCCTTTATCTAATTGATGTAAATCTCTATGATAACAAATATAAAGCATAACAGCTGCCGCCGCCCAAGCCAGTACTTCCGCTAAATAAATACCATAAACACCAATATATTGAGGAAGTATAAGCGCTACAGAAACACGCATAATTAATTCAACAATTCCTGAAATCATCGGAATTAACGTATTTTCCATACCTTGCAAGGCACTTCGATAAGAATATAATATATAAAGAATTGGTAAACAAACAGCCATTGTAAATAAATAATCATAAGCATACGTTAAAACAATTTGTGTTTGTTTTGGTGTTGTAGAAATAAATAAAAGAAGAATCTTTTTTCCTAAAACTAATATACTAATCATAATAACAATCGAAATAAATATTGATAAGATATTTGCCTGAAATACCCCTGATTTCATACGTTGATATTTTTTAGCACCAAAGTTTTGAGAAACAAAGGTCGTAATGGCATAACCAAAGGAAATCGCAACCACTTCTAAAATACCATACACTTTATTAGTTGCCGTATATCCTGCAATGAATAAGAAACCAAAACCATTGACAACGGACTGTAAAATAATACCACCAATCGCAATAATTAGGTTTTGAAAAGCAAGTGGTAAACCTAATTTAATCAGTTGTTTAATTAAGTGGGTATCTATTTGAAAACTCTCCTTAGTTATTTTAAAAGGTAACTCTTTTGTTAGTTTGTAATAACAAAATGAAGCAGCAAAAAGTTGTGATATCAACGTTGCAATGGCTGCTCCCGCAATACCTTGGTGAAATACACAAACAAATAATAAATCTAAAGCAACATTTAAACAAGCGGCCATCACCATTGCAATAAGAGGTGTACGACTATCCCCAATTGCTCTTAAAATACTTGAAAAACAATTATAAAATATAACAATTAAAGCACCACCGGACATAATTCTTAAATACATAATAGATCCTTGAATTGTATGACTTGGTGTATTCAAAAGTTGTAATAAAGGTTCTATAATGATTTGTGCACAAACAATGACTATCAAAGCAATAAAAAAACAAGATAAATAAGACATTGCAATTGATTTTTCCATTCCTCTTTCATCATTAGCCCCTAAACAATTAGAAACACGTATCGAAAAACCTTGTGTAAAGCCCATTAATAAACCTAAAATAGCCCAATTAATCCAATCTGCTCCGCCAATAGAAGCTAAGGCATCTACTCCTACAAAGCGTCCAACAATCATGGTATCAACCATAATATAGAGCTGTTGAAGTAAATTACCAAACATTAAGGGTAAGGCAAAGAAAAAAATTAATTTTAATGGATTTCCTGTTGTTAAATTCTTCATATTTTCCCTCCGTATTTTTTATTATTAGGGGTTTTTAGCATAAAGTCAATCATATTATTTTTTAATTTATTGATTTTAAGTTATAATAGATAGAGGTTAAAGGAGAGAAAAGTATGGCTAATTGTAATCATGATTGTAATTCATGTAAAAGTACATGTTCAAAAAAAGATTTTTTAGCACCAATGAATGCACATTCACGTGTAAAAAAAGTAATTGGTGTTGTTAGTGGCAAAGGTGGTGTTGGAAAATCCTCTGTGACTTCCTTACTTGCCCTTGCAAAACAAAGAGAAGGTTATAAAGTAGCAATTTTAGATGGAGATATTACCGGTCCTTCTATTGGACGTATTTTCGGTGTTGAAAATAAACAAGTTTTATCTAATGGAAAAGAATTCACACCTGTTGAAAGTAGTCAGGGAATTAAAATCATGTCTACCAATTTATTATTAGAATCTAATGATACCCCGGTTATTTGGCGTGGTCCTGTTCTTGCGGGAATGATTAAACAATTCTGGTCTGATGTCATGTGGGGCGATGTTGATTATATGTTCGTAGATATGCCTCCAGGTACTGGAGATGTCCCTCTTACTGTTTTTCAATCATTACCTTTAGATGGAATTATTATTGTGACAAGTCCACAAGAACTTGTTGGAATGATTGTCAGTAAGGCTGTAAATATGGCTAAAAAAATGGATGTTGATATTATTGGAATTGTCGAAAACATGTCTTATGTTAAATGTCCTGATTGTGATAAAAAGATTTATATGTTTGGTAAAAGTCATAGTCAAGAAGTTGCTGATCGTTATCAACTCCCTTTACTTGGACAATTACCAATTGATAGTGAACTTACACAATTATCTGATCAGGGATATGTTGAAAATTATCATTCTGATTGGTTTGATGATTTTTCTTCAAAAGTAAAAGATATTTAAAAAAGCACCGAGGTGCTTTTTTAATTTATAGGTTCATTATTACGATTCATGTAATCTTTAACAGCATCGTTTAAGACATCATTTAAATATTGACTAAAATCATCTTTATCTTCTACATTTGATAATTGAATAGGCATGTTGACAACACCTACATGAACATTTTCATCTGACATAAGTTTTTCAAGATCACCAGCTTGTCCAAACATTCTTGATGCTGCTTGCATTGTTTTACAATGAGACATCGTTGCATAATAAACATAATCTTCAAGAGTTTCCATTCCTGTCACATCTTGAATTTGGTTTAATTGTTGCTGTAATAATTCTACTTCATCATCATCAAATTCTAAAACAACTTTTTTCATTTAAATCACCTCATATTCTCGTAATATATTATCACAAACTCTAAAAAAAGATAGTCTTTTTTATGATTTATTTCTAATTAAAAACAAACTTATTCCTCTAAAAAATCCAAGTGTTAAAACATTGAAAATCGTAATCCAATCTGCATATTTTAAAACAGTCTGCTTCATAATCTTATGTAATAAATAAATATTCATACTAAAAGAAATCAAACAACAAACAATAAATAAAATGAAAATGATTGTATCAAATGAGCCTAATTGAACATTTAATGAAAGATAAAAACAAAGCGTTCCTAAAATTTCTATAACTATCAAGAAGATTCCTTCTTTTTCTTTATTTACTTGTTTTCCTATTAAATACTTATTGTAATAAGGAAGCCACGCTATCAAAGAATGTTCTTTTTTATAAAGATATACACATTCAAAAAGATAGTTTTCAAATAAATAAAAGACACTTATAAAAATAACGAAAAGATAAAAAGCATAGAAGGACATAAATAATCCTAAAACAACAAGTACACTGATTCCTCCCATAAAAACCTCCTAAAAAATAAATTCATAAATCATTCCAAAAATTTCTCTTACAAAATAAGTTGGAAATAACCACCATGCTGTTTTGGCACTAATGGCATAGCTTTCTATATTTAAATTACTCGCAATTGTTTGTGCTCGATATTCATGAAATTCATTAGTAATAATTGTTATTGTTTTATTTAGATTTTCTTTTTCAATAATTTTATATGAAAAAAGAATATTTTCTCTCGTAGATGTTGACTGATCTTCTAAATAAAGTCTTTTTTTATCAATTCCTTTTTTCACTAGATATTGATACATACATTCTGCCTCTGATATTTCTTCATTATCTCCTTGTCCACCAGATAAAACACAATTTAATTCTTTATTTTCATTTAAGTATTCATAGGTTTTATCCAATCTTTCTTTTAAAGCAAGACTTGGCTTTTTATCTTTAACACGACAGCCTAACACAACAACTGTTGTTTCTTTATTACTTGGATGATTGATATTAGATAAAATTTTATAGGAACAAAATGTAATGATTCCTAAAAATATAATAACAAAGGTTATTGTTATTTTAGATGTTAGGTATGGATAAAGTTGTTTACTATTTAATACAACAAGAACACATAAAAAAGATCCTAACATTCCTGTAATATTTCCAATACTCAATATGCCTTTTAAGACAAAAGGTAATGCAAATAGAATAAAACTTAATATAAAAAATGTAATTAATCCATATTTCATAATTTTCATTATTTCACCTACTTTGTACCATTCTAACAAAAAAAACAGAAGTTTTACACTCCTATTTAAAATATTGATCTATTTTTGTTTTATTTAATTCTTCCCCTATAACGATAATAACATCTTGTCCTTCAGGTATTTCTTGAATTGTTTTACTTTCTTGTGTCATATTCATTTCATACCACTTATTTTCCTTTTGATAAAAACCTTTAACTCTCATCACATGTCCACATTCTTGATCTAAAAAAATCGTATCTATTTTTTTAATAAACTCCTCTTGGTTAAAACGATTGTTCATATAATAAAGTGATTGAAAAGTTTCATTTTGATCAAACCATAATTTTTCAATAGAATTATTCGTATAGTCACTTTCTAATAATTCTTCATAATCTTCTTTTTTAAAGTCTTTCCATTGTTTTATTTTTATTCTTGATTGTTCTATTTCTTTACCATGAAATGATGTTAACGCTTGATTGATTTGTTGAATTGTTTCATTAATTCGTTCTTCACTTGTTGAATCTACTTTACTCAATAAAACCTTACCCGCACTTACTACTTGACTTGCTAGTAAATAAGATGCTTCTTTAGATAGATTCTTTTCTAAAGAAGCATCTACGATGGCGAAAACATTTCCTATTTCATACCAATTTGTAAGAGGTTCTTCATGTAAAATATCAAAAAACTCATCAACATCAAAGATTCCTGATGGTTCTACTAGTATACGATCAAACTGACGCATTCCCATAGAAATCAATTTTGTTTTAAAACGTCTTTGATGACAATCTTTATCGCAAGCACCTGCCACCATTTCTAATTCACAATTGTCTGATTGTAAATCTTGTAAAAGCATCATATCAACATTGACTGCCCCAAAATCATTTTCAATGATTCCTACTTTATATCCTTGATTTATTAAATAAGTTGCATATTTTTTTATAAATGTTGTCTTACCAGAGCCTAAAAACCCTGTTATTAAATCTACTTTAACCATTTTTACTCACTCCTCACTCTTATTATATCGTCAAAGAAAAAAAAGTCTAATCAAAGACTTTTTAATCTGTTCTAAGTGCTGTCACAGGATCTTCTTTCGCTGCTTTTTTAGAAGGAATAATTCCTCCAAGTAAAGTTAAAATAACACTTAAGACAATTAAAACAATTCCTGCAACAGGTGGTAAACTGGCATTCACTGCAGTTGTCCCTGCAATATCATGGATAATTCTATTTGTGGGAATTAATACAAGTAATGTAATGACAATACCAATAAGACCTGCAAATAAACCTATAATAAATGTTTCTGCATTAAACACTTGTGAAATATTACGTTTGGAAGCCCCTATTGCTCTTAAAATACCAATTTCTTTTTTACGTTCTAATACACTTATATAAGTAATAACACCAATCATAATCGAAGAAACAACTAGAGAAATACCAACAAAGGCAACAAGAACATAACTAATGACATTAACAATATCGGTAACAGATGACATTAAAGTTCCGACAAAATCTGTATACGTAATGACTTTATCATCTTGGGTTGTTTTTTCCATTTTCTTATTATAGTTATCTAAAAATTGAATAACCTTTTCTTTACTTTCAAAGTTTTTAGGATAAATATTAATTCCTGCAGGTTTATTAAAATCAGCATACCCTAACTTTTTAATATTATTTTCATAAGAATCTTGTTCACTTGACATCATGGATGTCATTAAACTCATGATATCTTTTTCATCCATGTTTAACCTCATCGCTCCTGCAAAGGTTTGACTATCAAACTGAAAAGCATTTGCAAGTGAACTAGAAAGATTCATCATACTTCTTTGCATTTCTTTTTGTAGCGATGAAGACATTGTTTGCATATAAGAATTCATATATTGTGACATAATCGCTGTGATTTGTGATTGAAGATCTGTTGTTTGAATGATTGTTGTTATTTCATTTGTAAGGATATTTTTAGCTTCATCAGATTGAAGATATTGTAAAATATATTCATTGATTTTTGCCATATTCAAATCTGTATTACCAAGTTGTTCTTGATATTTTTCAAATAAATCTCGCATGATTTGTGACATTTCTTCGTTACTAATGCCATCTTGTGCATATTTCTTGATTTCTTCTTGAATAAGAATCATTGCTTCATTACTTTGAATATAATCAATAAAGCCTTGCATTGCTTGATTGACATTTGCTTCTGGGTGACTCTTTATATATTCGTTATAACCATTCATTAAACTTGTTGTAAGGTGATTAATTTGTTCATCTGAAAGATTAAAATGAATTTGTTGAATAATTTGTTGTAAGTCAATGGCAGGTAATGATTGATTTGTAAGAGCTGTATTTAAATTAGATAAGTCTATTTGTATTTTAGATGTATCAAATTTAAATGCATTTTTCATTTTATTTTGATCAATTGTAAAAAGTGAACTCATATCAAAATTATTTTCTTTTATATCAAAAGCTTTTCCGGTAAAAACATTGAGATTATGGTTATTGATTTGTTGTTGCACGATTTCACTTTTAGTTGATTTTTTAATAACATGATCAATAAGCGAAGAAGGATAATAGATTCCTGTTGACAACATTATTGCAGAAGAATCATCTTTAGGTTGTACAATCCCTACAATTTGAATATCTTCTCCATTTTGAACAAGATTTTTCATATATTCTTGATCATCGGATTTATCCTTCCAAATTTGATATTGTTGATCGTATTGATAATAATCAGCTGCATTAACAAGTTTAAATGTTTTATTCAATAAATCTTGATAATTGTATGCATCATTTTTTAAGGTTACATCGACTTCTTCTTCATTTGAAAATTGTTTGACCATATCATCTAATTCTTGAATATTTCTTAAGCCAAGAGTATAGGCCATCATATCACTTATCTTCCCTTTAGCGGTTAGCACAATCACACACTCATTAGCTTTTTTAGGCCAATGTCCTGCTTTAACATCATATTGTCCACTAAATAGATTTGTATTTTTAGGCATTGATTTAAAGACATCTGTAGACATCATAGATGACATCATACTATTAGAACTTGATGATGATCCCATGCCTAATGAAGCAAAAGTTTTATCTGGATTCACTTGTCGATATTCTTCATTAGTAAATGAGTATATTTGAGGAGCAATATTATACGTATATTCTATTGAATTTGTGGATTGTTTTAATTGTGCTTGATTCTCTTGAATGTATTTCTTTAATGATTGCAAGTCATTAGAGCCAATTTTAGAAAACATTGTTGTCATCATATTAGCAACCTGAACATCTTTATTCGATTTTGATTTTTCATTATCGTCTACAAGCATAGAAGACATGTCAAAGCCAGTACTGGTAATTTGTAGTGGATATTCAGATAATGTATCTTCTTCAATCGTTTGAATATACGTATTCACTCCATTTGACAAAGAAAGGATCAATGCAATACCAATGATTCCAATAGAACCAGCAAAAGAAGTTAAAAATGTTCTTCCCTTCTTTGTTTTTAAGTTATTAAAACTTAGAGATAACGAAGTAAGAAGAGACATTGATGTTTTACCCATCTTTTTGTACTTAGAAGATTGTTTTTCAACATGAAAAGGATTTGTATCATCTAAAATAACACCATCCTTTAAAGTTACAATTCGAGTTGCATATTCTTTTGCAAGTTCTGGATTATGTGTAACCATAACAACTAAACGATCTTGAGCAACTTCTTTTAGTAGATCCATGACTTGAATACTTGTTTCACTATCTAAAGCTCCTGTTGGTTCATCCGCCAACAAGATATCTGGATCATTAACGAGTGCCCGAGCAATCGCAACACGTTGCATTTGTCCACCAGAAAGTTGATTTGGTTTTTTATGAATTTGTTGACCTAAACCAACTTTTGTAAGTGCCTCTATTGCCTTTTGTCTTCTCTCTGTTTTAGAAACACCTGAAATTGTAAGTGCAAGTTCTACATTAGCTAAGATTGTTTGATGTGGAATTAAATTATAACTTTGAAAAACAAAACCAATTGTATGATTGCGATAAGAATCCCAATCACGATCTTTATATTTTTTTGTAGAAATTCCATTAATAATGAGATCACCACTATCATAGCGATCAAGGCCTCCAATAATATTTAAAAGCGTTGTTTTTCCGCTTCCACTAGGACCAAGAATTGCGACAAATTCATTATCTCTTAAGTTAAGAGATACATGATCCAATGCTTTTTGTATAAAGTTTCCCGTTTTGTATTGCTTGCAAATATCAAAAATTTGTAACATCGGTTTCCCTCCATATAGAAAAATAATATCAGACAAATATAAACAGAGTAT
>OGZE01001254.1_pt1 | contig 15611 bp, 9 predicted proteins | sample 1576731 | NCBI WGS metagenome assembly OGZE01 (sample SAMEA3541503, study PRJEB24748) | human gut metagenome | biome: human gut; feature: human-associated habitat; material: faeces | place: China | collected 2012 | reverse complement strand
CCGATAATAAGGGCGAGCGCCCTGATGTGTTCATTCCGCCCCGTGCTTTAGGCGGAGCTATGAACAACGACCGGGTTATGGCCCGTGTGGAAAGCGCCAGCGAAGGCAAGAAGCCGGAAGGTGAGATCATCCGTATCATCACCCATGCCAATAATAAAGTCGTCGGCACCTTTAAACAAAGCGGTGAGTTTGGTTTTGTCGTGCCCGATGATAAACGTATCGGCCAGGATATTTATGTGCTGAAACGCAATTTTAAAGGAGCTAAAACAGACCAGAAGGTAGTCATCGAGATCACCGAATGGCCGGTGGAGCGCCGCAATGCCGAAGGTAAGATCATTGAGATATTAGGCACGGTGGGTGACGTAGGGCTGGAGATATTGTCCATCATCAAGCAGAACGACCTGCCCCTGGAATTTCCGCCCAATGTTATCGAAGCATCGAAACGGGTGCCGAAGGCCATTAAAGCCAGTGAGCTGGAAGGCCGCCGCGACTTACGCGAGCTGCCCATCGTAACGGTGGACGGCGACGACGCCAAGGATCTGGACGATGCTGTTTATGTAAAACAGCTGGATAACGATGAATTTTTGCTGGGCGTACACATCGCTGATGTCAGCTATTATGTGAAAGAAAACGCTATCCTCGATAAAGAGGCCCGGGAACGTGGCACCAGCGTCTACCTGGTAGACAGGGTGCTGCCCATGCTGCCCGAAAGGCTTTCTAACGGTATTTGCAGCCTGAACGCAGGGGAAGACCGCCTGACCATGTCCTGCGAGATGCGTATCGACCGTAAGGGCCGTATTTTGAGCTACGAGATATTCCCGTCGGTCATCCATGTCCGCCACCGCCTCAGCTACCGTATAGTGCGCGAGATACTGGTGAGCGGCGACGCAGAACTGACGCAGAAATATCTGGACGTAGTACCGATGCTGCGCCTGATGGAAGAGCTATGCAAGGTGCTGCGCAAAAAACGCACGACCCGCGGCGCTATCGACTTTGATCTGCCGGAACAAAAGGTTATTTTAGACGACCAGGGTCGGCCGGTAGAGATCGTGCAGCGCGTCCGCAGTATAGCCGAATCGATCATCGAAGAATTTATGCTGGCAGCTAACGAGACTGTGGCACGCCATATGTTCAACCAGAAATGGCCGTTCATTTACCGTGTCCACGACCTGCCTAACGAAGATAAAATGAAAGACCTGGCCAAGCTTTTGGCCAACTTCAACGTCAAGCTGAAGGTCAGCGAAGAAACCAAACCTGCCGAAGTGCAGAAAGCCTTGCAGGAGATGGTGGGCAAGCCGGAAGAACGCCTGGTATCGACCGTGGCCCTGCGCTCGCTGAAACAGGCTGTGTACCAAACAGAGAACATCGGGCATTTTGGCCTGGCGGCCGAGTATTATACCCATTTTACTTCGCCGATCCGCCGTTATCCCGACCTGATCGTGCACCGTCTGCTGCACTCCTGGATCAGCGACCCGGCGATGAACGCTAAAAAAGGCGAAGCACTGGAATCGAACCTTGATTCCATAGCCGAACATTCTTCGATCCGTGAGCGTGCGGCTGCTGAAGCCGAACGTGCTACCGTAGATTTGAAAAAGACCGAATATATGGCAGGGCACATCGGCGAAGAGTTCGATGGCGTTATTTCCGGCGTCACTGCCTTTGGCATGTTTGTCGAGCTGGAAAACGGCGTTGAAGGTCTGATCCACATTTCCAGCCTGATGGATGATTATTATGAGTTCTACGAGGACAGATATGCCCTTCTAGGCTCGCATACACGCAAGGTCTACCGTTTGGGCGACCCGGTGCGTATCGAGGTCTTACAGGTCAATATTGCCGACAGGAACATCGACTTTATTATGGCCGGCGAAAACGACGCCGTGCGCGACCGCATCAAATCACAGCTTTTAGGCCAACGCAGCCATGCTTCGGCACGCAGCGCTATTGCCAAAGGCGACAGCAAAAAACAAGGCAAAAAAAGTCCGCGTAAAAAGCCTCTTGAAAAACGGGGCAAGGGCGGCATCGGCGGCAACAAATATGTCAACAACGCCAAGTCGAAGAAAAAAGGCCGCAAGAAAAAATAACCGTAACCGGGTGAGATAATGGCAGAAAAGAAAATAAAAATCATTGCGGAAAACAGAAAAGCGCGTCACGATTTTACCATCCACGAAACCTATGAAGCAGGCATCGAGCTGACAGGAACGGAAGTAAAATCGCTGCGGGCAGGCAAGGCCAATTTGAAGGATAGCTATGCCCAGATCACCAAAACGGCCGAGGTCTATGTGTATAACCTGCACATCAGCCCCTACGACCAGGGCAACCGCTTCAACCATGAGCCTTTGCGCAACAGGCGCCTGCTACTGCACCGTGAAGAAATACGCCGACTGATCGGCAAAGTTAAAGAAAAGGGCTATGCCCTGGTGCCGCTGAAAATGTATTTGACTCACGGGCTGGTAAAAATGGAGCTGGCCCTGGCGACAGGCAAAAAGCTGTACGATAAACGTCAGGATATCGCCAGCAAAGACGCCAAGCGCGAGATGGAACGCACCTTAAAAGAACGCAACAGATAAATGTTGCAGTTTCTTCACAGGCCTTGCTTGCAAGGCGTGGGCGCTTGTGTTAGAATAAGTAGAGCCTTAAAAGGCCGCGCTTTACAACCGGGGATGTACTGGTTTCGACGGGGGTAGGTGTGGTATGATAAGCGAGCCGTGGTTCCGTTAGCACGTTAAACGGCGGACGTTTAAAGTAAACGCAAAAACTGATTACGCTTTAGCAGCTTAATGCTAACGTCTTTCCGATCCTCCTCCCATGGGAACGGAAAAGACGCAAACAGTGGGATACCCGTTAGCCAATTCTCGGAGGCTGGCAGGGGAAACTCATCGAGATAGCGACCGCGAAGCCTGCCGTCAGGCGTCAAGGGAGCGAAATCTAAATTGATGGCTGCGCTCGGAGAAGGTCATATTGCAATATTTTCGGACAGGGGTTCGACTCCCCTCATCTCCACCAAATGCAATAATAAAACTTATCATAAAATACGGTCTCGGCTATTTGCCGCAGGCCGTATTTTTATATGTCGGTCAGGCGTTCTGCTTTAAATGATGTCCATAGCTATGGCATTTTTGGCAACCGAGCAAAGTAATATAATGAATATTTAATTATACTAACTGGCGAAAAAGTTTCATAATCGTTGACTTTTTTATACATAATGCTATACTTATATTATAGAAAATAGGAGGTGCTTTATGAAATTATCTAAAAAGTTTATCACAGCAGGTATCGTTGCCGCTCTTACTATGAGCGTTGCCGCATCGGCTTTCGCCGCAGGCCTGACTGTAAAAGCCAAGAAGATCCACGAAGGCCAGGTTAGAGTTTCTACTCCCATCATCACCGGTTCTGAAGGCGGCGAGAAGATGGATACGCTGTTGACGCAAATGACTACTAAAAATACGGTGGCTGAGATTTATAAATATTTATCCAGCGACAGCCAGAAGATCACTTTAGACAACTATTTAGATTTTACTAACGGTTCGCCTGATCCTGTTAAAGAAGGTTTTGCGCTTGTAAAAGGCAGTGCTTTCCTTGTAAATGCAGGCTTTGATAAAGAGCAAAAAGAGCTTGGCAAAACCAAAGCTGCCGAAAAATATAATCTGGATATCGACTATACTACTTATACCGTAGGCGACAACCTTTTGTCGCTGACTCAGCGTGCTTCTGCCTATACCGGCGGCGCACATGATAATGTGAATGTCACTACTTTAACCGTCAATCCCAAAACCGGAGAGGTTTATACTCTTGCCGATATGTTTGTTCCCGGCAGCGATTACAAAGCACGCCTTGAGATGCTGATTGCTATCCAACAAAAGGGCGATAACAGACTGCGCGAAAGAATGGGCGATACGGCTGTAGACTATAAAAAAGTTACTATTAACGGCGACGAAAAATTCTATCTGAATTCGGACCTCCATGATTGGGGCGTTTACGTTGTCTACAATCCGGGCGAAGTAGCACCGATGGCAGCTGGGGTACAAAAATTCTACATCCCCATCGACACCATCTCTGATATCATCAACTATGACTTAAAATAAGCTAAATAAAAACAGACACGCAATAGCGTGTCTGTTTTTTTTATGTGCTTCAGCAACTATTAAATTTTGGGTAATTGGGTCAGCAGCTGCAAAGAACCGCCGTCACTGAAGGTAACGTTGCTGATGACTACCTGCCATTTCAGCGCCGCGGTATCGCTGCGAAGCAGGCGCACCGTTTCGGGTTTAAACTGGTTCAGGCTAAAGGTTTTGCTCAGTGTAACGCCAGCTTGTGGCGCTAAGCTTAGGTATTCTTTAAAGGGGCTGCGTTGCAGCAGCATCCCTTCGTTGTCAAAAATTTCTACAAAGCCCTGCAGGCCGCTGATGGTTTTACCGGAAACATTCTGAACGCTGAAAGTGGACTGTAAAGTATAGCTGGGGAACCAGCCGCCGCTGGAATCAACGGCAATAGTGCCGGGTTTGGCCTGCACGGACGCGTCCAGCTCGGTCTGTACTTTGCTGTTAAGCTCTTTCAGCCTGGCCGCCGTGGCTTCCTCGCGTTCCTTAAGCAGCTCTTTCAGGTTGGTTATCTCGGTCAGGCGCCAGCTGCCGTCGTCCAATTCGAACATTTTAACCTTCAAAATAAAACGGTGGTCAAGCTGCTTATCATACAGCTTCACAGCAACGTCGGCAGTTTTGCCTACCTGCTCGGTGCTTTCGACGCCTTCGTAACGCATATTGCCGAACCCGGTTTTGTCCCTAAGCTGCTCGGCCAGTTGCTGACCTTCACTTTTGGGTTCCTGTGCCGGTGTTGCGCCGCTGTCTGTACCGCTGACCGGTGCATTGCCATCAACCGATCCGGTCTCCACATAATGTTGGGTCTGCGCGGTCATAATGGGTACAACAACGCTTTTAAGGCTTTGCACGATACCAAGTAAAAAGGGGTTCGCCTGCTTGGGATCGCCAAAGGCATAATAAACAACGTCATCGTAGGCATGGGCGTACAGCGAATCCAAATCCACATGCTTCTCGAATTTGCTCAAATCGTGCTGCTGCACGGCCTGATTGATCTGGGTAAAGGTATATTGAGGCGTGCGCATCCAGTAAAAAAAGTACAAGGCCACGCCAATAACGATCAGGGCAGCAGTGATAAGTATATATTTTTTGCTATTTTCACTCACAGTAAAGCTCCTTAGTATTGATAATAGATACTTTCATTTTATAGATAAAGGCAAAGCTTGTCAATGAGCTAAACTGAATAGGCGGGCTGATAAAAGCTTAGCGGCGCTCCCGCAAAGGGAAAACGCCGCTAAAAATATTTTATTTTTTAAAATCCTCCGGCCTTACTAAACCGCGCTCCACAAGGAAGGTGCGGGCAACCTCGGCCCGGTCGCGTCCTTTTTCAACAACCTCGTAATTCAGCTTCTGCATAGTCGCATCGTCGATAGCGCTGTTTAAAACGGCCAGCGCCTGCGCGATCTGGGGATACTTGGCGTTCGTATTACCATTGACGAAGGGCAGCATATAATAAGGCGGGAAGAAGTTCTTATCATCTTCCAGCAGCACTAAATCATATTTTTGCAGCAGCCCGTCCGTCGAAAAGGCCGTAATAACGTCTACATTAGCCGAAGTGATCGCCGTATACATCAGCGTACCCGAAAAATTATTGACCGATTTAAAAGTCATACCGTAGGTTTTTTCGATACCCGGTAAACCATCATCACGAGCTGCAAATTCAGGCGAACAGCCAAAACGCAGATTATGGCTGACCCTTGTCAGGTCGCTCATGGTTTTTAAATGGTATTTTGCGGCAGTATCCTGCGTCACCGCCAGCACATAAGTGTTGTTAAAGCCAAAGCTCTCCAGCAGGTCGATCTGGTGCGTGTCACGCATCTGGCCCTTTACCAGCACATACATCTCCTCCGGTGTAAAGCCTGGGCGCAGCTTGTTCTTCAAAATCGTACTGTAGCCTGTGCCCGTATATTCAGGGTACAAGTCGATCTCGCCCGAGCGCAAAGCCTCAAAAGCGATCATCGTGCCGCCCAGGGCCAGCTTACGTTCAACCTTCAGGTCGGTTTTTGCTTCGATAAGGTCAGACAGCATATTGCCGATAATAACGCTTTCCGTCGCATCCTTAGACCCGATGCGCAGATCGTGCTTATTCAAAAACTCGTGGCTCAAAAGATAACCGCTGCTGATAATAACGATCATACCGGCGATCGCCAGGATGCGTTTGCGGTGCTGCTTAGTACGCTCCAGGCTCTCCTTCGACATTTTGTTGGCAGCAGGTCGCAGCGACACAGGTGTGACGGCGTTTTCTACCTTACTCATCAAAAAGTCCATTAAAAGCGCCAAACAGCAGGCGGGTATAGCGCCGGCCAAAATCATATTAGCATTATCAGTCTGGATGCCGCTGATGACCAGCGTACCCAGTCCGCCTGCGCCAATATAGGCTGCGATCGTCATCAACCCTACGGCCGTAACGCTGGAAATACGCACGCCCGCCATGATAACAGGCAGCGCCAGCGGCAGCCGCACCTTAAAGAGGATCTGCATATCGGTCATACCAATGCCCTTAGCCGCCTCCAGCGTATCGGCGCTGATATTGCGCAAACCGGTACAGGTGTTTTTTAAAATAGGCAGCAGCGAGTACAAAACCACCATCGCCACGGCAGTTACCGCGCCGATGCCCATATACGGAACAAGAAAGCCTAACAGCGCCAGACTGGGGATAGCCTGCGCCAGATTGGCAAAGCCCATGACAGGCTTTAAAAGGCGCTCGCGCTCGGAAATATAAATACCCAGCGGCACGCCGATACAAACAGCTATCGCCACCGAAAGCAACGTCAGCTGAATGTGACTGAGCAGTAAAAGTCCTATATATTGCTGCTGATCCTGAACATAAGTTAATAATCCGCTCATGCTTCGTCCTCCTCAAAGTCAATAAACTGCTGACTCATCGTCGTCACGAGGCTGGAATTAGTAATCAGGCCCAGCAGCCGCTTATTTTCATCCACTACGGGAACATTGGAAATATGATTGCTGTTGACCTTCGTCAGCAAAGCAACGATATTATCATTGGGAGCGGCCGTAGCCTTCGCCGGCTTCATAACCGTGTAGACAGGCTCGCTTTTATCAGGCGCCGCATGGATAGAACGGGCGCGGATAATCCCCAGTAAATGTTCGCCTTCATCAACAACCAACAGGCTGTCAACATTTTCAATACGCATCTTCTCGATACATTTCAGCATCGGCACATCGGGGTAGGTGATCTTGGGCGTGCGGATCATAATATCCTTGGCCCTGATCAGTTCGGGACTGCTCCAAATGCGCTTAGAACCAACAAATTCGCTGACAAAACCGTCAGCCGGGTTCTTTAAAATGTTTTCCGGTGTATCGTATTGCAGGATATTGCCGGAATGTAAAATGCAGATACGGTCGGCGATCTTGACCGCCTCGTCCATATCGTGGGTAACAAAGACAATAGTCTTGTGCAGCTTGGCCTGTAAATTAACAAGCTCGTCCTGCAACTGGCTGCGGGTGATGGGGTCTAACGCCGAAAACGGCTCGTCCATCAGAATAATGCCGGGGTCCATGGCAAATGCCCGCGCCACCCCTATACGCTGCTGTTGGCCGCCCGAAAGGTGATTGGGATACCTGTCCAAAAAATCCTGCGGCAGGCCCACCATTTCCATCAGCTTCACAGTGCGCTCGATGATCTCCTCCGGCGGCAGCTTGGCCAAATGGGGGATGATCTCGATGTTTTCGCGCACAGTCATATGCACGAACAGCCCCGTTTGCTGAATAACGTAACCCATATTCCTGCGCAGTTCGATCGGGTCCTGGGCAATAATATCGGTACCGTTGATCAGGATCTGGCCCCCGGTGGGGTCGATCAGGCGATTGATCATTTTCAGCAAAGTCGTTTTGCCGCAGCCCGATGGGCCTATCAGCACTACCAGCTCGCCGTCTTTGATCGAAAAATTGATGTCCTCTAAAACATTATGCTGTTTGTAAGCTTTACTTACGTTGATGAATTGAATCAATAGGGTTGCCTCCTTCTTCTATGTCTTAAAATTTAAGTTGCGGATAAAGTCAAGTTCCACTTAATGCTCATCTCCCTTCATATATATAATAAATTAATTGCAAAGCTATAGATTCGCTATAAGTAGTGAATATTCCTGCAAAGTAATATAATGTTAGAAAATTTAATTTATTAGCATTATTATCAAGAAACATAAACATTAAGCTATTGCAATGGAAATATCGCCGCAGTACATTGCTTTTATAGCACTTTGTCAAAAAACTTCTAAAACATGCTATAATAACAGCAAAAGCAAAGGAGTGGTACCATGCTGTTCATCTGTTATCCCAAATGTGGCACCTGCCAGAAGGCCGAAAAATTTTTGCAGGCCAACAAGCTTGACTATACTAAACGCGATATCAAAACCGCCAATCCCAGCGCAGACGAACTGCGCAGCTGGCAGCAGGCCAGTGGCCAGCCCTTAAAAAAATTCTTTAACACCAGTGGCCTGCAATATAAAACACTGGGGCTGAAAGATAAGCTGCCCGCTATGACAGAGGACGAACAACTGGCCCTGCTGGCTACCGACGGGATGCTGGTAAAGCGTCCGCTGCTGGTTGAAGGCAGCGTTGTATTAGTAGGCTTTAAAGAAGCTGACTGGGCAGAAAAACTGCTGTAAAAAACAGCCCGGCAACGGCTTAAAACAGCCCTGGCAAGCCGGAAGATCATTAATAATACTTTAAAAAATTAAAACATTGTTTAGAAAGTATAAAAAGTTTGTACAAGTTCTATAAACTGTAAACAATGCAACACAAAAATGGTTGAAAAAACTCTCGCAAGCTTGTATAATCAGGGTAGAGAGAACAAAGACGAACTCCGATATGCCAATGAAGGCGCATATCGGAGTTTTTTGTTTAAGTAAAAGTTTTATTACTGGCCTAATAGCTGTGCGTTGCAGCCTGTAACCCGCTTTGATGCGCAACCGTGAGCGGTTGACGGCATTTTTTATAAACAACCTTCAAAAGCAAAGGACGTGAAATTATGGAAGCGGACAAAAAAGCAACCACTGAAGAAGTAGGGTTCCTCAAAAAGTACGGTTTTTATTTAGCCCTTATCGTACTGGCAGTGATCGTCATGCTGCCAAACCCCGAAGGACTTTCCGTAGCAGGCCAAAGGATGATCGGCATCATGGTATTTTCGGTCATCGTCTGGGCAACAACGGCAATTTCTTATCCGGTCAGCGCCGGTGTTATTATGACCTTGATGGCGCTCTTGATCGGTTTTGCCCCCAACCCGGAAACAGGTAAAATGTTAGGTACGGCGGCAGGTTTAGGCGTGGGACTTAAAGGTTTTTCGTCCACGGCCTTCTGTCTGGTAGCGGCTGCCATGTTCCTGGCCGTAGCCATGACCAAGACCGGCCTCGACAAACGTATCGCGCTCGTCATACTTTCGCAACTGGGCGCTAAAGCCAACCGCGTCGTTATCGGCGTCATCCTCTGCGGCTTTATCCTCAGCTTCTTTGTGCCCAGCACTACGGCCCGTGTAGCCTGTCTGGTGCCAATCGTCATGGGTATGATCAAAGCCTTCGACGTACCGCTGAAAAGTAAATTTGCCGGTATGCTGATGATCACCGTCGCCCAGGTCGACAGCGTTTGGAACGTCGGTATCAAAACAGCGGCCGCGCAGAATATGGTCGCCGTCAACTTTATCAGCAGCCAGCTTGGCGTCGATATCTCCTGGCTGGACTGGTTCCTGGCAGCAGCCCCGTTTTCACTCATCATGTCCATCTGTCTGTATAAACTGATGATGTACCTGATGCCCCCCGAGATCGACGAGATCAAAGGCGGTAAAGAAACTGTAGCCCGTTTGCTTAAAGAAATGGGCAAAGTCAGCGTCGATGAGATCAAACTGCTGGTAATTTCCATCTTCCTGTTGATCTTCTGGACCACCGAAAAGAAATTGCATCCCATCGATACCTCAACTACCACTATGGTAGCAGTTACCCTGCTGATGCTGCCGAAAATAGGCGTTATGACCTGGAACGACGTCGTCCACAAAATCAACTGGGGCACCGTGCTCCTGTTCGGCGTCGGTATCTCGCTGGGCACAGCGCTGCTCTCCACTAAAGCGGCCACCTGGATGGCAAACGAGATAGTAGTAGGCTTCGGCCTCGAAAACTCTACTACCCTCGTCGTACTGGCCATCATGTCCCTGTTCCTCATCATTATCCACATGGGTTTTGCCAGTGCCACAGGTCTTGCGGCAGCCATGATACCTATCATCATCTCCGTCTTGCAGCATCTTAAAACCCCCGGCGTCAACATCGTCGGTATGACCATGATCCTGCAATACGTCGTCAGCTTCGGTTTTATTCTGCCCGTCAATGCGCCGCAGAATATGATCGCCTACGGCACCGACACCTTTGAAGTCCACGACTTCGTCCGTTCCGGTATCCCGCTCACCATCATCGCTTTTGCGCTGATAATGATCCTGGGCGCAACCTACTGGAAATGGATCGGGCTGGTGTAAAAGCTGGCTTGCAAGTAGTAGTAATACCTTAGCAGCTTATAAAAGCAAAGTCTTAATAGGTAAAACGGTACTCCTTATGGAGTACCGTTTTTGCGTGTCGCAGCCCGTGCAGCCTGCCTGCGGCCAGCACTGGCAAGGCAGCTGTTTGCTACCTGCAAATAAAATTAGCGGTTACTATAAAATATTAACCAATGCCTTAAGCTTTCAGGGGCGGAAATAAAGTTAATAGAAAAATATTATTGTTTAATTAAGATAGTCTTAATTAAACTTTTATCGTTTGCTTTAGGGCTGTTTCAGGTCTAGAATATGTACAATGTTAGAGGTTGCACTCAGCAGCATTCTAGATCTGGAGATGGATAATGATGAAAAAACAACGCAATTTTAAATCTAAACAAAATTTACCGCACAAGGTTTTGCTCACCCTCATGACAGGCCTTTTGCTTACAGGCATCAACGGTACGGCTTTAGCCGAAAACAAAACCGTTACCGGCGAGCAGCTTAACGCCAATACTATTGGTCCCGGTAATACCGCCGCTGGCGATAACTGGAATGTAGAGGTAGGCAACGGTACCGACCCGACCCTATACAGCGTCAGCGATAAAAACGCCATCAGCGTTCGTGATGATGCCACTATCCATATCAACAAAAACGCCACCGTCACCAATCAGGCCGTCAAAAATCTTGGCAACTTCAAAACCGGCGCCAACACTATCGAAGTACGCTCCGGTTCTGATATCGTCGTCGATGGCACCGTCAGGAAATACGGCCCCGAAAATATGGGCGAAGCCATCAACGTGCACGGCGGCGGTAACAAAATCACCGTCAATGGCGCAGTCATTGCCGAAAACAGCGCCGCCATCTGGTTCCAGGACTGGAAAGACACAGGCAACGACAGCCGCAACAGCGTCATCAATAACGGCCTTATCCAACGCACCGACGGTGGCAATGTCATAGGCACATCCGGCGGCAACGGCATCGACTTTACAAATAACGGCACAGTCGACGGCAACCTGTTTTTCGCCAATGGCGACGATAACCTTACCTTCCTGCCCGGATCCAAAGTTACCGGCAACATCGACGGCGGGGGCGGCACCAATACGCTCACCCTCAACGGCGACAAAGCAATAGTTGGCGACAAACTTAGCGGTGCCCTCAAAAACTTCAACAGCCTAACCAAAATCGGCACAGGCATCTGGGAGATAACCGGCCCTCTGCAAGGCTTCAATACAGTAGACGTCCGTGAAGGCAGCCTGCTGCTGAGCGGTGATAACGACGGCTTTAACGGCAAGGTCACTGTGCAGAAAGATGCCTCGCTGACAGCCAAAGCCGAAAGCCTGCCGGTCAACAACCCGGTTACAGGCAATATCGGCAACGTTGACCTGACCGACGGCGGCACCCTGGTTTTTGAGCAAAATGACAACGATGCTTATATTGGGCAAATCGTCGGCGACGGCGCAGTTATCAAAAACGGCAGCGGCACCGTAGCCCTGCTGCCCCAGGCCGGTGCCAATACCTACAGCGGCATTACCACCATCTCCGGCGGCGCTTTAGCCATTCAGGACGAGTCAGCCCTGGGCACCAACAGCGCCATCAGTATCCATAACGGTGCTCTGGTTGCAGCAGCCAACCTCACCCTCACCAAAAACATCAACCTGGCTACCGTTGCCAGCGAAACCTCCATCATCAATACCAACGGGCACGATGTAACTGTCAGCGGCGAGCTTAGCGGAACTAATGCCAATGGCACCTTTATCAAGACCGGTGCTGGTATGCTGACGGCTGCCAATGACAATAACCGCTTCCGCGGCGACGTGCAGCTGGAAGCTGGCGCCATGCAGATCGACGGCAGTGGCCAGCAAAACTTCAGCGGCAAGCTCCACGTTCTGCAAAACGCCTTCCTGCAAGGCTCGGGTAAAGTAGCAGGCGACGTCATCAACGCAGGCTGGTTGGCTCCGGGCAGCATCAACAATAAATTTGGCACCTTCACCGTTGGCGGCAACTACACCGGCCAGCCCGGTGGCAAGCTCAGCATCTACTCCGTGCTGGGCGACGACACTTCGCCTACCAGCAAACTGGTCGTCGAAAAAGACACCGGCAATATCCCCACTAATATCCGGGTCATCAACCAAAACGGCAGCGGCGGTTATACCAATAAAGGCATCATGGTGGTCGAGGTAAAAGGTGCTTCCGATCCCAACGCCTTCACTCTGGCTTATGATTATAAACAGCCCGACGGCACCGCCGCCGTAGCAGCAGGAAAATATCTTTACAACCTGCAATACGACAAAGAAAACGGCAACTGGTACCTTAAAACCCTGCTCAACAAAGATGATACCCCATCCATCAATCCCTCCATACCGGTTTATGAAGCCTATCCTCAAATACTGCTGGGCTATATGCAGGTCAACACCCTTGAAGAACGTGTAGGCAATCGTAAATGGCACCTGGTCGAAGACGAAACAGCTCCGCCAAACGTTAAATATGAAGAAGGAACATGGTTCAAAACAGAAGGCCTGAGCGGTAAATACGAAGCCGAGCACAGCACCGCTGCTCCTGACAGTAGCTATAACGTCGACTCGTGGCGGATGCAGCTGGGCTACGATAAAATACTGGCTGGTAAAGATAAAACAACCACCCTCGTTGGCGGGTTGAACCTGCAAATGGGGCAGGCCCACGGCCGGGTAAAATCCAGCGTCGGTAACGGCAAAATCACCAGCGATGCCAAAGGTGTGGGCGGCACCCTTACCTGGTATCAGGCTAACGGCTTCTACATCGATACCCAGGCACAAGCCGTCTGGTTCGACAGCGACATCTCCTCCAGCTCCTCGGCCTACGCCCGGCAAATAGATGGTAACAAAGGCTTTGGCTACGGCCTAAGCGTCGAAACAGGGCGCAGGCTGGCCATGCACAAACCCAACTGGTCGTGGACACCGCAAATGCAGCTGGTCTACAGCAATGCCAACTTTGACGACTTCAGCGACGTCAACGACGTCAGCGTCAAACACGGCAGTGCCGACAGCCTGCAGGGCAGGCTGGGCATAGCGGTAAACTACGAAAAAAGCTTTAAAAAACAAAGTGACGACAACTACCGCAACGTCAAAGCCTATGGCCTGCTCAACATCTACCACGAATTCCACGACGGCACTAACGTCATCGTCGCCGGTGACAACTATGCCAATAAAAACGACCCCACCTGGTTGGGTCTGGCTGTTGGCGGCACCTATAACTACGGCAAAAACTCGCAGTATTCGCTGTACGGCGAAATAGGCATCAGCACCAGCGCCAAAAACTTTGGCGACAGCCATGTGCTGCGCGGTGAAGTAGGGTTTAGATACCGTTTTTAACAGCACCAGGCAGCACAAGTAATAAAAAAAGGTACTCCTTTAGGAGTACCTTTTTGCGTTTGCACCGCTAAGGGGGCAAAGTGACGTCAAAAACAGCGGCAGTCAGCAGGCAAATCAAATATCAATGCCCAAAGCCTCTTTCACTACCAGGCCAATAACGAAGGAAAAAGCAGCAACGCTTAAGCTTATCAGGGCCATTTCCCAAAACCGCTTTTTAAAATCCAGGTCTTTCGCTACCGAAATATAATAAGTAAAAACTAAAATAATCAGCACCACCGTCACCAGCATCGTGCCCAAAGCGTGTAAATAATGCTCATCGTCAAAAATAAGATAGGGCAGCACCAACAGCGCCACCGTAATGCAGTAAGCGATGCCCGTATAAACGCATGACTTAAACGCATCCTCGCGTCCCTCGCTGCGCGCCGATAAAAATTCCGACGAAGCCATCGACAAAGTAGCCGAAATACCGGTTATCAAACCCGATAAAGCAATCAGCTTGGTGTTTTGCAGCGCCAGCGTCAAACCGGCCAAAGTGCCTGTCAGCTCAACCAGCGCATCGTTAAGTCCCAGCACCATCGACCCCACATACTGCAAACGCTCCTCGTCCAAAATAGCCAGCAGCTGTTGCTCGTGGCGGTCCTCATCCTCGGCTATCTTCTGCGCCTGGGGTATCTCTGCCGCAATGTCCTCATAATTATTGGCCGCATCGCCCTCGTTGCCCTCCATCAGCTTCAGGGCAAAAGTATAGCCAAATATTACCGAAAGCAGGGTATACCACCAAATCTTCCATTTTACAGGCTGCACCTGCTCCTTAGTAAAAGTCTCCCAAATCTGGCAGTGGCGGTGCTCCTCATTGGCAATTTTCAGCAAAGTCGCCTTGTTCTCGGGGTTCTTTACAAAGCTGGCCACCCTGGTATAAATATGGTACTCCGTCAGCTCGTTTTGCTGCATCACCAGCACACGCTTCTTTATCGCCGGGCTCAAAGCCTTCGTCTCGTGCATAAAATTCAACTCCGTTCTAAATTATAACTAATATTATACTGCAATAGCGTGCCGCTGGCAAAATAATACTGCTATAAATAAAAGGCAAAGCGCCAAAAGTAAATCGGCTACAGGTAGCAAACCACCCCCTGAAAGCAACTGCTGTCAGGGGGTGGTTTTGTTGTTGCTGTAACTGGCATAGCAGTGGCTACTGCACTTTTCCGCAGGGGAGGGCGGGTCAAACTTCCGTTCCAAATGTTCTATAAAAATAAAATAAATAAAAAACATAAAAATTTAGACTGCGCAAAATGCCTTTTAGGAATAAAAAAAGATTACCTAAATACAAAACTACGCACAAATTTCCTTTGCCAAAGGCAAAAAACAGAAAAATCAAAATTTTTTTTAAAAAATTTTTTCGCCCCTTGCCAAACCCCATAAAACAAGCCGCCAAGCCGCTTTTGAGCGGCACAGCGGCGCCAATCATATCGCGGCGCTTGCCTAAAATTATACAAAAAGCCCTCGGCGCGTCTTGTGGGGGGGTACAACGGTGCTATGATAACGGAGGTTATAGCTGCTATGAATATTTTTTGCCTAATGCTTCAAAATACACAAACGATTACTTTGAAAAATCAACATATCTAACTGCTTTACTGTCGATAGCGAGGTGAGCCATGTACGACGAAAACAGCTTGAACGGTTTGGGCGTCAATATCA
>OGZE01001216.1_pt1 | contig 15925 bp, 7 predicted proteins | sample 1576731 | NCBI WGS metagenome assembly OGZE01 (sample SAMEA3541503, study PRJEB24748) | human gut metagenome | biome: human gut; feature: human-associated habitat; material: faeces | place: China | collected 2012 | reverse complement strand
TAATTTACTCCTTTGAGTATATTTAAACACATTTAATCACATTGGTCAATAAATTCGATTACTTAATATATTCTCCTTTATTCAAAACCGTGACCATTTAGGTCGAGGTTTGACCGTTTGCGTCGATGTGGTTTTCATTAAATCGCTCATTTGGTATGCTTATAGTATAAAAGTTATGACCCGAAATGTAAATGAAATGTTGTTACAGATAAATCAAAAAAGGCAGGTGGGATATGGTACGGGTAGTGATATATGGAGAAAAACCGACCGACATTGAAGGACTGGAAAAAATGCTGCGTGAAATATTGACTGAAAACCGCAGATGGCCGATGATTCACACGTATATCAGCGATCTGGACGCATATCTGCACTTTGTAAAGGGGAATCCCTACCTCATTATGCTGGCATCCGTCCAGGGCAGACAGGGAGCGGAAATCGTAGAAAAAATCCGGGAAAACAACCCGGCGGCGTCCTTGATCTGGCTTTCCGACCGGGACAATGCCCTTGAATCCTGGCGGATCCATGTGACTGCATTCGGGGTATTTCCGACGAAAAAAGAAGAATTAGAAGAACTTCTGGCGGCGTGCAGCGAAAGCCTGCTGGCTCGGAAGAAAAAGTATTTTGTTCAAGTGGGAAACAGACTGAAATAGAAAAATTCGCTCAGAATAAATGGAGGAAAACAGCATGAAAAAGAAATATAAGCGTGCCCTGGCAGCGGCGCTGGCGGCGGTGATGATATGGAATACCTGTGACTGGCACCCGCAGGTGCTGGCAGGCAGTTCGGTGCAGTATATCGAGGAAGTGAAGGAGCTTTCGGATGAAATCCTGCATCAGGAGGTTCCGTATGGAACGAAATATAAGGATCTGGAGCTGCCGGACAAGCTGAAGGTGCGGGTTTTGGCAGAAGAAGCATCGGATGAAGAAGACGGTGCAGAAAAGATTGCTACGCCGTCGGAGCTTCAAAGCGGAGACGGTAAAGTGGAAACAGAAAAAAAGTCTCAGACGCTTTCTTCATCTGAAACAGATGGTACAGTTCGGAAAGCATCCCCATCTGAGGCAGATGCTACAGAAAAATCGGAAATAGGGGGGGGTGGATGACACTGAGCAGAAAGCATCCCCATCCGATGCGGACGGGACGAAAACCGATAAAAACTGGAAGGAAGTAAAGGTCCGCTGGGTTCTGGATGAGACCTTCAGTGAGAAAGATACATACGACGGAGAAACACCGGGTACCTATGTGTTTGATGCGGAATTGAAAAGCAGCCGCTATGAACTGGATACCGGCTTTTTGCCAAGCATCGAGGTGACGGTGCTTCCGGAAGAAAAAGGCCCGGCAATCCTCGGATTTTCGGAGTTAGATGAGGCAGTTGCGGTGCAGAAGCTCCCTCTGGGTGCCAAAGAAAGCGATATCATCCTTCCGGATACACTGGAGGTTAAGGTGGAAGAGGCGGATGAAACGCTGGCGCAAGACAGCCAGAACGTGCATCTGGTGGAAGCAGTGGATAAGGGCACAGAGAAAGATACAGATGCGGAAACGGCAGTCTGGCAGATCTCCGGCATAACCTGGAAACTGGACGAAGAGCAGAGTGATCTTCCGGAGTTTCACGGCGGCATTTCCGAAAAAGACTATTTCGAAGAATTTGACGAGGACGGAGAGCCGGTCGAGACTTCGACGAAGACCTGGGCGGGCTATGAGGAGGCAAATCAGGACTACAACGGCTGTGCCTATGTCTACACACCGGTTCTGCCGGAGGAATATCCGATGGGAGAGGAAGCAGAGCTTCCGGAAATCTGCGTTCTCGTAGGAGAGATGCAGCTGATGACTCTGGCAGGCGAGGAGTATGATCTGAATAATGAGCCGCTACTCATTAATAGTGCTAACAAAAATGAGTTTAACGGAAAAACCATAACCGGCAGATATTGCCCTACCAATCGACCGGAGGCCACTTATACAGACATCAAGGGCGGCATCATAATTGATAATGTTACGGTCGATCTGACGATTAAAAATGTAACGATCCAATCTGGTGGAGCCAGAGGATGGAATCTGGCCGGTATTTACTTGAAAGGCAATGCCCAGCTGAATCTGACCTTAGAAGGAACCAATACACTTGTGGGACTGGATGAGGGAGCCGGAATTGAGGTGGGAAAAGGAGCAACACTGGTTATTACGGAGAATAGTACCGGAAGCCTGAAGGCAGTGGGAGGTGCCTATGGGGCCGCCGGTATCGGAGGAAAAGGAACAGCAAGTGACGAAGGTGCAGATAATAACTGTAGGACAGGAACGATTATAATCAAGGGCGGAACTATCGAAGCTGAAGGTGGAGCTTATTGGGTTTCCTATTCGAGGGATTATCATGGAGGAGCCGGAATCGGAACCGGTCGCTATGGAATCGGCGGAACCATTAAAATACTGGGTGGAACGATAACCGCAAAAGGAGGAAGGCAGACAGGAGCTGGAATCGGAGGCGGAATGGGTGGAAGTGTAGACACGATCGTGATCGACGGGAGGAAAGACGAAGCTCCCAATATAGCCGTATCTTTTTATAAGAATGAAAAATCAGAATATCTGGGAGCTGCCATCGGCAGCGGATGGAATGGAGTGACTGATTTAAAATTATCCTGTGGCGATATCCAGATATTAAGTGGATCTGTGAAGGTAACGGGTGGAAATATTGGTTATGGAGAGTTATGGCCTCTTGATGGAAATGGAATGGAAGGCGGCAGTGTCACTATTTCCGAGGAGGTGCAGCTGGAGCTGCCGCTTGAAAGCAAGATTGCGCCCCGAGGAGAAGAATGTACCTACGGGAAAAAAACATTCCAGATCACCGCTTATGATAACCAGCTACAAAATGAAACCTATCAGGCTGACATAGCCCTGTATTGGAAAAATGATACAGAGAGAAAAAATCCGGTTTATGAAAAAAGCACTCAGATGACCGTCTCAGGATTCAGGGGAACGATACCGGATATAACCCAGTGGATGGGCTATTCCGGAAATATGCAGATGGTTGTAGCGCTGGAGCCTTCCGGTGGCGGGACAGTTAAGACGATGGAGGGAAGCGTTGTTCTAAACAAAGGAAAGGATGAAACCATCTCCGTCACGCTGGGAAAAGCCGCTTACCAGAAGGCAATGGATCTGACCATCCATGATGGCCGTTTGAGGGATGGTAAGAAATATACCCTGACAGTTCAAATCGGGGAAGAAGCAAGCGAAGGCGGCACTGCACCAGATGTAGTAACCTATTTATCTCAAAAAGCTTCCGGTTATCAGCTAAAGACTGATAAAGTCAGCTGGTATACGCCCCTGTCCGGAGAGGTTCCGGTATCGGTTCAGGTACAGGAAGAAGGAGGGGAAGGAGAAAATACGAATAGCTTTACAGTAACAGGATCCCTCTCGATGGAGTCAAAGGAGGAAAAGAATCTTTCCCTTACCATCGGAGAACACCTGTATCCTGTCCGGTTCCACTTCTACTCATCCAAGGTGCAGGAGGCAGAGAATGTATCCCTGACAGCCGGACGGCTGGCTGGAGCCTTAGAAGCTCCGGTGGAATTAAAGCAGGACGAAGGCCAGTTTGCCTTTGACGGGAAGCTGACAATTGATGCAGAAGCAGGTAATCATGCATATGCTCTGGCATATCTTCCGGTCGGAAATTACCGGTTTGTGATAAATACAGGCATCGCAGAATTAGGCAGCTCCAGTGGAAACTTTACCCTGGACAATGAAAAGGTAAATGCAGGGGATGCAGGAACGGATATCATCGTATTAAATGAGGCAGAGGCACTGGAGGGAGAACTGGATCTTTCCCTTGGAAATATATCTTTTTCCGAGGAAGATGGTAAGCTGACAATTTTATATTCTAAAACAGATGATTCCGGTCAGGTGGTTACAGCAAAGTTAATAGACCAGTCCTATGATAATTGCTATCGGATCACTTCATCTGGGCTGGTAGAGAAGTATCATCTCTCCGTGGATACACCAGCTTCCAGGAAACTAAAGCTCGTATTGAAGAACCTTACGATTACCCCGGAAAAGGCTATCGCACCGATTCAGATAAACGGAGAGTCTCAGGTGACCACCTATCTGGAAGGGAAAAACAAGATTTCGATTAATGAATCAGAGAAATCTTCTTCACCTGCCGGCATCAGCGTGGCGAAAGGTGCAAAGCTTACGATTGACAATGAACTGGGGCAGCAGGGCTCCATAGAGGTGCTCAATAATACAAATGCAAGCAAGACGGGTGCAGCAATTGGAGGAAATGTAGGACAGGATGCAGGAATCATTCACATCAAGGGGGGAACTGTAATTGCAAAAATGATGAATTCCAATTCTAGGGGAGCTGCCATCGGTGCTTCGGTAGAAAAAAGTGTAAAAGAAATACGGATTAGCGGAGGAGTTGTAACTGCAAAAGGTAGTTGGGGTGCCGGAATCGGAACAGGAGGTGCTAATGGCAAGGAAAGAACCGGTAAAATCGTGATAGAAGGCGGAACGGTGAATGCAAGCTCGTCGAACGGTGCCGGAATTGGAAGCGGTATTGGATATGCCCGTAGTAAACCGGCGATGGCGATAACTGCCGATATTGAGATTCATGGTGGAATGATTACAGCCTATTCTGAACAGGGAGCCTGCATCGGAAGTGGTAATGACAGTTCATCGAAGGTGCTGATTAACGGCGGCACAATCTGCTTGGATATTAAGGAGTCATGGGAGAGATCAATCGCCCATATTGGGATGGGAAAAAATGATAATACACAGGCACCAACTGATGTGAAGATTAAGGGTGGAACGATCTGTTTGATAAGGGCGAATGGATATATACCGCGACCGATCATTTATGGCTGGGAAAAGACTGCAGATGGAAAGTGGCAACAGAATAAGCCCAAAGATGGGAACGGTAATCCGGTTTATTACACCACTGTGGATCTGACCGGTATCCATGAGAAAGATGCTCCGGTTGAAACTGCAAAGCTGGAAGATATTTCCTACGGCTTTAAGGATGTCCGGACAGATTCCAACGGAAAGCTCTATATGTACCTTCCGGCATCGGAGACAGTGAAAGCCTCCTTTGGCGGTGTGGAATTTACCGGAAAGGTTGAGGCAGGCAAGGATGAGAATGTATTAGAGCGTGAACTGACTTCTGTTGATTATGGAAAGGAATTATTGAAAAACAATTTACAGAGCGCAGTGGAATTTGCACAGTCAGAAGATGCGTCATCCTGGACGGAAATTCCGGTAAATGGTGCGGCATCGCTGACAGAGATTCTGGATAACCAGCCAGAAGGTAAAAAAGAGATTTCCCTGTATGTCCGTAAGAAAGCGGACACTTCCGGCGCTGCAACCGAGATAAAGATTCCGGCAAGACCGCCAAAACCGGCTCAGATAACAGATGTAACGAAAGGTAGCTACTCTATCAAGGTAAATGGACAGTTCGATTCCAGTTACGAGTACGGAATTGCCGAATCTGAGTCTGGTGAGCCTGAGTGGTGGACGACGAAGACGTTTACGTCGCCGAAGCCGGCTAACACGTATTACGTAACCCTTCGTGTGAAAGCAACAGACAGCAGTTTTGCATCGAAGCCAGCTGATCGTTTGGAGGTGACAACACCGGATGCATTACTGATCGACGGTCCCGCTGGCGCTGTATCCTTTGAAGCGAAGGGAACCTATGGACAGACGCTTGCTCAGATTCAAGTACGGCTGGCAGAGAAATTTAAGGTTGTTAATTATGGTAGAACGGAGGTTTCTGGAAATTGGCACTTCATTGAAAGGCAGGGCGGAATGTCTGCTTCCTCCATTTATCCGGAGGTAAAGGGAACCACTGCATATCAGGTCGAATTTATACCTGATAAAGCATCGGAAGGGCAGTATGGAGAACCTTTGACCCAGAGTGTGACTCCGGAGATATCTCCGAAAGAGTTGAAGGCAGTTCTTAAGACACCTATTGTAAAAAACTATGACGGAAGTACCGATATCGCATTAGAGGCGACGGTGGAGATAAAAACTCCGGGTCAGAGCACGGGTCATAGCTATACCATCCGCGATCTGAAAGGAATCTTTGAAGATGCCAATGCCGGAACCGATAAGACGGTAACCATTGATTCTTCAGAGGCAAAGGTTGAGACGGGTGAGAGTGCAGTGAATCTGCAGAATTACCGTATCATATATCCAGCTCAGACCGGAACGATCCGTCCGATACAGAGGTCGGTTTCAATCGACCAGAAAGCATGGACTGGAGAAAAAACCTATGGAGATGACAGCTTTCCGCTGACAGGTGTGAATGTAGTGGGAGATGGAGCTCGGAACTATACAAGCTCTAATGAAAAGGTTCTCACCGTGGACGCACAGGGACAGGTGACTATCAAAGGCCCGGGTTCCGCAGATGTAAGCATCACCATGGAAAACGGAAGAAATTATCTCGGCACAAACACACCGGCAGAGAGAACGATAACCATTGAAAAAGGAACACTCGCCCTAACTTTAACGGCTGTGAACCGGACGACCGGGGCTCAGCTTTCGAAAGGAATTCTGGGAACAGAGGAAGAGGATTTTGATATCATTGCCAGAGTGCAGGGCGTTTATCAGGACAAGCTGCAGGGTTATGTTCGTTTCTATGATAATGAAAACCCGGATGCAGTTATAGTTCCGGTAGGGGAAGATGGAACCGCTGTACTTAAGTGGACGAAGCCGGGAGAATCATTGGTAGGCACCCACACAATCAAAGCCGAATTTGATTTTGGCGAATTTAATACGTGGGAATCCAGATACAACACACCAGCTCCGGCATCCCTTACATTTGAAATCAGTAAGGCAGCTCCACCGGCAGAGGATAAGCCAGAAAACTCCGACAAGCCAGAAGGCTCCGACAAGCCGGATAACTCCGACAAGTCAGACCAATCAGGCAGCCAGAGCTCTTCCTCCGGACGTGACAAGTCTTCCGGCAGCGGAGCGACCAGGCGGGATTCGGTGAGGGGAAGAACCAACAGCATCACAGGTATTCTCACAGGAACTGCCAACAGCACTGTCAATGACGGAAAGAGTCACTGGATGCAGGATGAACACGGCTGGTGGCTCCGCTTCGCAGACAGCAGCTACCCGAAGGCAGAAAAACGCGGTACAAATGGCATTGCATATGCATGGGAGCAGGTAAACGGCAACTGGTGGGCGTTCGATGAAAGCGGCTATATCAAGACCGGCTGGATGCGCGACGAAGACTATGGCGGCTGGTTCTACCTCGATCCGGAACACGGCATGCAGATCGGCTGGGTCCTGATTGACGGAAAATGGCACTATTTCCACCCGACCTCAGACGGAAGAAAAGGCATCCTGTATGTTGGACGTCTGACACCGGACGGCTACTATGTAGATGAAAATGGTGTATGGGATGGGAAAGACAGACAGTAAAAAGAACGTTTAGGTCGAAGTTTGACTGATTGCGGCTTCTATCTAAATACCTCATGAAGCTGAGCAAAAATGAAATTCCAATGTGTTTACAGCTGTATTCATGAAAAAATATAATGAGCGCAGGAGAAAAGAATGCGGCTGCGAAGCAGACATATTCTTTTCTTGCGCCATTAACGAACGAACAGCCATGCGAAGCAGGGCGGTAGAGCGCGATAGCGCGGGTTCGTGAGTGGACGGGTGAGAATACGTATGATATAATGAACCCCGGGGGATCATAATCTGATTCACAAGGGGAAAACAAACCGACACAGGAGGGGGACACATGAAGAATTTCTACACCGAAGAACAATGGAATGAGATTCTGAAACAGCAGGAATCCGTACTTTGCTACGACACATTTACCCGGAAACAGGCGCTTGAGCTGGGGCTTTTGATTGCAGAGGTCACGGAGAAAAAATATCACGGTTCGGTCGCTGTCCGCATCGTGGAGGACGAGACGACCGTCTTTGCCTACAAGATGGAGGGCGCGACGCTGGAAGCAGACTGGTGGATGACCAATAAGCTGGCAGCATCGCGGCTCACGGGGATGAGCTCGCTGCGGGCGCTGACGGCATCGAGAGCCGGAGAACTGGAAGCATCCTGGAAAGTGCGCGAGGAGAACTTCTTCGTGTGCGGCGGCTGCATCCCGGTTTTCATGAGAGATGGAAGCCGTCCTTTTGCCTATGTGATGGTATCCGGCATGGAACACTGGGACGATCACCAGGTGATCGCGGATGCGATGGCGAAACAGCTGGGAGTTGAGATTCCGGAGATTCGGAAAGAGCAGCCATAAAACGGTTGACTTGTAAAAACAAAGACGTTTGCAGAAATGGAAGGTAGATGAGCTATCTGCATTTTTGCAGGCGTCTTTTGTGGTTTTATTGCGCCGTATGGCGATGAATTATCCGTTATTTTATATAGCGCACTTCCCCACCTGGTGGTATAATTCAAGTATTATAAAATTTGATATGAAAAGAATATTTGCAATAACTCAGATGTTTTTTGCATAGCAAAGAACCATCTGAGAGATCCAGAGAATGCGAGGGATGTGGATGAGTAAAAAAGAGGTACGTCAGGCGGCTGCGGAACTGACCGAGCGCCTTTGTGAAAAAGACTTTTTAGACCGGTCGGGACTGAGCCGGAAAAATGTCATGATGCTCATGAACAAGGAACACTGGGAGGAGCAGTTTGCCCATATTTTCCCGATCAAAAAGCGGATTTCCTGCCGGGCGGTCTACGAGATCTGTGAGGAACCCTTAAGCCTTTTAGGGCATGAGCCGGAAGAGGGCTGGATGAAGTTTACCTACCAGTATGTGTGCCATATTCTCTACCCGGATGCGGAGTTTAAGAAGGAAAATGCCGCTTTTTCCGCCGGTGCGGAGTTCTATCTGGCAGTGCTTCAGTTCGTGTTTGACCGCGAGCGGGCGGTGCTTCCGTACAAACCGATGGAGGACTTTGCATTTTTGGATGATGAGGAAGCTTCAAGCTTTGAGTGCGCGGCAGAATACAGCCGTTTCAAGAAGTTTTTCGCACAGGAATACATCTATGAGATGATGCGCCTCAATGCGGAGGTGACGCCGTTTCGGACGCTGGAGCACATCGCGGGCGTGCATTATGTCGCGATGACGGTGGCACGGGGGCTTTACGCGGCGGGTGTTCCGATTGATCTGACGCTGACATCGGGGGCAGCAGCAGGTCATGATCTCGGCAAATTCGGCTGCAAGCCGAATGAGCGGGTTCCGTATCTTCATTACTATTATACAAACCAGTGGTTCAACAACCATTCGATGGAATACATCGGCCATATCGCGGCGAACCATTCGACCTGGGATCTGGAACCGGAAAACCTGTCGGTTGAATCCCTGGTGCTGATCTATGCCGATTTCCGTGTAAAACAGAGCCGCGGCGATGACGGGCGCGAGATTACCTACATTTCTAATCTGGATGAGGCGTTCAACGTCATCCTCTCGAAACTCGACAACGTGGACGAGGTCAAATTAAACCGTTACCGCTTTGTTTATTCCAAACTGCATGATTTTGAGGATTATATGCGGTCTCTCGGTGTGGATGTGGATTTGAATGGACACCCGAAAAAGCCGGAGGTGCTGCCGGATATTTCCCTTCGGAATGCAGAGCAGACGGTGCAGTCCCTCGTTTTCATGGGTATCGAGCATAATATCCGCGTTATGCATCAGATGGGGGCGGAACGCCAGTTTGGCAATCTCCTCGAGGCGGCGCGCAGCGAGAAGGATTGGAAGAGTGTCCGCGCATACTTAAACATTTTCCGTGAATATTTTACATACACAAACGACAAACAGAAAGAGCAGACGCTGGGCTTTTTATATGAGCTTCTGATGCACCGTGAGGGCGACATCCGCGCGCAGGCGGCGAGGCTGATCGGACACGTGATCGCGCAGTTCAACGCCGGTTACCGCAAGGAGCGCCCGGCGGGCATGCCGGATATTGCCGAGGAGCGTGTGATGGAGATCTGGAAGCAATATCTGGAAATGATCATCCGACCGGATCACAAGCTGATGCTGCAGCAGAAACGGCGCATCCGTTATCACCTGAAAAATGTGCTGGCATCGGTGGTTGATCATGCGACGCCGGGGGATCTGCGGGAATTTCTGGAGGCATTTCTGGTTTGGTATGACCGGGCAAAGGAGCTGGATCCGGGCGAGGCATTTTCCCTGCTGGATACGGTGCATTTCATGCCGTTTGATAAACTGAGCGAAGAGGAACTGGGGAAAATCGCAAAATTTGCCCTGATTGAGTCGCAGAGCGGGGAACCGGATGTGCGGATCGCATCGTGGCGCGCCTTCAAGCTTCTGACGGCGTACCAGCCGGATCATCCGTGCTGTGCTGAGATCGGCGTGTGCGTGAGGGCGGCGCAGGTTGAGGACAATATCACGATGACCTTCCTCAAATACCGCGTGTTAAGTAACCTCGGAGAGGACACGGCGAGAGAACAGGAACTTTTGTATGACCGCGACGTTGTCTCCGATATTTTCCTGGATAACCTCAAAACAGCGACGCCGTGGGTCATCAAGTCGGCCAATATCAAGCTGCTCGTCGATCAGATCGCCCATGGTAAACAGGAACATATGCTGCATATCGCAGCGCATCTCTCAAACCTTGTAAAAGTCAGCGAGCACGTGATCGTGCGCCATGATGCCGGAACCGCCCTGCTTCGCATCATCGGGCTTCTGACACCGGATCAGAGAAATGAGATCGTGGTTGAGCTGATGAAGGGGCTGGAAGTCGGTGAGTACGAATTTTCTAAATATATTCCGCAGTATCTGGGGCAGGCGGCGCTGTGGCTGCCGCCGGAACAGCTGGAGGAGATCGTTTCCTACCTGCATGGCATGATGGCAAATGCAAACGACCAGATAGTCTCGGTTGCGCTTGATACGGTCGGCGTGCTGCTGGAACGGTATTCATGCTACCCAGAACGCTTTGCGGAGGAAAAAGAGGTATGCGAGGAACGGCGCGGACGTCTGCTTGGCATCCTGCTCAGCGGTCTGGCGAATTACCGCGAGTCGGTGCGCCAGGAGGCGATGCTGGTGCTGGGGCAGACCGTCTTCGGCTCATCCTGGATGGAGTGCCGGGAGAAAAAAGAGCTGTTCGCCCTGTCCTTCCGCAAGATGCTGTTCTTATTCAATGAAAATAAGGGAAATGAGCTGACGGCATTTTATCGTGCGGCGTCCCTTTCTAATATTTACCGGTTCATCACGCAGTACCATATGACCGAGGGCAATTTAGAGATCAAAGAGCGGAACCAGGTGGCATTCTTCCCAGGCACATTTGACCCGTTTACGCTGTCACACAAGGAGATTGTCCGCGAGATCCGCGACCGCGGCTATGAGGTGTTTCTGGCGGTCGATGAATTTTCCTGGTCGAAAAAGGCGCAGCCGCATCTGATCCGCCGTCAGATTGTGAGTATGTCGGTGGCGGATGAGTTCCATGTGAACCTGTTCCCGGATGAGATTCCGGTCAATATTGCCAATCCGGCGGATCTGAAACGCCTGAGAGAGGTGTTTTCCGGAAAAGAGCTGTATATCGTGGTCGGCAGCGATGTCATTGCCAATGCCTCTTCTTATAAGAAGAAACCGGTCAAAAATTCGATTCATTCGATGAACCACATCGCGTTCCGCCGCGTGGGTGATGTCAAGTCGGACAATAAATACAACCATCAGATGATGGATCAGATCAGCGGCAAGGTTGTGGAGCTGGAGCTTCCGGAGCATCTGGAGGACATCAGTTCGACGAGAATTCGTGAAAATATCGATCTGAACCGGGATATTTCGAACCTGATTGACCCGTCTGTGCAGGAATATATCTATTACAATGGCCTGTATCTGCGGGAGCCGGAATATAAACCATATATCCGCGCGCGTGCGATCTCCTATGAGGAGGTGGAGATGCCGGATGAAATGCTTTTGGCGGAAATTTCGAATTTCGTTCTGCGGGACGAAGAAGATCGGGAGGACCTGTTAAATTCGATGAAGGAGTCGGGCGACCGGCTGCTGCTTCTTAGGAATACCGTGCAGGAAAACCGGCTGGTCGGCGTGGCACGGCTTCGCTATCTGGCGCCGGATGAGCTGTTTGCCGTCCTGGGACAGGTCAGTCTGGCAGATCAGGTGCGCCGCCATACCTACGGTGAGATTCTTCTGATTTCGGGTATCTATGTCGAGCGCGATCCGATGATCTACGACGCGGAACAGCTGCTTTTAACCGAGGCGATCGCACGGTCCTTTGAGTATAAATGCGGCTATGCACTTTTCTTCCCGGCAGACGGTTACTGCCCGGAGCGCGTGCTGTCGGCGGTGGTCCGCCAGGGCTTTGTGAAGGCGCCGGAATCCCCGGAAGACGCGCCGCTCTATCTGGTCGATATGCATGCGCCGCTTGTATTAGTGCAGAATCTGGAAACAACGTTAAAAGAACCATTTTCCAGCAATCCGCGCGTTCTGGATGCGATCTACAAGGCGCATCGGGAATTGCAGATGGCGATGACGCGCTTCTATCCGGGACAGCTGGTTCTTTCGATGTCTGCGAGCGTGATTTACCATCGTCTGGTGGAACGGATCACGGCGTTAAATGGTGTGCCGCGTGACCCAGTGACGCCGAGACGCCTCGGCGGGGCGATGTGCGTGCCGTTCGGCAAGATCCTGCGTGGAAAAGTTATTCCGAATACGGTGACGAAGACGCTGCATACAGATAAAGTGTACGATCCGGAGCTGAAAGAGAAGTCGATCGAAGCATTCCCGTACTATTCGCCGCTGCGAAGCCAGATCAAGGCTATCAAGTCCTTTGACCGCCCGGTGATTCTGGTGGATGATCTGCTGCATCACGGCGGACGTTTCGAGGCATTGGAACCGATGCTGCGCGAAGAGGGCGTGGAAATCAAAAAATTGGTGTTAGGTATGATTTCAGGCTACGGACGCGACACGATGGCGACGAAGGGCGTGCCGGTAGACAGTATTTATTATATTCCGAATCTGCGGAACTGGTTTGTTGAGTCCACACTGTACCCGTTCATCGGAGGCGATACGGTGCGCCGCGATACCGTGAAGGTGGCGGGACTGACGCCGTCGATCAATATGATCCTGCCGTATGCCGCACCGCCGGTACAGGGAAGTACGCCGGAAGCCGCGTTTGAGTTCTCCGCGTGCTGCATCCGCAACGCGCGCAACATTCTTCTGGTGCTCGAATCCGAGTACCGGGCGCTGTTTGCGAGAAACCTGACCTTAAGCCGCTTGTCTGAAGCGGTCATCCTGCCGCTCTGCCCGGATAAAGGCGAGTGTGTCAGCTACGATCCGAATCTGGCAGCGTCGGTGTATCTGGAAAATGATTTGGAGATGCTGTATCGGACGCGGAAGTGAGAAATTATGTCAAATAACGCAAAATAATATTATATAAGATATCAAAAAGAGCAGGGGGTATACAATATGTACTATTATAAAATTGGAGATAAAATCTGTTGTTCCTTCAATGGAAATTTATCATACGAAAAGGCAGAAATGCCGCACCCGGGCACGCCGCTCACATTCTTATTCGAGCGCGAGCCGGGAACCGGAAGAGATTCTTTTAAGGTAAACTCGCCGCTGCTTTTATTCCAGGAGGCAGAGAATGTTTCCTGGCTGAGCAGCCGGAAGCTGGAGGTGCAGGCGGCAAACAAGAATTGTGAGCTTGACGAGGCAGTCAAAGCCGCGATCGCTCAGGGCGTGATGCGCGCAGTCAACCGCCAGCATCCGGATTTTGAGGCTATTTTGGCAGAAAAACCGCAGAAAACGAAGAAAAGAGTCCATGTTCTGGCGATCGGCGATGTCGGAAGTACGCTGTTGACCGGGCTTCATCTTCTGGGCGGCGACTGCATCAGTTCGATCGGCATCTGTGATATTTCCGATAAAGTGACCGCACGCTGGGAATTTGAGGAAAACCAGATTGCCTACCCGTGGTCGTATGACGCGCTGCCGGAGGTCGATGTGGTAAAACCGGAAGACCTCTTCAAGTGTGATGTATTTGTATTTGTCGCTTCTAAGGGAATCCCGCCGGTTGGTTCTGGCGTCAAGGATGTGCGGATGTACCAGTTTGAAAATAACTCCAAGATCGTTGCGCAGTATGCAAGACAGGCGAGAGCCGAGCATTTCAAGGGCTTATTTGCCGTTGTCTCCGATCCGGTTGACCCGCTGGCAAAGACGGCATGGCTGGAGAGCAACAAGGACGAAAACGGCATCCTTGATTTAAAGGGACTCCGCCCGGAACAGGTACAGGGCTTCGGACTCGGCGTTATGAATGCGCGTGCGGCTTATTATGCGAAGCGCGACGGGCGGTTTTCACAGTTTTTGACTGAGGGGCGTTCCTTCGGACCGCATGGACAGGATCTCGTCATCGCAGATTCCATTGAGAATTACAACGACGAGCTTTCAAAAGAACTGACCCAGCTGACGGTAACGGCAAACCTGCATATGCGTGCGATCGGTTTCAAGCCGTTTATCGCACCGGCATATTCCTCCGGCGCGATCTCCCTGATTCTGATGATGCGCGGCGAATGGCACTGCGGTTCCGTATTCATGGGCGGCATCTTCATGGGCGTGAAAAACCGTTATACTGAATACGGTCTGGAAACAGAAATCCTGCCACTGCCGGATGCGCTGTATGAGCGGATTGTGACGGCGGAGGAAAATCTGAAAAAGATTGTGTGATCGATGAGTCTTATCGCAGGAAGGAAGCGAAAATAAATGATTCATTCAAATTCAGAAGGAGATATTTATATAGAAGAAATGCCTCTCCTCCTCGTCCATCTGCGCGAGGAGGAAAAAGGCGCGGATGCGCGCCTTTCGGAGGTGTTATCCTATGCGCTGGACGGCTACGCCTACGAGACAGCGACGGAAATCAGTGCTTTTGAAGATTATGTAAACCGATGGAGGCGCCTGGAGAAGACACAGAATCGAAAAAATCCAGTCCAGGGACGTATCCTGTTTGCCGTGCCGCTTGGCACATCTGGCATCAACCTGGAGATTTACCGCCTGATTCGTTTCCTGCGGGAACATCCGGATTTTCTGAACGGTTTTGTCGGCGGACTTTTGGTGGACAGTGAAAATGACCTCTATTCCAAATCGGCGGCGAAGGATCTGGTATTTGCCGCTAACTGTGCGGGCTGCGCGTTTGTGGGACGCCCGCTCGTCGAGGGCACGCGGACACTTTCCAATTACACGATCGTTTCCAATAATCTTGGAACCGATCTGATGGGGGCATACCGCGAGAGCGCGGCGGGGCTGGTCAAAGAAGTACTGGGAACGGATTGCGTCAGGAAAAAATGTCCGAAAGTATTGGTATTGCACGCGTCAAGCCACAAGACCTCCAACACCTACGCGATCTGGAACCGGGTGAAAGAACAGCTCCCGGAGATGGAGATCCGGGAGATAGGGCTTCGAAACGGTACGCTTTCCGACTGTGCCGGATGCCCTTACAAGATGTGTCTGCATTTTGGCGAGAAGGGAAGCTGTTTCTACGGTGGAGTGATGGTCGAGGATGTCTATCCGGCGGTCCGCGAGGCGGATGCCATCGTGATGCTCTGTCCAAACTACAACGATGCGCTGTCGGCAAATCTGACTGCGTTCATCAACCGCCTGACTTCGCTGTTCCGGACGACGCGGTTTTATGACAAAGCGCTGTTTGCGGTGGTTGTGTCGGGCTATTCCGGAAGCGATATTGTGGCGGAACAGCTCATCGCGGCGCTAAATATGAATAAAACCTTCTATCTGCCGGGGCACTTTGCGATGATGGAGACGGCGAACAATGCCGGGGCGGCGATGCAGCTTCCGGGGATTAAGGAGCGGATGAATGCGTTTGCGGAGAGAATCCGGGAGACGCTATTATATAGGTAGAGAGGCGTTATAAGCAGAGCGGCGTCACTGGGAGAGTTTGTAACTGTTCACAGGTAGGAATTTTCTGAACTGAAAATTCCGTACGATACAGTTC
>OGZE01001212.1_pt1 | contig 15966 bp, 15 predicted proteins | sample 1576731 | NCBI WGS metagenome assembly OGZE01 (sample SAMEA3541503, study PRJEB24748) | human gut metagenome | biome: human gut; feature: human-associated habitat; material: faeces | place: China | collected 2012 | reverse complement strand
GGAACGTTGCAGGCGAAGAAGCAGTTCGTGAATACAAAAAAGGCGACGAAATCGCTGCAGTTGTTCTGCAGGTTGACGCAGAACGTGAACGTATCTCCCTGGGCGTTAAACAGCTCGCAGAAGATCCGTTCAACAACTGGGTTGCTCTGAACAAGAAAGGCGCTATCGTAACCGGTAAAGTAACTGCAGTTGACGCTAAAGGCGCAACCGTAGAACTGGCTGACGGCGTTGAAGGTTACCTGCGTGCTTCTGAAGCATCCCGTGACCGCGTTGAAGACGCTACCCTGGTTCTGAGCGTTGGCGACGAAGTTGAAGCTAAATTCACCGGCGTTGATCGTAAAAACCGCGCAATCAGCCTGTCTGTTCGTGCGAAAGACGAAGCTGACGAGAAAGATGCAATCGCAACTGTTAACAAACAGGAAGATGCAAACTTCTCCAACAACGCAATGGCTGAAGCTTTCAAAGCAGCTAAAGGCGAGTAATTCTCTGACTCTTCGGGATTTTTATTCCGAAGTTTGTTGAGTTTACTTGACAGATTGCAGGTTTCGTCCTGTAATCAAGCACTAAGGGCGGCTACGGCCGCCCTTAATCAATGCAGCAACAGCAGCCGCTTAATTTGCCTTTAAGGAACCGGAGGAATCATGACCAAGTCAGAATTGATAGAAAGACTTGCCACCCAGCAATCGCACATTCCCGCCAAGACGGTTGAAGATGCAGTAAAAGAGATGCTGGAGCATATGGCCTCGACTCTTGCGCAGGGCGAGCGTATTGAAATCCGCGGTTTCGGCAGTTTCTCTTTGCACTACCGCGCACCACGTACCGGACGTAATCCGAAGACTGGCGATAAAGTAGAACTGGAAGGAAAATACGTTCCTCACTTTAAACCTGGTAAAGAACTGCGCGATCGCGCCAATATTTACGGTTAAGTTTTTTACTCAAACTTGAACGAGAGAAAAGCACCTGTCGGGTGCTTTTTTCATTTCTCTAATCTGGAACTGGAAGCTGCCTCGCAGAGTTTTGAACAGTTTTCACCCTTTCGTTAAATTCTTCTGAATATGCCTCGGGGAACGCAAAATTCCCACCAGACAACCGCTCAACAAAGTTGCACACTTTCCATAAACAGGGAGGGGTGCATGAAAATAACGACAGTCGGTGTATGCATAATTAGCGGAATTTTTCCGTTGCTGATTTTGCCCCAATTGCCTGGGACATTAACCCTTGCGTTTCTGACTCTCTTCGCCTGCGTACTGGCATTTATCCCTGTTAAAACCGTCCGTTATATCGCGCTGACGTTGCTGTTTTTCGTTTGGGGCATATTATCAGCAAAGCAAATTTTGTGGGCAGGAGAAACCTTAACTGGCGCGACGCAGGATGCAATTGTTGAGATCACTGCAACTGACGGCATGACCACTCATTACGGTCAAATTACTCATCTACAAGGTCGACGTATATTCCCTGCGTCAGGTCTCGTGATGTATGGCGAATATCTTCCGCAAGCGGTTTGTGCTGGACAACAATGGTCAATGAAACTCAAAGTTCGTGCAGTTCATGGCCAACTTAATGATGGCGGCTTTGATAGCCAGCGTTATGCCATTGCCCAGCATCAGCCGCTCACCGGCCGTTTTCTGCAGGCAAGTGTCATTGAACCGAATTGTAGCCTGCGTGCACAGTATCTGGCGTCACTACAAACAACGCTGCAACCCTATCCGTGGAATGCGGTTATTCTTGGTTTAGGTATGGGGGAACGGTTATCCGTCCCCAAAGAAATCAAAAATATCATGCGCGATACTGGAACGGCGCATTTAATGGCGATATCGGGATTGCACATCGCTTTTGCGGCGTTGCTGGCTGCCGGACTCATTCGCAGTGGACAAATTTTTCTGCCTGGGCGCTGGATCCACTGGCAAATACCATTAATTGGCGGAATCTGCTGTGCTGCTTTTTATGCCTGGTTGACGGGAATGCAACCTCCTGCATTGCGTACCATGGTGGCGCTTGCTACGTGGGGAATGCTTAAGTTAAGTGGGCGACAGTGGAGTGGCTGGGATGTATGGATATGTTGTCTGGCGGCAATTTTGCTGATGGATCCTGTTGCCATTCTCTCGCAAAGTTTATGGCTCTCTGCCGCTGCGGTCGCGGCATTGATATTTTGGTATCAGTGGTTTCCCTGTCCTGAGTGGCAACTGCCGCCGGTATTGCGTGCAGTTGTTTCCCTCATCCATCTGCAACTGGGAATCACACTTCTGCTTATGCCCGTGCAAATCGTCATATTTCATGGCATTAGTCTGACCTCGTTTATTGCAAATCTATTAGCAATTCCCTTGGTGACATTTATCACGGTTCCGTTGATCCTCGCCGCGATGGTTGTGCATTTAAGCGGGCCGTTAATCCTGGAGCAAGGGTTATGGTTTCTTGCCGACCGGTCTTTGGCTTTACTTTTCTGGGGGTTAAAGAGTTTGCCGGAAGGGTGGATCAACATTGCTGAATGTTGGCAATGGCTATCATTTTCCCCATGGTTCTTACTGGTGGTATGGCGATTAAACGCCTGGCGAACGTTGCCAGCAATGTGTGTGGCTGGAGGCTTGCTGATGTGCTGGCCGCTGTGGCAAAAACCTCGACCTGACGAGTGGCAGCTGTACATGCTTGATGTCGGGCAAGGGCTGGCAATGGTGATAGCCAGAAACGGCAAAGCGATTCTCTATGACACAGGACTGGCCTGGCCTGAAGGGGATAGTGGGCAACAACTGATTATCCCCTGGCTCCACTGGCATAATCTTGAACCGGAAGGCGTTATTCTGAGCCATGAACATCTGGATCACCGGGGAGGGCTGGATTCAATATTGCATATATGGCCGATGTTATGGATCAGAAGTCCGTTAAACTGGGAACATCATCAGCCCTGTGTGCGTGGCGAAGCGTGGCAATGGCAAGGATTGCGTTTCAGCGCGCACTGGCCTTTACAAGGTAGCAACGATAAAGGAAATAACCATTCCTGTGTGGTTAAGGTTGATGACGGGACGAATAGCATTCTTCTAACCGGTGATATTGAAGCCCCAGCTGAACAAAAGATGCTAAGCCGTTACTGGCAGCAAGTGCAGGCAACATTGCTTCAGGTACCTCACCATGGCAGTAATACCTCATCATCGTTGCCATTAATTCAGCGAGTGAATGGAAAAGTGGCACTCGCATCGGCATCGCGCTATAACGCATGGCGACTGCCCTCTAACAAAGTTAAGCATCGCTATCAGCTGCAAGGATATCAATGGATTGATACTCCACATCAAGGTCAAACAACGGTCAATTTTTCAGCGCAAGGCTGGCGGATTAGCAGCCTCAGGGAGCAAATTTTACCTCGTTGGTATCATCAGTGGTTTGGCGTGCCAGTGGATAACGGGTAGAATATGCGGCTATTTCAACAAATGCTGGTTTTTTGAATGCATAACGACAAAGATCTCTCTACGTGGCAGACATTCCGCCGACTGTGGCCAACCATTGCGCCTTTCAAAGCGGGTCTGATCGTGGCGGGCGTAGCGTTAATCCTCAACGCAGCCAGCGATACCTTCATGTTATCGCTCCTTAAGCCACTTCTTGATGATGGCTTTGGTAAAACAGATCGCTCCGTGCTGGTGTGGATGCCGCTGGTGGTGATCGGGCTGATGATTTTACGTGGTATCACCAGCTATGTCTCCAGCTACTGTATCTCCTGGGTATCAGGAAAGGTGGTAATGACCATGCGTCGCCGCCTGTTTGGTCACATGATGGGAATGCCAGTTTCATTCTTTGACAAACAGTCAACGGGTACGCTGTTGTCACGTATTACCTACGATTCCGAACAGGTTGCTTCTTCTTCTTCCGGCGCACTGATTACTGTTGTGCGTGAAGGTGCGTCGATCATCGGCCTGTTCATCATGATGTTCTATTACAGTTGGCAACTGTCGATCATTTTGATTGTGCTGGCACCGATTGTTTCGATTGCGATTCGCGTTGTATCGAAGCGTTTTCGCAACATCAGTAAAAACATGCAGAACACCATGGGGCAGGTGACCACCAGCGCAGAACAAATGCTGAAGGGCCACAAAGAAGTATTGATTTTCGGTGGTCAGGAAGTGGAAACGAAACGCTTTGATAAAGTCAGCAACCGAATGCGTCTTCAGGGGATGAAAATGGTTTCAGCCTCTTCCATCTCTGATCCGATCATTCAGCTGATCGCCTCTTTGGCGCTGGCGTTTGTTCTGTATGCGGCGAGCTTCCCAAGTGTCATGGATAGCCTGACTGCCGGTACGATTACCGTTGTTTTCTCTTCAATGATTGCACTGATGCGTCCGCTGAAATCGCTGACCAACGTTAACGCCCAGTTCCAGCGCGGTATGGCGGCTTGTCAGACGCTGTTTACCATTCTGGACAGTGAGCAGGAGAAAGATGAAGGTAAGCGCGTGATCGAGCGTGCGACTGGCGACGTGGAATTCCGCAATGTCACCTTTACTTATCCGGGACGTGACGTACCTGCATTGCGTAACATCAACCTGAAAATTCCGGCAGGGAAGACGGTTGCTCTGGTTGGACGCTCTGGTTCGGGTAAATCAACCATCGCCAGCCTGATCACGCGTTTTTACGATATTGATGAAGGCGAAATCCTGATGGATGGTCACGATCTGCGCGAGTATACCCTGGCGTCGTTACGTAACCAGGTTGCTCTGGTGTCGCAGAATGTCCATCTGTTTAACGATACGGTTGCTAACAACATTGCTTACGCACGGACTGAACAGTACAGCCGTGAGCAAATTGAAGAAGCGGCGCGTATGGCCTACGCCATGGACTTCATCAATAAGATGGATAACGGTCTCGATACAGTGATTGGTGAAAACGGCGTGCTGCTCTCTGGCGGTCAGCGTCAGCGTATTGCTATCGCTCGAGCCTTGTTGCGTGATAGCCCGATTCTGATTCTGGACGAAGCTACCTCGGCTCTGGATACCGAATCCGAACGTGCGATTCAGGCGGCACTGGATGAGTTGCAGAAAAACCGTACCTCTCTGGTGATTGCCCACCGCTTGTCTACCATTGAAAAGGCAGACGAAATCGTGGTCGTCGAGGATGGTGTCATTGTGGAACGCGGTACGCATAACGATTTGCTTGAGCACCGCGGCGTTTACGCGCAACTTCACAAAATGCAGTTTGGCCAATGATCGAAAAAATCTGGTCTGGTGAATCCCCTTTGTGGCGGCTATTGCTGCCACTCTCCTGGTTGTATGGCCTGGTGAGTGGCGCGATCCGTCTTTGCTATAAACTAAAACTGAAGCGCGCCTGGCGTGCCCCCGTACCGGTTGTCGTGGTTGGTAATCTCACCGCAGGCGGCAACGGAAAAACCCCGGTCGTTGTCTGGCTGGTGGAACAGTTGCAACAGCGCGGTATTCGCGTGGGGGTCGTATCGCGGGGATATGGTGGTAAGGCTGAATCTTATCCGCTGTTATTGTCGGCAGATACCACAACAGCACAGGCGGGTGATGAACCTGTGTTGATTTATCAACGCACTGATGCGCCTGTTGCGGTTTCTCCCGTTCGTTCTGATGCGGTAAAAGCCATTCTGGCGCAACACCCTGATGTGCAGATCATCGTAACCGACGACGGTTTACAGCATTACCGTCTGGCGCGTGATGTGGAAATTGTCGTTATTGATGGTGTGCGTCGCTTTGGCAATGGCTGGTGGTTGCCGGCGGGGCCAATGCGTGAGCGAGCGGGGCGCTTAAAGTCGGTTGATGCGGTAATCGTCAACGGCGGTGTCCCTCGCAGCGGTGAAATCCCCATGCATCTGCTGCCGGGTCAGGCGGTGAATTTACGTACCGGTACGCGTTGTGACGTTGCTCAGCTTGAACATGTAGTGGCGATGGCGGGGATTGGGCATCCGCCGCGCTTTTTTGCCACGCTGAAGATGTGTGGCGTACAACCGGAAAAATGTGTACCGCTGGCCGATCATCAGTCTTTGAACCATGCGGATGTCAGTGCGTTGGTAAGCGCCGGGCAAACGCTGGTAATGACTGAAAAAGATGCGGTGAAATGCCGGGCCTTTGCAGAAGAAAATTGGTGGTATTTGCCTGTAGACGCACAGCTTTCAGGTGATGAACCAGCGAAACTGCTTACGCAACTAACCTCGCTGGCTTCTGGCAACTAGTTACGCCGCGGCAGCGTTCGATTGATGGAGTCATGAATGTCGCTGCCGCACCTCTCCCTTGCTGATGCGCGTAATCTTCACCTTGCCGCACAAGGCCTGTTAAACAAACCCCGCCGTCGAGCGTCGTTGGAGGATATTCCGGCAACGATCTCCCGCATGTCCTTGCTGCAAATCGATACCATCAATATTGTTGCCCGTAGTCCATATCTGGTGCTTTTCAGTCGTCTGGGAAATTATCCTGCCCAGTGGCTGGATGAGTCTCTGGCGCGTGGCGAATTAATGGAATACTGGGCGCATGAAGCCTGCTTTATGCCGCGTAGCGACTTTCGTCTTATTCGCCACCGCATGCTGGCACCTGAAAAAATGGGCTGGAAATACAAAGACGCCTGGATGCAGGAACATGAGGCGGAAATTGCACAGTTAATTCAGCATATTCATGATAAGGGGCCGGTACGTTCAGCCGATTTTGAGCATCCTCGTAAAGGTGCAAGCGGCTGGTGGGAATGGAAGCCGCATAAACGGCATCTGGAAGGTTTATTTACTGCCGGAAAGGTGATGGTGATTGAACGGCGCAACTTCCAGCGCGTTTATGATTTAACCCACCGTGTCATGCCTGACTGGGATGATGAGCGCGATCTCGTTTCGCAAACAGAAGCAGAAATCATCATGCTGGATAACAGTGCGCGTAGCCTGGGAATATTCCGCGAACAGTGGCTGGCAGATTACTATCGGCTGAAACGTCCGGCACTGGCGGCGTGGCGCGAAGCGAGGGCTGAACAGCAGCAAATCATTGCTGTGCATGTTGAAAAATTGGGCAATCTTTGGCTGCATGATGATTTGCTGCCGCTACTCGAGCGAGCGCTGGCCGGAAAGCTCACTGCAACGCACAGCGCGGTACTTTCGCCTTTTGATCCTGTTGTCTGGGATCGCAAACGCGCAGAGCAGCTTTTTGATTTTAGCTACCGGCTGGAGTGCTATACCCCAGCGCCGAAACGCCAGTATGGCTATTTTGTTCTGCCGTTATTACATCGTGGGCAATTAGTTGGGCGAATGGATGCCAAAATGCATCGCCAGACAGGCATCCTTGAAGTTATCTCTCTGTGGTTACAGGAAGGTATTAAACCAACGACAACGCTGCAAAAAGGGCTACGTCAGGCGATTACTGATTTCGCTAACTGGCAGCAGGCAACGCGGGTGACATTAGGATGCTGCCCGCAAGGCCTCTTTACTGATTGCCGCACCGGCTGGGAAATAGACCCCGTCGCATAAATGATTATGATAAGATTTATGCATTCATAACCCGATCCATCTGGAGGAACTATGGATCATCGTCTGCTTGAAATCATTGCCTGCCCGGTTTGCAACGGAAAACTTTGGTATAACCAGGAAAAACAAGAGCTTATTTGCAAACTGGACAACCTCGCTTTCCCGCTGCGTGATGGCATTCCAGTGTTGCTGGAAACGGAAGCCCGCGTGCTGACTGCTGATGAGAGTAAATCATGAGTTTTGTGGTCATTATTCCCGCGCGCTACGCGTCCACGCGTCTGCCCGGTAAACCATTGGTTGATATTAACGGCAAACCCATGATTGTTCATGTTCTTGAACGCGCGCGTGAATCAGGTGCCGAGCGCATCATCGTGGCAACCGATCATGAGGATGTTGCCCGCGCCGTTGAAGCCGCTGGCGGTGAAGTATGTATGACGCGCGCCGATCATCAGTCAGGAACAGAACGTCTGGCGGAAGTTGTCGAAAAATGCGCATTCAGCGACGACACGGTGATCGTTAATGTGCAGGGTGATGAACCGATGATCCCTGCGACAATCATTCGTCAGGTTGCTGATAACCTCGCTCAGCGTCAGGTGGGTATGGCGACTCTGGCGGTGCCAATCCACAATGCGGAAGAAGCGTTTAACCCGAATGCGGTGAAAGTGGTTCTCGACGCTGAAGGGTATGCACTGTACTTCTCTCGCGCCACCATTCCTTGGGATCGTGATCGTTTTGCAGAAGGCCTTGAAACCGTTGGCGATAACTTCCTGCGTCATCTTGGTATTTATGGCTACCGTGCAGGCTTTATCCGTCGTTACGTCAACTGGCAGCCAAGTCCGTTAGAACACATCGAAATGTTAGAGCAGCTTCGTGTTCTGTGGTACGGCGAAAAAATCCATGTTGCTGTTGCTCAGGAAGTTCCTGGCACAGGTGTGGATACCCCTGAAGATCTTGAGCGCGTTCGCGCTGAAATGCGCTAATTTCACTTCACGACACTTCAGCCAATTTTGGGAGGAGTGTCGTACCGTTACGATTTTCCTCAATTTTTCTTTTCAACAATTGATCTCATTCAGGTGACATCTTTTATATTGGCGCTCATTATGAAAGCAGTAGCTTTTATGAGGGTAATCTGAATGGAACAGCTGCGTGCCGAATTAAGCCATTTACTGGGCGAAAAACTCAGTCGTATTGAGTGCGTCAATGAAAAAGCGGATACGGCGTTGTGGGCTTTGTATGACAGCCAGGGAAACCCAATGCCGTTAATGGCAAGAAGCTTTAGTACGCCCGGAAAAGCCCGACAACTGGCATGGAAAACCACCATGCTGGCAAGAAGTGGGACTGTCCGTATGCCGACTATTTATGGTGTGATGACGCATGAAGAACACCCCGGCCCCGATGTCCTGCTACTGGAGCGGATGCGTGGTGTTTCGGTGGAGGCACCAGCCCGAACACCAGAACGCTGGGAACAACTCAAAGACCAAATCGTTGAAGCCTTACTGGCCTGGCACCGTCAGGACAGTCGCGGTTGCGTCGGCGCGGTCGACAATACTCAGGAAAATTTCTGGCCCTCATGGTACCGGCAACATGTTGAAGTGCTATGGACCACGCTCAATCAGTTCAATAACACCGGTCTGACGATGCAGGATAAGCGGATCCTGTTTCGCACTCGCGAATGTCTCCCGGCATTATTTGAAGGCTTTAACGACAATTGTGTGCTGATTCACGGTAACTTCTGTTTACGCAGCATGTTGAAAGATTCGCGCAGCGATCAGTTACTGGCGATGGTCGGGCCGGGACTAATGCTTTGGGCACCGCGAGAATACGAACTGTTCCGACTAATGGATAATTCTCTGGCGGAAGATTTGCTCTGGAGTTACCTGCAACGCGCGCCAGTGGCGGAGTCGTTCATCTGGCGGCGTTGGTTGTATGTGTTATGGGATGAAGTTGCGCAACTGGTTAATACCGGACGATTTAGTCGGCGCAACTTCGATCTGGCATCAAAATCACTCTTGCCGTGGCTCGCCTGACGAACCTTTTAGCCACTGCCAGATACGGCCAAGCGTTTCATAGCCAACACGATCGCTATGCATCAACCAGACCGGAGAAGGGATTGCCCGTTCCCACGGGTTAAGCGGCGAGTCGATGGCCAACTGATTCGCCGGGGCTGGTAGCGGATTTAACCCTTCCTGCTGAAAAAAGATCATCGCCCGCGGCAGATGTGATGCGGAGGTCACCAGCAGGAAAGGGGCGTCACCAATCGCCTGTTTCACTGCTGCAGCTTCTTCTTCGGTATCTTTTGGCAAATCCAGGGTGATAATTTGCTCGCGCGGCACGCCCAGCGATTGCGCAACTCTGGCACCTACTTCCGCTGTACTCACCGTATTGGTTTTTGCTACGCCTCCCGTGAAGATCAGTTTTGATCCCGGATTTTCGCGCCATAAGCGAATACCTTCATTCAGGCGTGGCAGACTGTTATTGATTAAATTAGAGCTCGGTGCCCACTGCGGGTTCCAGGTATAACCACCTCCGAGCACCACGATATAGTCCACTTTTTGCGAATTATTCCATGTCGGATAGGTGCTTTCGATGGGACGCAGCAGGCGGTCGGCTACCGGTTGCAAACTCAATAACAAGAGCGCCAGCCACCCAATGCTAATAAAAATCTTCCCGGTTTTTTGAAAACGGCTAAACCACAGCAGCGCCAGGCCAGCGCCAATAATCAACAACATCAGCGGAAGTGGCAGCAACATATTGCCAATCACTTTTTTCAGTGTAAAAAGCATCCTTTCTGGTTCCTTTTTTAACCATATAGCAAGGGATCGCCAGCGATATTACACCAGACGGGTTCATTCTCGCCGTGGCTGTGACAAAATAGCGTCTTTATCAGAAAACGTCTTAGCCAACCGGTGGAGAAAGCAATGCAGGATCGCAATTTTGATGATATTGCGGAAAAGTTTTCCCGTAACATTTACGGCACCACCAAAGGGCAGCTTCGACAGGCTATTCTGTGGCAGGATCTCGATCGCGTGCTGGCGGAAATGGGCCCGCAAAAACTGCGTGTGCTGGATGCTGGCGGTGGAGAAGGGCAGACCGCAATCAAAATGGCCGAGCGTGGGCATCAGGTCATTTTATGCGATCTTTCTGCGCAGATGATCGACCGCGCAAAACAGGCGGCAGAAGCAAAAGGTGTGAGCGACAACATGCAATTTATACATTGCGCCGCTCAGGATGTTGCTTCGCATTTGGAAACGCCCGTTGATCTGATATTGTTCCATGCGGTGCTCGAGTGGGTGGCTGATCCCCGCAGCGTATTGCAGACCCTGTGGTCAGTGTTGCGTCCAGGCGGCGTGTTGTCGTTAATGTTCTACAATGCGCATGGTTTGTTGATGCATAACATGGTCGCCGGGAATTTTGATTACGTGCAGGCGGGAATGCCGAAAAAGAAAAAACGGACGCTTTCGCCAGATTATCCACGCGACCCGGCGCAGGTTTATCTGTGGCTGGAAGAAGCTGGTTGGCAAATTATGGGTAAGACAGGCGTTCGCGTGTTTCATGATTATCTGCGCGAGAAGCACCAGCAGCGCGACTGCTATGAAGCATTACTTGAATTAGAAACGCGTTATTGCCGTCAGGAACCGTATATTACCCTGGGGCGTTATATTCATGTCACCGCGCGCAAACCGCAGAGCAAGGATAAAGTATGAGTGAATTTTCCCAGACAGTCCCCGAACTGGTTGCCTGGGCCAGAAAAAATGACTTCTCCATCTCGCTGCCGGTAGACCGACTCTCTTTTCTGCTGGCGGTTGCCACGCTGAACGGCGAGCGTCTGGATGGTGAGATGAGTGAAGGCGAGCTGGTGGATGCATTCCGCCATGTGAGTGATGCGTTTGAGCAAACCAGCGAAACCATCGGCGTGCGCGCCAATAACGCGATCAACGACATGGTGCGTCAACGTCTGCTGAACCGCTTTACCAGCGAGCAGGCGGAAGGGAACGCAATTTACCGTCTGACGCCGCTCGGCATCGGCATTACTGACTACTACATCCGTCAGCGCGAGTTTTCTACGCTGCGTCTTTCTATGCAGTTGTCGATTGTGGCGGGTGAGCTCAAACGCGCAGCAGATGCCGCCGCACCGGGCAGGAGAGTCCGGAGGCGAGCTCACGGTGCACCTGGGATTCGGTGGTTCGCGCGCCAATGGCGCCCCAGCTCATCAGATCGGCGACATACTGCGGGGTGATCATATCGAGGAATTCCCCCGCCGCCGGCAGGCCGCTGTCGTTAATGTCCAGCAGCAGTTTGCGCGCGATGCGCAACCCGTCGTTGATGCGGAAGCTGTTATCCATATGGGGATCGTTGATGAGCCCTTTCCAGCCGACGGTGGTGCGCGGTTTTTCAAAATAGACCCGCATGACGATCTCGAGCTCGCCCTTCAGCGCCTCGCGCAGGGTCAGCAGGCGGGCGGCATACTCTTTCGCCGCTGCCGGATCGTGAATAGAACAAGGCCCAATCACCACCAGCAGACGGTCATCGTCGCCTTTGAGGATCTGATGGATCGCTTTGCGAGCATGTGCAACGGTGTTTGCAGCATTTTCGGTAGCAGGGAATTTTTCCAGGAGCGCAACGGGAGGTAATAATTCGTTGATCTCTTTAATGCGTAAATCGTCGTTCTGATAATTCATCTTCTTTCCAGCGTTGCCATACTTATTCAATGAAATGCAATCCCTCCAATCTATCTCTTCGCTGAAATAGTGTAAACGTGATTTTACAGTAGTGATGGAATAATCCTGGAAATAGGCAAAAATACGCCATAAAGTAGCGAAGCCAGGCTCATGAACTACAATATTTAACTGTTAAAGCTAATTAAGTCTTACGTTTCAGGATTATATAGTGACACTGCGATCGTCTGCGGAGTCTTAAACCATAGCGAGTCAGATTCCTGGCACACTCACCGCGGGAAGCGCATTTCCCCTTCCCGGCTTAACAGGAGTATCCGATGAATATGAAAAAACTGACGACCCTTTTGCTCACCGCCACCTTAGGTCTTGCCAGCGGCGCGGCCCTGGCGGCAGACACCGGCGCCCAGTCCAATAATGGCCAGGCCAACTCTTCCGCGGATGCCGGTCAGGTGGCGCCGGATGCCCGTGAGAACGTGGCGCCGAACAACGTGGACAATAGTCAGATCAACTCTGGCTCTGGGGGCAGCACGGGCTCGACGATGACCCAGGATAATATGTCGAGCGATGAGGTACATAAAAACTCGATGTGTAAAGACGGCCGCTGTCCGGACACCGGTAAAAAACTGGACAACGGCGGCAATACGACCCAAGACAACAGCAAAACCGATGGCACCACCCAGTAACACATGAGGTGGGCAGATCGAAGAAAAGGCGAGCCGGTCTCGCCTTTTCTTCGTTTTTTATCGCTCTCTGTTTATGATGTCATAGCGTAATAATGATAACTATTAAGGGACGACACTATGGCGCACTCGCATTCGCACTCCTCTGTCCAGGCTCCGGATAACAGCAACGCCCGCCGGCTGCTATGGGCGTTTATCGTCACCGCCGGCTTTATGCTGATTGAAGCCGTCGGCGGCGCGATCTCCGGCTCGCTGGCCCTGCTGGCGGATGCCGGCCATATGCTCACCGACTCCGCCGCTCTGCTGTTTGCGCTGCTGGCGGTTCGCTTCGCCAGCCGCCCACCAAATGCCCGCCATACCTTTGGCTGGTTGCGTTTAACCACCCTGGCGGCGTTTCTCAATGCTATTGCTCTGGTGGTGATCACCATGCTGATTGTCTGGGAGGCGATTCAGCGCTTCCAGCATCCGCAGCCGGTAGCCGGCGTGACGATGATGGTCATTGCAGTCGCCGGTCTGCTGGCCAACGTGCTGGCGTTTTGGATCCTACATCGGGGTAGCGAGGAGCGGAATCTTAACGTACGCGCCGCAGCGCTACACGTGCTTGGCGACCTGCTGGGCTCGGTCGGCGCGATCGTGGCGGCCGTGGTGATCCTCACCACCGGCTGGACGCCTGTCGACCCGATTCTTTCCGTGCTGGTTTCCTGCCTGGTATTACGTAGTGCCTGGCGATTACTGAAAGAGAGTCTGAATGAATTGCTGGAAGGCGCGCCGCGTTCGCTGGATGTGGCGGCCCTGCAGCGGGATATCCGTCGCTCTATCCCGGAGGTACGCGATGTTCACCACGTCCACGTCTGGCTGGTGGGGGAAAAACCGGTGATGACGCTCCATGTACAGGTCGTTCCACCGCACGATCATGACGCGTTACTCAACCGCATCCTGCATTTCCTGGAACATAAATATGAAATTGCGCATGCCACGGTGCAGATGGAGTACCAGCCCTGCAGCGGCCCGGAGTGCCATCTCAACACGATGCACGCCGGGCACGATCATCACCACCACCATTAGCCAGAAAACGCGTGAGAACCTCGCTCACGCGCGCTATTTATCCACATCCGGCTGCCGTTCAACGCAATGAACGTCAGCAAGAGGTATTCCAGCGACATGGCATAGACGCCCTGACGGGCAAAAATCACCACGCTTATCACGTTGACGATCACCCACAGCAGCCAGTTTTCAACATACTTGCGGGTCATTAAGATCATCGCCACCACCGACAGCACCGTCATACAGGAGTCCCAGAACGGGAAAGCATCCGGCTGCAGTTCCGGCATAGTGACCTGCAAACCGAGCGCTTGCATCAGGCTGACCGCGATCCGCGTCAGGAAAGCAAAGAACGGGTTGATAAACAGGGTCAGCAAGCCGATCGCCACCACGCAGGCCGCCAGCCAGCCCAGGGCTTTACTGCGTGGTAGCCAGCGGATCTGCAGCTCGGCCTCATGATTGCTGCTTTGCCGCGACCAGGCATACCAGCCGTAAACGTTAGCGGCAAAAAAGAACAGCTGCAGCAGCAGGCTGGCGTACAGCTGGATCTGAAAGAAGATGATGGCGAACAGCGTGACGTTGACCAGCCCGAAAGCATAGTTACTGATCTTCTCCAGGCTCGCCAGCCAGATACACAACAGCCCGGCAATCGTCCCCACGGCCTCTATCCAGGAGAGATCGTACCCCCCAGCGCCGATGGGTATATGTACTAAAATATTCTGCGTGCTAAAAAAATCCATTTCCTCCCCTCAGCGTCTGGCGACGCGACAATAGGTTATCCCCGTAGTGTAGCCGCAAAATCCAGCATCCGGTTAAGGGGAATTAATGCGCCGGTTCGCAGCGCTTCGTCGACATGGATTTCATGTTCAGCGCCGCCCTGCTCGAGACCCTCGGCAATGGCTTTCAGGCCATTCATCGCCATCCACGGACAATGCGCGCAGCTGCGGCAGGTCGCCCCTTCGCCGGCTGTGGGCGCTTCCAGCAGCGTTTTCTCCGGCACCGCCTGCTGCATTTTATAGAAAATACCGCGATCGGTGGCCACGATCAGCTGGCGCTGGGGCAGGCTTTTCGCCGCCGCAATCAGCTGGCTGGTGGAGCCTACGGCATCGGCCATCTCAACGATCGCCTGCGGCGACTCGGGATGGACCAGCACGGCGGCTTCGGGATGCAGAGCCTTCATCCGCATCAACGCCTGGGTTTTAAACTCGTCGTGCACGATGCACGCCCCCTGCCAGCACAGCACGTCTGCGCCGGTCTGACGCTGAACGTAACGCCCAAGGTGGCGGTCCGGCGCCCAGAGGATCTTTTGACCAAGACTATCCAGATGGTCAATGAGTTCCACGGCGATGCTGGAGGTCACCACCCAGTCGGCGCGGGCCTTCACCGCGGCGGACGTATTGGCATAGACCACGACGGTGCGGTCAGGATGGGCGTCGCAAAAGGCGTTGAATTCCTCAATCGGACAGCCCAGATCCAATGAACACTCGGCGTTCAGGGTCGGCATCAAAATGGTCTTTTCCGGGCTGAGAATTTTGGCGGTTTCCCCCATAAAACGCACCCCGGCGACCAGCAGCGTGGAGGCCGAATGGCGGGCGCCAAAGCGCGCCATCTCCAGCGAGTCGGCGATACAGCCGCCGGTCTCTTCCGCCAGCTGTTGAATTTCAGGATCGGTGTAGTAATGCGCCACCATCACGGCATCGCGCTCGCTCAGCAGGCGCTTGATTTTTTCGCGGTAAAACTGCTTTTCGTCGACGGTCAGCGGCTGCGGTTTAGCAGGGAAAGGATAAATCGCCGTTTCAGGATCAAACATTACGCTCATCATGCAATCTCGTTTTACTGGCTTAACTCTACAACCGTCTGTATGGCCTTTCGGCGGCTTAACACGGTCATGGTGTTTTATATGCTAAACAAGATAGCCGATTACGAGCTAAAAGTCGTGATGAATTTTGTACATCAGACCCTTTTCCCGGGGACGGTGCTGCGCATCTGCCCGAACGACCGGTTCGTATCCTGTGCAGGCACGGTAAGCGCAGCGTGACCGTGGGAAAATGATGAATTAAGAAATTATTAACATTGATGAGTGGCAGGGAAAATGCAGATAGCAAAAAGGCGCCTTTAGGGCGCCTTTTTACATTGG
>OGZE01001202.1_pt1 | contig 16115 bp, 7 predicted proteins | sample 1576731 | NCBI WGS metagenome assembly OGZE01 (sample SAMEA3541503, study PRJEB24748) | human gut metagenome | biome: human gut; feature: human-associated habitat; material: faeces | place: China | collected 2012 | reverse complement strand
AATATGACAATACCTGGACCAGATAGTGGGAAGTGTATAGCTGAACAGCAAGGGTGTCTATCGCGAGGTAGAATCTGAAGGAAGCTGTAAGCAAATCTCTGGTCCGACGAACAGAAATCGCATATAAGGCTAAGTTGATTGAACCGCCGTATACGGAATCGTACGTCAGACTGTCTAATGAATCCATTTTCATTATGATTGTTCAGGCTCCTGACACTTATGCGGTAACTTTTCACTTAATATTTCAGATATAACGATATGTAGATACTATATTTCTACATATCGTTTTGCTTTTTATCTGAATTTTGCTATTAATTCCTGTGTTGAAAACACAGCGAATAATCGCTTAAGGTTATAAGCGATAAACATAGACGATGCTTCCGCATCTACGTTTTCTATTCTCTTTCGCAGGAAAAAGCTATAGCCTAAAGATCTTTTCACAGTCCCAAAAGGGTGCTCAACTATGCATCTTCTTTGTTTATAGGTTTCATTCCGGCTCCAAGTTTTTTCATGAACAGCTTCTAATACAGCTTCATGCTCCCATCTTTGAAGCGTTCTTCCGCTTTTGGATGAGGTACATTTATTTTTATATTTGCAACTGCTACAAGAATTACATTTATACTTTTTATATTTCATTCCATTTTTGGATGTATTCTCAAAGAAATATAACTGTTGTTCAGCTGGGCAAATATAAACATCTTTCTCTGGATCATATTTAAACTTGTCTTTTCGGAATTCGTTGTCTTTTGTACTATTGTTTGCCTTAGCTTTCTTTATTAGTACGGTCATTCCATCATCTAAACAATTCTTTATTTCAGATGCATTATAGTATCCGGTATCAGCAACAACAGTGCATTCTTCTGTTTCCAGCAAATCACTTGCATCTTTCGCCATTATATAGAGCTGGTTTTGATCATTTATATCATTAGTAGTTGAAATGTCTATGACGAAATGATTCTGGGCATCCACAGCAGACTGGACATTATAGCAGATATCTAAAGAACCATTATTTTTCATTCTTCGTGAATCTGGATCCGTAAGACTTTTTTGTTCAAGCCCTTCATTTGATAATTCCTGTTTTTGCTGATGATACTGCTTTTTTAGTTCCTGATAATCCTCAAGTTTTTTCTTAAACTCCGGCTCACACTGCGAGTCTTTTTCAAGTGCCATAAGATATGCGTTTATCTGTTCATCAGCATAAGCAATCTTTTTATCTAAGCCGCTCTTAGTAATGCAGTTGTGCTTACTGTTTTGTGCTCGGATTTTTGTCCCATCTATAGCTATAAGTTTTCCGTCAATTAATCCCCAACCTTTAAGAATGAGAGTTAAGTTTCGTAATGTTACATGAAAGGCTTTACGATTGTTCTTGACAAAGCCAGCAATAGTTCCGTGATCTGGCGTGATTGCATTAATCAGCCACATGAGTTCAAGATTTCGCTTACATTCAATTTCTAAGGAACGACTGGATCTGATTTTATTAAGATAACCATAAATATGAAGCTTTAACAAATCTGAACGGCGATATGGAGCTTGACCTCTATTGGTTCCGCTGTATTCTTTAAAACCTAATTCAATTAAATCTAAGAAATCAACATATGCATCGATTACACGCACTGAATTATCTTCATCTATAAGCGCATCTAATGATGTAGTAACCATTCTTGCCTGATTTCTATCTATTCCAACAATATATGCCATAATTAATCCCCTCGATTCGATCTCTTGTGATTTAATTATAACATTTTTGCTAATCGTTAGACAGTCTGACGTACGGTGCTGTGAGAGGACGGCGGTTAGGCACCGCCTCCTACTCGATTAATATATAGACAAAATAAATAAATCGGATAATATATTTATAAAAACGATTGGATGCATATCATAAAAGAAAGTAAAATAAAAATGTAAAAGACTGTCTGAAATCAAAGGATTTCAAAAAAAGAAAAGGAGAAACGTTATGGGGAACAAGAAGAGAATTTTGGCTTGGATTCTGTCCCTTGCAATGGTCTTCGGACTGTTTGGCGGACAGGCAAGTGTAGCCAAAGCAGCGGATGCAGCTTTAAGTTTTGCATCTGCGGATGTAAGCACAAAAAAACTTCCAAGTGATGGTGGAACTGTAAAAGTAACACTTACATTTGACGATTTTAGTGCTAATGAAGGAACGATTTACTATCGATTGAGAAAAGATGGAGCAACCGTAAGCGGAAAAGAAAATGTTACTGTTGACGTAAGCAGAACAAATAATACATTTGATATTGATGTTCCGGCAAATACGGGTACGGAAGAAGAATCTTATCAGATTTGGATTTCTAATACATCGATTCCAGATTGGCAGTTAAGCTGGAATGGAGCAGAAACTTCTTTTAAAGTTACTGCACCAAGCTCAGAAAATCCAGACCAGCCTGAAACTACGAAAGTCCTGCCGGATAAAACACATTTCCGTGCTAGAGCGGTAGATAAAAGCGGAAAGTCTGTAGCAGGAGTAAAATTTGATGTAAAGAATTCAGGGAGCTCTTATGGAGCAACTACTGTAACAAGTGACGAAAACGGAATTATTGAATGTGAAGTAGGACAGTGGGATTACAGTACATCCAAGATTGTATCTCTTGCAGAAAATGACAGCTGGACATGCGATACAACATATTCCTATTCAACATCAGACAGTCTTGCAGAAATCGAGAAAATCAATAATGAAGATCTGAAAAACATTACAGAAGAGTTGCGGTTTGTATTAAAAGCAAATATTAATAAAAAAGCATTGAAAGCTGCGATCGACAGTGCTTCAATTGTGAAGAATCCAGATGATTACAGCGCAGGATATGACGAACTTCAGACAGCACTTACAGAAGCAAATAAAGTATATGATAATGAAGATGCAACACAGGAAGAAGTGGATGCGCAGACAGAAAAATTAACTGCAGCATTAGACGCTGTTGTTGTAAAGTCGGTTGATAAGACAAAATTAAAAGAGCTTATTGCCGATGCAGATGAAAAAAGTTACAATCGTTACAGCTATGTGACTTCTACATGGAATGAGGTAGATAAAGCTTTAACGGAAGCAAAAGCGATTAATAAGAACGACAAAGCAGGGCAGACTGCTGTGGATGAGGCAGCAGCAAAACTGGATACAGCAATCAAAGGATTAAAATGGAATCCTGCATTGGATTCAGTAGAACGTGTAAGTGATGAGAATGTATCCAGCAAAGGTGGAGAAGTTCAGATAAAACTGATCGGAAAAGCAATGGACGAACTGACAAACTTAGCTGTCCGTGTAAAAGATGCAGATGGCAATTCATTGAGAGATTCTGATATTAATGTAAAATATGGCGAAGGAACAGAGGAACGTATCGCAACAGTAACACTTCCTGAAAATACAACATCCACTGCCAAAACATATAAAGTTGGATTCAATAGCATGGGTAGCTGGGCTTATACCGGCTGGAAAGAAGTAAGCTTTACAGTTGCATCAGCTTCTGGTGAGATACCTGATCCAACACCATCTTCTACAAAATGCGATGAGAAGAACTTCCGTGCAAAAGTAGTAGATGAAAAAGGGAATCCGGTAGAGGGTGTGAATGTTAATTTGACAGGAAGAGAAGACTCTTCTGTCTCTTACGATGTGAAATCTGACAAAAATGGTATGGTAACATACGCATTAACAGGTGGAGACTTCATGCTGAACTTTGATGTTGTCATTGATGATAAAAACTACACATCCGAGAATGAACATGAATTTGAAACAGATGGAACACCAACAAAAGCTCCGACCATTATTTCTGTAGATGGAAAAGATCTTGCAGAAGCAGATGAAGTTGTATTCGTTGTAAAGAAGAATGGATCTTCATCAGAAGAAGAGAAAGTTCTGAGTGATGCATCTACATTTCGCGCAAAGATTGTTGACGAAGAAGGCAATCCGGTAGAAGGTGTAAAACTTTCTGTTGCAAATGAGTTAAATTATATTTTTAACAAATCTACAGCAAGTAATGAAAAAGGTGTCGCAGAATATACAATTAATCCGGGAATGGATTATGATCTTACTTTTGATGTTACTGTAGCAGAGAATCAGGGATGGGCAAGTAGCCAGGCTCATAAATTTGCAACAGATGGATATGCGGGAAACACGAAGATTATTTCTGTAGACGGTGATGATATTGCAACCACAGGTGAAATTGTATTTACTGTTAAGAAAGCAGCAGTAGAAGACAAGGTAAGCTGTGATGCAACACATTTTCGTGCAAAAGTTGTTGATGTAGAAGGTGCTCCGGTAGCAAATGTTGCATTTGAAGTAAAAGTAACTCCTGGTAGTAAGACACATGAGATTACAAGTAATGAAAAAGGTGTCATTGAATATGCATTTGACATCGAGAATGACAGTGATGCAACAATCACAGTCAAATTAAAAGATAATGATACATGGGCAACATTAGATGAGCATAAGATTGTAACAGATGCAATGGCCAATATATATTCGGTTGATGGTAAAACAGGATATACAGAGAAGTATAGTTACATTCTTCGTAAGAAAGTGGATAAGACAGCGCTTGGTGAAGCATTAGAGAAAGCAAAAGCTCTTGTAGAATCTGATTACACAGATGATTCCTGGTCAGCATTCAAACTGGTTCTGGATACAGCACAGAAAACATATGACAACAGTTTTGTTAACAAAGAAGATGTTGATGATCAGATCCAGAAACTGGAAGCAGGAATTAAGGTTTTAGTTGTAAAACCGGCTAAGAAAGACGAGTTAAACGCAGAGAAAGACAAAGCTTCCAAACTGAATAAAGGTGATTATACAGAAGAATCATGGAAAGCAGTAGAGGATGCACTTGCAGAGATTGATGCACTGGAAAAAGAAGATAACGTTCTTCAGTCCAAAGTTGATGCAGCCCAGGAAAAACTTGCAGCAGCAATAGAAGGTCTGAAAAAAGTGGATAAGCCGGAGCCGACACCAACACCGGAAGTGAAGAAAGTAGGTTCTGTAGCACTTAAGACAACTACTTATACATACAACGGTAAGGTAAAAACACCGGCAGTTGTTGCTAAGAATAACAAGAAAGAAGTTATTTCTAAAGATAACTACACTGTAAAATATGCATCAGGTCGTAAGAATGTCGGTAAATATTCTGTAACAGTAACATTTAAGAATGGTTATACAGGAAAATATACAAAGACATTCCAGATTCTTCCGAAAGGAACGAAGATCAAATCTGTAAAAGCAGCTAAGAAAGCATTTACAGCAAAATGGTCTAAACAGGCAACACAGACAACCGGATATCAGTTACAGTATTCTACAAGCAAGAGCTTCAAGAAGAGCGTTAAGACATCTACAATTTCTAAGAACAAGACTGTTTCTAAAACAGTGAAGAAATTAAAAGCTAAGAAAACATATTATGTTCGCGTTCGTACTTATAAAACTGTAAAGGTAAGCGGAAAATCCGTAAAATTATATTCCGGATGGTCAACAGTGAAGAAAGTGAAAACAAAATAATCATTCATTTTATAACCGTATAAAGTGATCTATGAAAAACTGTCGTATGGGAAGAACGCTTCCTGTGCGACAGGTTTTTTGTGTTATTATAGTATTTTAAAATTTAACAGACACTATTCGGTAAATTAAGGTTTAGCTATGGACGGAGAAAATTCTTGCATATGATATCGATTCATATATGAAAATTATCTATAAGTATTATACAAGAAATAAATTTACAAACAGATACAGCGCCTTTATAATGAAAATCAGATAGCGATTAAGGAATATTCAGGCAATGGGAGAACACCTGACAGAACAAACAAAAGAGAGGAAAAGACAATGAACTGGAAGAAATTAATGCAAAAGGTAACGATATTATTCATGGCTGTCTTGTTATGCGTGGGGAGCATATCGATGGCAGCTACAGCGGCAGATGCGTGAGTGAATGTAGAGGAAGAGGATGTCTTCCAACCGGCACCGGAGGATGTGATTCAGGACAAGATGTTGAACTGGGTAATCCGTGGTGTGACATTGAGTCAAAGTTATAAAAAAGAAGATTATATTCCGATTACACCGGGACGCTTTGAGGGACTGAGACAGTTTACTTATTCGGCAGGTGCGCATCCGGAGGCATATCCGATCGATGTATATGTATACAAACTGGATGGCTTACAGTATGGCACCGATTTGTGGAAGATTGATCTGTCCTATAATATGGTTTCGGATTTAAGTCCGATCAGTAAACTGACAAATTTAAGAGATCTGACATTTTATATGAATAAATTAACGGACATCAGCGCACTGAAAGATCTGACAGGTCTGGAGCGACTGAATTGTGGACAGAATCAGATTCATGATCTGACACCGCTCAAGAAGATGTCTAAGCTTAACCATCTGGATCTGGATTACAATGGAATTACCAGCCTGAGTGGGCTTGAGGGATGTACAGGATTAACAGAATTGACACTTCGAAGCAATCAGATTAAGGATATTTCAGCGTTGAAGGGTCTTACGAATATGGAAAAGATGCTGTGGCTGAGCGATAATCAAATTACAGATATATCCGCTTTGGCAGGTATGACAAAGTTAAAAGAATTAGATTTATTTAACAATCAGATTTCTGATATTACACCGCTTCAGGATCTGCGAAATCTTCAGGAATTAAACCTCGGTAATAATAAAGAAATTTCTGATATCACCCCATTGACGGAGTTGACAAAGCTTACAAAGAGCAAGTTGAATTTAAGCGGGACAAAGATCGAAACGAAGAAAAATTTACTTTTTGAAGTATTAGATGTCAATCGCCTGATTGAAAAGTTCGATGCCAATACTGTAGAACTGAGTGATAAATCAAATGTTGTGGCAGCCAGAAAAGCATATGATAAGGTTTCTGATAAAGCTAAAGCATATATTAACGAGAAGAGAATCAGTGTTGCGGAGAAGAATATTTCACTTTTGGAGCAGGGAAAGGTTATTCAGAAAGACAGTGATCTGAATAAGTATGAAAAATACTACGACGCCGATAAATCTACATTGAATATTTATGTAGCTGATGCTAACAGAAAACCTTTGAAGAATGTAAGATTTCAAGTGAAAAAGAAAGGATCCGCAGATGTTCTTTCTGAAATCAGTACAGATGGAAACGGAATTGCAGAATATAAAATTCCGGAAGCGGTAAAGGCAATTACATATACAATTTCATTGGATGAAGCATCAAAATTTACCGGTTATATAGGCGATATTACGGTTGAAGCAGATGCAGAAGGAAAAATCATTGAGATTAATGGAAAAGCAGTGGATAAAGCATCTGTCAGTCGTACATTGCAGTTGAAGAACGGAGAGACACTTCGTATAAATAAGCAAAATCTGGAAAAAGTGATTGCGCAGGCAGGGAATATCAAAGAAAATGGATACACAGAGGCGTCTTATAAAGCGTTGACGAAGGCACTTACACAGGCAAAAATTGTAAATAGTGATGATGCTGCAACACAGGCAGAGATTAATGAAGCAGAAGATAATCTGACAAAAGCCATTGATGGCCTTGTGAAAGGTGCAGATTATAAAACGGTAAATATTACTTTAGTAAATGATAAAGGAAAGCTTTTGTCCGGAGTGAAATTTAACATAACGAATTCCTGGACATCCAGTGCAACGGAAATGGTATCTGATGAGAATGGTGTTGCCAGCTATACAACACAGGGCAGAGATTATAACTATTATACGATGACACTGGCAGAAGGTCAGAATTATGAGGGTGTTACAATTCGCCTGGAGGAGCAGAACAGCAAGATTACAAGCATAACATTGCCGGATGGAAGAAAGCAGGTACAGACAGAAGAAGATTTGCAAGTAAAACTGGTTCTTACAGAGAAAGAAAAGGCACCGGTAGATTTTACAGAATTACAAAAACAGCTTCTGATTGCAAATCGTCTTAACAAAAAGGATTATACTGTAGAGTCGTGGAATGCATTTTATCCGGTATTTGAGGAAGCCAATAATGTAAGAAAGAATCTGAATGCCATCCAGGAGGAAGTTGACACAGCAAAAAATAACCTGGAGGCAGCAATCGCAGCGTTAGTAAAAGCACCAACGCCAAGCCCGGAACCGACACCAAGTCCGGAACCGACACCGAATCCGGAACCGACACCGAGTCCGGATGTGAAGAAAGCAGTCGGAACCGTAAGCCTTGCAAAGACATCTTACACCTATGACGGCAAAACAAAGAAACCGGCAGTGACAGCAAAAAAGAAGAATGGCAAGAAGATTGCAGAATCTTACTATAGCGTATCTTATGCGTCTGGCTGCAAAAAAGTCGGCACATATAAGGTAAAGATTACATTTAAGAAGCCATATAGCGGAAGCTATACTAAGACATTTAAGATCAATCCGAGAGGAACATCCGTCAAATCTTTGAAAGCTTCTAAAAAGAAACTGTCTGTGAAATGGAGTAAACAGTCAAAAGAGACAAGCGGTTATCAGATCCAATATACAACAGATGCGAAATTTAAAAAGAGCATCAAGACAAAGACGGTTTCTAAAAATAGTACAACAAGTGCAACTCTCGGAAGTTTAAAAACAAAGAAAAAATACTACGTACGTATTCGTACCTATAAAAAAGTAGGTAGTACAAAATATTATTCCGGATGGTCAACAGTTAAGAAAGCGACTGTAAAGTAACAGGTAAATGATTGCCTGACAAAAGAATATGGAAAAGTGAAAGGGCGTTTCGTTTTGCGAAATGCCCTTTTATTGTGTATGCGACGGGATGAGAACAGAATTATATGAAAATCAGATACGGGAAGCTGGTACGATCATCGTAGAACATTATTCTTCACTTTTAAAAGAAGGATGGCTGCGGTTGTTAGAAACAAATGTTTCAATAGATTCAGTGTAAAAATTAATTGGATTTCCGGAAGACACGATTCGCGGACGCTACGGAAATATTCTTCGTGCAAAAGGATACTTGCTGTCAGGAAAAGAGAAAACGGTGGCATGCTTGTATGATGACATTTCACAGCCGCTAATCAGCGAATAAAATTTAGCATTATAGGACAAAAACTGTTTTATTGCTATATGGAGAAATCGATAGTTACATGTTTTTAATGTGCTGGAGAGAAAGCAAAAAAGGCTGGGGATTTTTAATATGGTAAATATAAAAAACATCAAGAAACAGGCGTGGATTTTGGAGATAATAGATATGGAAAACATTAAAAAACAGGTGTGGATTTTGGAGGTAATAGATATAGAAGAAAACAATAAATAACAACATATATAAGTACAATCAATTGGAAGGGGAATGCAGGATATATTATAATAAATAGATAGAAAAAGGACAGTAAAATCAGATATTTTCAAGAAACAAGGGAGGAAAAGATGAAAAGGAAAAAGCTACTGACAAAGTTGTTATGTGCAGTAGTTGTCGGTAATATAGCGGTCGGAATTATGCCGGGGACACTGTTGACAACAGAGGCAGCAGAAACACAGATGACAACGCAATCGGGAAGCGTGAAGTCGGGCGATATAAAACGTACTACGGAAGCATTGGAAAAGAAGAAGTACAATGATGTACCGGCATATCAGTATAAAGATTTGTACACAACAGCGCGAGTGACGATTAAAGCCCTTGCAGTAGACGAGGTTGTCAATGCTACTATGAATCCGATTTACACAGTACCAATAAAAAAATCCATTAAATTTCTTATTTACAATACGACAAAGCAGGAAGTAGATCAGACCGTTGTATCAGAAAACGGAAAGCTGCCGGATTTGAGTTTGAACAACAATAACAACTATATGATTTACGCAGAAGATACAGAATACCGTATGCCGTGTCTGTATGTCTGGGTAAAGGACGGAAAATTATATAATATCAAGAAAATCAGCTGGACAGAGGTGAACGGAAACAGAAAATATGATTTTGATTATCCGGAAGTAGATACCATTCAGATGTATAAGCGTGATAAAGAAGAACCAAACCCGGAAAATGACAGAAGAGTTTCCGTTAATTTACCGGTGTATTATAAAAATAATACAGGAATGCTTCGGAATGTAAAAATCAAATTGATAAGTCCGGCGGAGACACTTGAATGTAATACTGGTGAAAGCGGACGAATATTTACTCAATTATTAGAAGATCAGAATTATATGATAGAAGTGGAAAATGATAATTGGGATATCGATTCTTTCCCGCTGGTTGCCAAGGATAAGTCGGAGTATGGAGGGGCGAGATACGCATATAATCATTCCAGCTGTGCCAAAGTGGATGAACTCCGACTGGTGAACAAAGGCGAGACACATCAGGAAGATACGGTATTGATGAGTAAATCCGGTAATACGGTTGTGGCAGGACTGAATTTCAAAGATATGCTTCTCTATGATAAAACATTGAGCAAAGACTCGGTGCCGGGTCTTTCGGGTGAAGATTATGATGTAGTGGATATCAGTGTTGTGAATCCACACCGCTGGGAAAGAGCAAAACTGGCAGCAGGAGAATATCAGGTTACAGAAAAAGTACCATCTGGGAAAACGGTGAAGAATCTTTATTATCTGGACGGAGAGAAGAAACTTGTGGAACTTCCATTTACAAAAGAAGGAGACCAGATTTATTTCACAATGCATAGTCTGGGAATGTATCCGGTAGTTATGGAATACGAGAAGGGAGCGGTAGTAGAGCCGTCACCAAGCCCGGAACCGACACCAAGCCCGGAGCCAACACCGATATCAGGCAAGAAAGTTACAAAAATACAAATTAAAGGCGAATTGAAAGATATCGCAGCAGGCAAAAAGCTACAATTAAAAGCGGTTGTGTCTCCGGTAAATGCGAAAAACAAAGCAGTGAAATGGACAACATCTAATAAGAAGTATGCTGCTGTCACAGCTTCTGGAAAAGTAACTGTAAATAAAGCCGGAGCAGGAAAGAAAGTTAAAATTACAGCAACTGCTATGGATGGTAGCAAGAAGAGTGCATCTTATACTATCAGAATCCGCAAATCCGCAGTGAAGAAGCTTACACTGAAAGCAGCAAAGACAGTAAAGGCCGGAAAATTCGTAACAGTAAAAGCAACAGTGAAGACAACAGGAAAAGATGCTAACACAAAACTTGCATGGAGCAGTTCCAACAGTAAGTATGCAACAGTCAACACAAAAGGAAAAGTTACAGCTAAGAAAGCCGGAAAAGGCAAAACAATAAAAATCACAGCAAAGGCAACGGATGGTAGTAATGTGGAAAAGTCGGTGAAAATTAAGATTAAATAAAAAAGGGACAGGTCATTTTTAATTGGGGACGGGGATTTTCTAGAAATTCCCCGTCCCCAAAGAAAGGAGAGTTACGAATGAAGAATTTGAAGGCAAAAATTTTAGCAGGAGTTCTATCGACAGCGATGGTGATTGGAACTTTAGCAGGAGCAGGGCCACTGGTGGCGAAAGCAGCAGCGTCATATGAGACAGAGCTGACAGTCCGTGCAGTGGATGAATCAGGCAAAGCACTTAGTGGCGTGGAACTGATCTTTGAAAAAGATGGAGAGACTTATGATTTTGACACAACAGACAAAGATGGAGAAGCTACTTTAGACGAAAATGGGCTTCAGGAAATGTTCTTTGCAGATCAGGATGCCGGTGGAGAAGGAACCGGAACGTATGAAGTAAAACCATCTTCTGACAGTGCATATGCACTTGCAGGAGAATCTATGAAAGTCGATGTAGAGATGGCTACAGCAGGTTATGGTTTTCCTTACATTGCAAAAGTTAACGGTGAAGCATTTACAGGAGCTACCATGGATCTGGCACTGAAGACTGGTGGGAGTGAAACACCGGATCAGCCAAGCGCAGATCTTAAGACATTAAATGTGAAAGTTGTAGATCAGAAAGGTAATCCGATATCTGGAATGCAATTACATATATCGTCTCCTTATTGCTGTGATAATCAGTTTAAAAATGTAACAGATGCAAATGGAAAGGCTAGCTATACACTGACACAGCATGAAGGAATTAATCTTCCATTTACCGTTGCACCGGTAGAAGGTTCTAATTATGAAGTTGTGACGGCATTGAATGAAATTTATATCGCAAGAGATGCAGATAAGAAGGAAAATTATATTGCAAAAGTAAATGGCAAAGAATTTAACGGTGAAGAAGTAACATTAGTTGTAAAAAAAGCAGAATTAAGTATTACAGAAGTAGCAGGTCCTGGAACCGAAGTAAAACGTGCAGGTGATACAGCAGAAATTACAGTAAAAGGAACGAAACTTCCGACAACATTTTATTATGTATTATATTGCTATTCTGCAAACGGAACTTATGTAGGTAAGGTAAATGAAAAAGAAGTGCAGGCAACAGGAACAGAGACAGAGAGAAAATTTATCGCAGAACTGCCATCCGTATTGGATTATCCTACAGCAGATCACTGGGTAGTTGGTGTAGAGACTGTTTCTCAACCGGAAGACGGATATTATGTAACAAAAGATAATGAAGTTGTTAAGATCGAAAAGGATATCGTAACAGAAGAATCCAAAAAAGCAATGTCTGAGGTGCTTGCAGAAGCGGAGAAGAAAACAGCATCGGATTATACCGAAGACAGCTGGAAAGCATACCAGATAGCTGTCGAAGTTGCAAAAGCACTTGCAGAAAAAGAAGATGCAACAAATGCAGAATATCAGAAAGCAATTCAGGCAGTAAGGAATGCCGAGATAGCATTACAGAAAGTGGATACACCAAGTCCGGAACCGACACCGAGTCCGGAGCCGACACCAAGTCCAGAGCCGACACCAAGTCCGGAACCAACGGTAGAGAAGAAAGTCGGTTCTGTAGCGCTCACAAAAACGAGCTATACATACAATGGAAAGACACAGAAACCAAAAGTTATTGCAAAAGACAGCAATGGTAAGAAAATTGCAAAAACATCTTATACTGTAAAATATGCTTCAGATTGCAAGAAAGTCGGAAAGTACACTGTAAAAATAGCATTTAAAGGCGATTACAAAGGAACTTATACAAAGACATTTAAGATTCTGCCGAAGGGAACAAGCCTTAAATCTATAAAAGCCGGTAAGAAGAGCTTCACAGCAACATGGAAAAAGCAAACGGAAGAGACAAGCGGATATCAGGTACAGTATGCAAAAGATAAGAAATTTACAAAATCCGTAAAAACAACAACTGTATCTAAAAGTACAACTGTGAAGAAAGTAGTTAAGAAACTGTCGGCTAAGAAGACATATTATGTAAGAGTGCGTACATATAAAAAAGTAAAGATTGGTAAAAATGTGGAAAAAATGTATTCCGGATGGTCTGTAATGAAAAAAATAAAAGTTAAATAGACAAAAGGGACAGGTCATTTCTAATTGGGGACGGGGATTTTCTAGAAAATCCCCGTCCCCAATCAAAAAGGAGGAAGGTTATGCACAAGATGTGGATAAAAAAGAAACTGTCGGTGATTATTTCAGGGATAATGATAGCGACAATGATATGGACAGGAAATGTCCGGGCGGCAGGCTCAAACTGTGGCGGCTTGGAAGAAGTAGATGTATTCTATCCGGAGAAAGATGATGTGATCCAGGATCCGGCACTTCACTGGGCGATCCGGGCTGCGATGAATGCAACCGGACAAAAACTGAAATTAACGAAAGAAGATGTAGGCTCTTCCTATGTAAAATATATTTCTTACGAGCAGAGCTCTCATCCGGAAAACTTTGTGGACTGGAAGATGCCATGGTATGTGGAGAGTCTGGAAGGATTGCAATATGCGAAATCAGCAAAACAGATTGATATTGGTTATACAGCATACAAGGAAGGAATGAAGATCAAGGATCTGTCACCGATTTCCGGTCTGACGCAGCTGGAACAGCTTTTCTTAAAAGGAGATGGACTTACAGACATTTCTGCAATTAAGAATCTGACGAATTTGTACAGCTTATGGCTAAATGAAAATCAGATCAAAGATATTTCAGCGGTAGCGGACATGAAAAAACTGACGCAGTTGAGCCTGATCCGGAACCAGGTGTCAGATGTCACGCCAATTAAGGAACTTTCCAACTTGCGGACGCTGGATCTGTCATACAATCCGATTAAGGAACTTCCGGATATGAGTGGCTTAAAGAGTCTTACATCCCTTGATTTGTCAGATATTAAAGAATTAACGGATATTTCGCCACTTGAGAAAGTAAAATCTCTTCAGCGTTTAAGCCTTACCGGAGATTCAGGCATTACAGATATTAAACCGCTTGCTGAATTGACATCGTTAGATAAAGAACAGACTTATCTTCCGGACAATACGAAAAAGGATGATTTGTTTGCGGCTATCGCAGTTAACAAATATATTGACGAGTTCAGCATCAGCAATATGACATCCGGTGATCTGAAACTTGTACAAAAAGCCTTGAATGCTTATGACAAATTAACGGATGAGCAGAAGTCTTATATAAAAGCAGGTAAAATTGATGCAATTAAGAGCAATAAAGAGAAGGTAGAAAAAGGCGAAACACCGGATGCTTATCCGGAGTTTGAAAATACGGCAGAACAGACACCGATCTGGGACCGCCTTGAAATCAAGGTAATAAATAAAAACGGAATCCCGCTGGAAGGTGTAAAATTCGTAAAAGAGAAAATAAGAGAATTTCCGGATGAACCGGATGAGGTGGCGAAGGATGAGCTTGTAAGTGACGAAAATGGAATGTTAATTATTAAGCATAAAGATTTTGATGCTATCTATGATAAGATTACAATCAAACCGGCAGACGGACAGAAAACAACACCGGAAGAAATCAGTTATACGGTTACTTATGGTGCTGAAGGCGGACCAACTCGTGTTACCCAAACGGTAAATGGTGTAAAGGCAACCGGAAAAGAGAAACTTCAATTTATTTTGAGTGAAGAGGGCGAAGAAGAAGCAAGACAGACATTAGAAACAGCATTTACAAAAGCAAATGAAAAAGTAAATGCAAAAGAGGGATATCGTTATACAGAAGAAACATGGACTCCGTATGAAAGCCTTCTAAAAAAAGCAGAAAATATGTTAAATACCAGTTCCGGAACTGTTGCCCAGATGCAGCAGACAGCGAAAGAATTAGAAGAGGCTTTGCAGGGACTGAAAAAAACAGACAAGCTGACAACGTTGAAATTGACAATCCGTGATAAAAAAGGAAAACACATTGGTCGTGCATTCAAGTTCCAGATTCGCGATATCAACAATCCAAGTCATGCATGGAACGAATACACAGACGCTGACACCGGTGTTGCTTATATTGAAGTTTCTCCGGGATGGAGCACAGATACCACCTGGGAAGTACGTGCATGTGTGCAGGAGACGCTGGAAATAGAGCCAATCCGCGTGACAACCGCACAGCAGGATCGAAGCTGGTATTTTAAGACAATTGATGGAAAACCGGCGTCTGTTGATTTTGAAAAACAAGTGTCTGTATGGCCAAAAACAGATGGCAAACCGGATGTGGATAAAGAAACAGTATCCGCAACGCAGGTAAAGCTTTCAAAGACAACATTTACTTATAATGGAAAGAAACAGCAGCCAAAACTGACCGTGAAAAATAAAGCCGGAAAGGCAATTGCATCTTCCGATTATAAAACACAATTTTCAAGTGGATGCAAAAATGTCGGACAGTATACTGTGAAAATAACATTTTCAGGCAATTATAAGGGTACAGTTACAAAGACATTTACGATTGATCCAAAAGGAACAAGCCTTTCAAAAGTAAAAGCTGCAAGAAAGAGCTTCAGCGCAACATGGAAGAAACAGAGCAAACAGACGAGCGGATACCAGGTACAGTATTCTACAAACAAAAAGTTCGCAAAATCTGTAAAGACATCTACGATTTCTAAAAACACAGCGGTTAAGAAAACAGTGAAGAAATTAAGCGCTAAGAAAACTTACTATGTAAGAGTCCGTACTTATAAGACAGTCAAAGTTGGCAAGAAGAGTGTGAAGATTTACTCAGGCTGGTCAGCTGCTAAAAAAGTGAAAACAAAATAGTCGAAGAGAATAACGAATAAAAAAATTCCCGGCATGTACATAATCGGATGTGTATGTCGGGAATTTTGTTGCTATAGTATCCGATGACGATTATTGATAATAAATATCAATAAGAATCTATAAGTGCTTTTATATATCAAAAATACCAATTGGAGTGAAAGTTTCTATTGC
>OGZE01001189.1_pt1 | contig 16273 bp, 13 predicted proteins | sample 1576731 | NCBI WGS metagenome assembly OGZE01 (sample SAMEA3541503, study PRJEB24748) | human gut metagenome | biome: human gut; feature: human-associated habitat; material: faeces | place: China | collected 2012 | reverse complement strand
CGATAAACACCCTGACGATGTTCGGGATGGTGCTCGCCATCGGCCTGTTGGTGGATGACGCCATCGTGGTGGTAGAGAACGTCGAGCGCGTGATGGCGGAAGAGGGTCTGCCGCCGAAAGAAGCGACGCGTAAATCGATGGGACAGATTCAGGGCGCGCTGGTAGGTATCGCTATGGTGCTGTCGGCGGTATTTATACCGATGGCGTTCTTCGGCGGCTCAACCGGGGCCATCTATCGCCAGTTCTCCATCACTATCGTTTCCGCGATGGCGCTGTCGGTACTGGTGGCGTTAATCCTGACGCCGGCGCTGTGCGCCACGATGCTGAAACCCATTCAGAAAGGCAGCCATGGCGCGACCACCGGCTTCTTCGGCTGGTTTAACCGCATGTTTGATAAGAGCACGCACCATTACACCGACAGTGTAGGCAACATTCTGCGCAGCACCGGTCGTTATCTGGTGCTGTATCTGATCATCGTGGTGGGTATGGCATGGCTGTTCGTCCGTCTGCCGAGCTCGTTCCTGCCGGACGAGGACCAGGGTGTATTCCTGAGTATGGCGCAGCTGCCTGCCGGCGCCACCCAGGAGCGTACGCAGAAAGTGCTGGATGAGATGACGAATTACTATCTCACCAAAGAGAAGGACAACGTGGAATCCGTGTTTGCGGTTAACGGCTTCGGTTTCGCCGGCCGCGGCCAGAACACCGGTATCGCGTTCGTTTCGCTGAAAGACTGGAGCCAGCGTCCGGGTGAGGAAAACAAAGTTGAAGCGATCACCGCGAGAGCAATGGGCTACTTCTCGCAGATTAAAGATGCGATGGTCTTCGCCTTTAACCTGCCGGCTATCGTTGAACTGGGTACCGCGACCGGCTTTGACTTCGAGCTGATTGACCAGGGCGGTCTGGGCCACGAAAAACTGACCCAGGCGCGTAACCAACTGTTTGGCATGGTGGCGCAGCATCCTGACGTGCTGACCGGCGTGCGCCCTAACGGTCTGGAAGATACACCGCAGTTTAAAATCGATATCGATCAGGAGAAAGCTCAGGCGCTGGGCGTCTCCATCAGCGACATTAACACCACGCTGGGCGCAGCCTGGGGCGGAAGCTATGTCAACGACTTTATCGACCGCGGCCGCGTGAAGAAAGTGTACATCATGTCCGAAGCGAAATACCGTATGCTGCCGGAAGATATCGGCAAGTGGTATGTTCGCGGCAGCGATGGTCAGATGGTGCCGTTCTCTGCTTTCTCGACCTCGCGTTGGGAATACGGTTCGCCGCGTCTGGAACGCTACAACGGTCTGCCGTCACTGGAAATCCTCGGTCAGGCCGCGCCAGGCAAGAGTACCGGTGAGGCGATGGCGCTGATGGAAGAGCTGGCGGGTAAACTGCCTTCCGGTATCGGCTACGACTGGACCGGGATGTCTTATCAGGAGCGACTGTCCGGCAACCAGGCCCCTGCCCTGTATGCCATCTCGCTGATTGTCGTCTTCCTGTGTCTGGCGGCGCTGTATGAGAGCTGGTCGATTCCGTTCTCGGTTATGCTGGTCGTCCCCTTGGGTGTGGTCGGTGCGCTGTTAGCCGCCACCTTCCGCGGGCTAACCAACGACGTTTACTTCCAGGTGGGTCTGCTGACCACCATCGGCCTGTCGGCGAAGAACGCAATATTGATCGTTGAATTCGCCAAAGACCTGATGGAGAAAGAGGGCAAAGGGCTGATTGAGGCGACGCTTGAAGCAGTACGTATGCGTCTACGTCCAATCCTGATGACATCTCTGGCGTTCATCCTCGGGGTAATGCCGCTAGTTATCAGCTCCGGCGCCGGCTCCGGTGCGCAGAACGCCGTCGGTACAGGCGTAATGGGCGGGATGGTGACCGCGACGATCCTGGCGATCTTCTTCGTGCCGGTGTTCTTTGTGGTGGTTCGTCGCCGCTTTAGCAAAAAATCGGAAGATATAGAGCACAGCCATCAGGTTGAGCATCATTAATCTTCACTCCTGAACAAAGGGCCGCTACCGCGGCCCTTTTTTATCACTGGCTGGCAAAGCACATATTGCCCTTGTTTATTTTTCGTTCTGCATTTAATATATATTGATATGGCGCAGGCTATTTTTAGCAGCTTGTTCAACAACTCGGGATCGGCAAACACTCATTTACCAGGAATAATCTTACTATCATTTTCCACGGGTCGGCGGTTTCTGAACGCGACAGCTGCCTGCCTTAAACCAATGATTCATAAGATTTCTCTATTTCTCCGGCTGTGGGCCAGCGCCTGCGAAATTAATTCGTCTATTTTTAAGATAATTTCTCGCTGATAATTGTAATTTTTCGTAATAGCACGATGAAATCTGTTGGAGAGTGGATTATAGTTAAATCAGCAGGATTACTCAGTTAGTGTCAGGTCAGTTAGTCGTGTTCATCCCACAACGGTGTTTGCTAGTCGTCGTTTAAACCACTCAAAAGGGGATGCGTTATGGACGAATACTCGCCAAAAAGACATGATATTGCACAGCTACGCTTTCTCTGCGAAACGCTGTATCATGACTGCCTTGCAAACCTGGAAGAGAGCAACCATGGCTGGGTCAACGACCCGACGTCGGCTGTCAATCTCCAGTTAAATGAATTGATCGAGCACATTGCCACATTCGCTCTTAATTATAAAATTAAGTATGCAGAGGATAATAAGCTGATCGCTCAGGTTGACGAATATCTGGACGACACTTTTACGTTGTTCAGTAACTACGGCATTAACTCTACGGATTTGCAAAAGTGGAAAAAATCCGGTAACCGACTATTTCGTTGCTTTGTCAACGCCAGCCGGGAAAACCCGGCCAGTCTATCGTGTTAGAATTATTACAATCAAAAGGTGGAATTATGTCTGATAAGCCATTAACTAAAACAGACTATTTGATGCGCTTACGTCGTTGCCAGACAATTGACACGCTGGAGCGCGTCATTGAAAAAAATAAATATGAACTGTCTGATAATGAGCTGGCGGTATTTTACTCAGCTGCCGACCATCGTCTGGCGGAACTGACCATGAATAAGCTATACGATAAAATCCCGACCTCTGTCTGGAAATTTATCCGCTAATTTACGCGTACTACGTGGTCTGCTGGCCGGACGGTACGGGTCAGCCGCCATAGGGTATCTTTGTGATAGACATCACATCATTCAGCCAACAGCAACCCTGTAACCGGTTTCTTTTTTATACTGCTACGGCCATCAACAGTCAGGTATAAGGAAGACCCATGAGTGAAGAAAAACGCAAAATGATCGCCGGTGAGCTCTATTTATCTGGCGACCCAACGCTTCGCGCCGATCGCCTGCGCGCCAGACAGTTGTTGCACCGTTATAATCATTCCGCCCCGGATGACCAGGAACAACGTCAGCATATTCTGGCCGAGCTGTTCGCTCGCGCCGGCGATGCGTATATCGAGCCAAGCTTTCGTTGCGACTATGGTTATAATATTTTTCTCGGCGCCGGTTTTTACGCCAATTTTGACTGCGTGATGCTCGACGTCTGCCCTATCCATATTGGCGATAACTGTATGCTGGCGCCAGGCGTCCATATTTATACCGCCACTCATCCGCTGGACGCCGATGCGCGTAATAGCGGCCAGGAATACGGCAAGCCGGTAACTATTGGCCACAATGTGTGGATTGGGGGTCGGGCAGTGATCAATCCCGGCGTGACCATTGGCGATAATGCGGTCATTGCGTCCGGCGCGGTGGTCACCAAAGACGTCCCTGCCTGTACCGTCGTCGGCGGTAACCCGGCGCAGATCATTAAGCGCCTTCCGCCGACAAATCCGTAACTGTTATGCTTTTCTGTAACTGATCTGTTACTTTCGCCGTGGAATATTGCAACATAAAATAGCCTTCAGGCTGAGCCTGCCGCGCCTGGTCCGCCGGGCGCGGCAGGCTCATTGCAGAATTCGAGGACCAAGATGACAGAAATACAACGCCTGCTGATTCACACCATTGACGAACTCAACGTCCAGGAAAAACGCGATAATCGCCCGCGTTTTAGCATCAGTTTTATCCGCAACCATCCGGGACTGTTTGTTGCCATGTATGCCGCGTTTCTGGCGACGCTGGTGGTCATGCTGCGCTCTGAAACGCTGGTAGACTCGGTCTGGTTGCTGGTGGTGCTGTTCATTCTGTTCAACGCCTTTTTCTTCTTTGACGTCTATCCACGCTATCGCTACGAGGATATCGATGTCCTCGACTTTCGCGTGTGCTACAACGGGGAATGGTACAACACCCGCTTTGTCCCCCGGCAGCTGATCGACCGTATCCTGCAGTCGCCGGACGTCGATAGCGAGCAGAAGGCGCAGCTCAAAAAGATGGTCGCCACCAAAGGCGAGCTCTCCTTCTACGATGTCTTTACCCTCACGCGCGCCGGTGCTGCGCAATAAGGCGATTTAGGGTCCGCAGCGCCGGGAGATAGCGAGAAGCAGAGGTATTGCCATACCCAAGCACCAGTCCGCTCCGCGCTCGCTGCGGGTCGAGATAGAAATGACTTAACGCGGCGGGCGCCAGCTGAAACTGGCGCGCCTGCTGCGCAAGCGTCCGGTCATTAACGCCCTCCATCGCCACCGTCAGGTGCATCCCCCCTCCCCCGCCGAGAACGTCGCACGGCACGGTTATCTCTTGCGCCAGCGCCTCGCGCAGCTGTTGCTGACGTTTACGGTACAGGCGGCGCATCGCCGCCAGATGGCGCGCATAGTGTCCCTTCTCGATAAAGCTGGCCAGCGCCCGCTGTTCAGCACGGTGTCCCCCGCGCAGCAGCGCGCCAATGGCGTCCTGAGCAGCATCCGCCAGCGCGGGCGGCATAACCATAAAACCGATACGCAACGCCGGAAACAGCGTTTTGCTGAAGGTGCCGAGATAGACCACCGGGGCATCAGGCACCATTCCCAGCATCGCCGGGATCGGTTCTCCGCTATGGCGAAACTCGCTGTCGTAGTCATCCTCCACAATCCACGCCCCGTGCCGGCGGGCATATTCCACGAGCGCCAGACGGCGCCCGGCGCTCATGATGCTCCCACAGGGATACTGGTGTGAAGGAGAGGTGAAAATGAGCCGGGGCGGCTCCGCGACGCCGTTGGCAATACACATCCCTTCATCGTCGACAGCCATTCCTCTGACCCGCAGCCCCGCCCGCTGGAAGCCACTCCTCGCCCCCAGGTACCCCGGTTCTTCAAGCCACACGCTGTCGCCCGGGTTGGTCAGTAGCGAGGCGCATAAGTTGACGCCTTCCAGCGCGCCTTCGGTAATGACGATCTGCCGGATATCGCACCGGATGCCCCGGGAGAGCGCCAGATGACGAGCGATAGCCTCTCGCAGCAAAGGATCGCCCGCGGCTTCGCCATAACCCAGCAGCGCGCTACCATCTTCGCGTAGCACGTTATCCATCAGTCGCCGCCACAGCGGCAGCGGGAAATAGTTTACCGCCGGCATGCCTGGCGTAAATGCCAGCGTCGGTGAGTCGCGGCGCATCGCGGCTGGCAGCCTTTGCAGCCGCTCAGGCAGCACGACGGGCGGCATCTGACCCGCCTCCTGGCGGCAGGAGGCGAGTGGTGCCACCTGCGTTCCCTGACGGCTCCGTGTCAGGTATCCCTCCAGCGCCAGCTGTTCCAGTGCGGCATTGACCGTATTCCGCGACAGGTGTAGCCGTTCGGCCATCACCCGCGATCCGGGTAAACGGCAGCGGGCCGTCAGGGTTCCCTGCAGGATAGCGTCACGTAAGGTGTGGTAAAGGGCGCGCTGTAAGGTTTCGACCGTGCGGTTCCGCATCCCCTGCGTCAACAGCGTAAAAAACCCCTCGTCCGGTATATTCATTTTGCCTCCTCGTGGCCCCATAAAAACATACTCTAATGGCACTTTTTATGGAACCAGCGAGCGCGTACGCTGCCTGTAAATCCCCAATAAGGAAACCGCAATGTGCGAATATAATCAGTTTGGCCAGGCGCTCGGCGTCGCGCTGCCTGACTGGCAGCCGCGCCCCTGGCCGACACGACAGGTATTACAGGGCAGCCGTTGTCGACTCGAACCGCTGACTCTTGCTCATGCCAGCGATCTGTTCGCCGCTCACCAGCTGGCGCCAGACGCCCGCAGCTGGACGTGGCTGCTGCGTGAACCTGAGAGCAACCTTGCAGAATTCAGTGCCTGGGTGGAGCAGGTCGCCACGCTGGCAGACCCGATTCATTTTGCCGTCGTTGACCAGCAGCGAGGGAAAGCGGTCGGCTCGCTGGCGTTAATGCGTATCGATATCGCTCACGGTGTGGTAGAGGTGGGGCATGTGCATTTTTCACCGTTACTGAGCCGAACGGCCATGGCCACCGAAGCGCACTGGCTGTTGATGCAGTATGTCTTTGATACGCTCGGCTACCGTCGCTATGAATGGAAATGCAACAGTCTTAATATCCCATCAGCCCGGGCGGCAAGGCGGCTGGGGTTTCAGTACGAAGGACGTTTTCGCCAGGCGCTGGTGAGTAAAGGACACAACCGGGACACGGACTGGTTTTCGGTGATAGACGGCGAATGGCCGGAGCTGGATAACGCCATGCGCCAATGGCTGGCCGCCGACAATTTTACCGCCGACGGCCAACAGCGCCGCTCGCTGGAGAGTTTCCGTTAACGGCGTTTTTTGCGCCCCTGCACCGCTTTGAAGCGGGGGTTGCTCTTACAGATAACGTACAGCCGCCCTTTGCGTTTAACCAGCTGGCAATCCGGGTGGCGCTGTTTAGCGCTACGTAATGAGTTGACGACCTGCATCATGCTTTCCTTTTCGCATCAATAAAGCCGCCGAAGCGCTGGCGGAATCGGGCTGCACTGCCTTCATTGGCGAAGGTTTTTTGTTTGCCCGTGTAGTACGGATGCGATTTCGAGGAGACGTCGATCGTCACATACGGAAAAGTTTCGCCATCGAGTTCAATCACGCGATCGGTGCGGATAGTTGAGCCGACTTTAAAATACTCATTCGCGCTGGTGTCGTGAAACACCACCGTACGATAGGGAGGATGGATATGGGCTTTCATGATGACCTCTTTATTACGTTATAACATAACAATAAGGTTACGCCGTGCTGTGACAAAGATCAACCCTGCTCAATTTAAGGGTAAGGTGATAAGGCGAGTTTCCCCGCCTTTGGCGTCAGGGTTCCAGACGGTGGGCGATGGCGCGGAGCTGTTCCGCAATGGCCTGCAGATCTTTTCCCTGCTCGATTCGGGCGCCGCTGGAATGGCGTATCACCAGGCGCGCCGGCAGAATGGATGAGGTATGAGGCGCCCCGCTGGTGCTGGCGAGGATCCGCCGCACCGCCTCTTTCCCCTGCAGGTCGAGGTCGAGCGACACGGTACTCAGCGCCGGATAGAAAAAGGAGCTTTCGTAGGTATCGTCATAGCCAATAACCGACTTCTCACCCGGCACCGCCACCTGATGCTGATGGAAGGCGCTGAGCACCCCCAGCGCCATCTGATCATTACCCACCAGCACAGCGCTGAAATTAGGCGTTTCGCGCAGCATCTGCAGCGCGCCGGCGTAGCCGCTCTGCGCATCCCAGTTGCCGTGCAGGACGGTCACCGGCTTCAGACCGTAACCATCCAGGGTCTCCAGCCAGCTTTTTAACCGGAGTTTGGCCGAGACTGAGCTGTCCGGCCCCGCCAGCAGCGCGATCTCCCGATGCCCCATCTCATAGAGATATTTGACGCTGGCCCGGGTGCCGTCCGCCGGGTTAAACGAAACGTTAAACACGGAGCTGTAGGGATCAACGTCGAGAAACAGGCAGACGATATCATCGTTGTCAGCAGCGATTTTCTGCGCCTGTTCGGTCTCCAGCGGCACGTTGATAATGACTTTATCCACCCGCTGAGATTTCAGCTCATTGATGGAATCCTGGATGCTTTGGTTGACGCTCTCATCGATCATCGAAATCAGAACCTGGTAACCTTCCAGGTTGGCATAGCGTTTTACCGCCGCCGCCACCTGGGAAGGCGCATGCCAGGCCAGAGAAATAGTCACCAGCCCGACCGTCTGGCTCTCCTTCCCCACCAGCTGCTGCGCCAGCCGGTTTGGCACATAGCGTAAGGCCTCTATCGATTTCTCCACCTTGCGACGCGTCGCTTCGGATACATTAGCTGATTTGTTGAGTACCCTGGACACGGTCTGGTAAGAGACGCCCGCATGGCGTGCGACGTCTTCCAGAGTAGCGCTTTTAGACTTCATGGTCCGGTTCCTTATGTTGTTATCCCATGATTGTAACAGGGGCCATTTGAAAAAACGCTCACCGCCACCTCTCACTGCAAAACAATAGCGATAAAAGTATTACGTTCACAATACAACGAATTGTGAATCACCTCACCCATCGCAACAAAAACCACCGTGATTATTTGCAGTTAGTCACACAATAATCATATCTCATTTGCCTGAAGTTACATTTAGGCATTTTATGACACCAGTTATGTGAACGTAATACAAAACAATAAGAGGATAGAGATGAACACTACACTGCGCGCCCTTTCAGTCGCGTTAGCCGCTGCGCTAATCGCTCCTTCCGCGTTTGCGGCCACCGCCGCGATCCCAACGATCGATTTCCATGGCTATATGCGCGCCGGGGTTGGGGTCTCCGGCGACGGTAGCGAAGCGGAATGGCAAAAAAATAAGCTGGGCCGTTTGGGGAACGAGTCGGATACCTACGGCGAGCTGGAGCTGGGCTCTGAGGTCTATAAGAAAGATGACGTCAGCTTCTATCTCGACAGTATGGTCAGCATGGTCTCCGACGGCTCTAACGATAATGAAACCACGCTGAACGATGATGCACAGTTCGGCTTACGTCAGTTGAACCTGCAGATAAAGGGGCTGATCCCTGGCGATCCGAATGCGGTGATCTGGGGCGGTAAACGTTACTACCAGCGCCATGATCTGCATATCATCGATACCAAATACTGGAACATTTCCGGCTCCGGAGCCGGGGTGGAAAACTACACCCTCGGCCCGGGCGCCGTCTCGCTGGCCTGGATCCGCGGCGATGCCAACGATGTTGACTATCGCGTCGATGGCGACAGCAACGTCAATATCAACTATATCGATTTACGCTACGCGGGCTGGAAGCCATGGGCGGGCTCGTGGACCGAATTCGGTATCGACTACGCGATGCCAAACACCACCAAAAAACAGGATAGCTACGGCGGACTGTACGATGCTGACAACGGCGTCATGCTGACCGGTGAAATCAGTCAGGATATGCTGGGCGGCTATAACAAAACCGTGCTGCAGTACGCCAACAAAGGCCTGGCGCAGAACATGGTCTCCCAGGGCGGCGGCTGGTACGATATGTGGAACTACGTGAACGACGCCACCGGTTATCGCGTGATTAACACCGGCCTGATCCCGATTACTGAGAAGTTTTCTATCAACCACGTTCTGACCTGGGGCTCGGCGGATGACATTACCGACTATACCGACAAAACGCGGATGCTGTCGCTGGTCGCCCGCGGGCAGTACCAGTTCACCGACTACGTGCGCCTGATTGGCGAAGTCGGCGGTTTCTATCAGAAAGACAGCTACAACAATGGCACCAGCTACAAACAGGCCGGTGAGAAATACACCATTGCGTTGGGCCTGGCGGACGGGCCAGACTTTATGTCACGTCCGGAATTACGCATTTTTGCTTCATATTTGAATGATTCCGAAGATGGTAAACCGTTTGAAGACCAGACGGCGAATAATACCTGGAATTTCGGCGTGCAGGTTGAGGCCTGGTGGTAATTGCGCACGGCTAAGACTCATACGTTATTTTTATCTCCTGCTGTAAGACTGTTAATTATCTTCCGGTAAACTTTATTGCCACTGCTGTCTTTGTCTTATTTTCGGGATAACCTGTTTTCAGGTTATCCCGTTTTATTTATTTCCGGGCGGCAAAATGTTCATCCAGAAGCTTACGCAGCGCATCGGACTGTTTACCGAAAATAGCATGCACCTGCTGACCAAGAATAATAACCCCCAGCGCGCCCTGCTGCTGTAATGCTTCGGAGTCCACGGCCGCAAGATGGCGAACGCTAACCCGCAGACGGGTAATACAGGCGTCCACTTGCGTAATATTCGCTTCGCCACCAAAGGCCTGAATCAGCGCCTCGATTTGCTGTTTTTCCGCCTCGCTTAATGGCTGTGCCGGACGCGCTGGGGAGAAATAGTGCAGAAAGGATTTTAAACTCACCATCATAAACTCCAGGTTTAAGATAAAAAAAAGCCTGCTCGTCAGAGCAGGCATGGAGAAGAAGAAATTACGCGTGACGACGGAGAATACGGCAATCCCATGCCGACAGGGTCAGTGGAGCCGATACCGCCGCGTCGGTCAGGCAATCCCGATACCCTTGCGGCAGGGTCAGGGTATGGTTTTGCGCGCTGTAGTTCTGCAGGAAGATAAATGCGTTGTCACCGTCGGTGCGCGCAGTCGCCACCACGCCGGGTGGTAACTCCGTCGCTATCGCCCGCGGCAGGGCCAGCTCCTTGCTCAGGGCGGTAAAGAAATCGCGCTGGAAGGCTAAATCGTTGCGGGAGGCCACATGCCAGGCTTTGCCTTTCCCGAACGCGTTCACCGTCACAGCCGGCCGTCCGGCATAAAAATCATCCCGGTAGGTGGCCAGCGCCTGGGCGCTCTCGATATGGATCAGTTCGCAGAGATGGCGCACCTGATAAGGGCCCTGCAGACCGCACTGATTCCCGGCAAGCCCCTGCACCAGATTAAACTCGCCGTCATTCAGGCAGTCGATCTCTTCCGCCCAGATCCCCAGCAGATTGCGCAGCGGGCCCGGGAAGCCGCCGAGATAGCAGAGATCGGACTCATTGACGATACCGGTCCAGTAGGTGGTCACCAGGTGGCCGCCGTTGGCGACAAACGCCTCCGCCCGACCGGCAAAGCCGTCGCGCACCATATATAACATCGGGGCAATCACTAACTGATACGGCGTTAAATCGACATCGGCGTCAATCACATCGACGGCGATGCCCTGCTCCCAGAACGGGCGGTAGTGCTCGTTGACCGTCTTCTCATATTCCATCCCAAGATTGCGCGGCCCCTGGGCGTCATCCAGCGCCCAGCGGTTCTGCTGGTCGAAGATAATCGCTACTTTCGCCTCGGTGCGACAGCCCCTCACCTCCGGCAGCTTGCTGAGGATCTCGCCGAGCTGGCAGACTTCGCGGCCAATGCGGGTATCAATGTGCCCGACGTGGTCAACCACCGCGCCGTGAAATTTCTCAACCGAACCGCGGCTTTTCCGCCACTGGAAATACTGCACCGAGTCGGCGCCATGCGCCACCGCCTGCAGCGAGGAAAGAATATGCATTCCCGGCTTCTTCAGTTTGCTGGTCGGCTGCCAGTTGGTGGCGCCCGGGGTGGACTCCATCAGCACAAACGGTTTGCCGCCCTTCAGGCTGCGCATCATGTCGTGATACATCGCGGTGTAGCAGGCCAGTGCGGTTTCGTCTTTATCGCGGTGCCACATCGGATAGCTGTCCCACGAGATAAAGTCCAGCGCCTCTGCCAGTTGCCAGTAGTCGTAATCGTAGAAATACTCCATAAAGTTAGTGGTCACCGGCAGGGAGGCATTCGCCGCCTTCAGCGGGGCAATTTCATGGCGGCAGAAATCGGTCACCTGAGCGGTGTTAAAGCGATGCCAGTCAAGATTGAGACCGTGGATTGACACCTCGCCCTGTGGCGCAGGTGATTCAATTTGCGACCAGTCGGTATAGGTATGACTCCAGAAGGTGCTCCACCAGGCCTGGTTGAGGTTCTCCAGGGTCTGGTAACGCGCCTTCAGCCAGTCGCGAAAACGGTTCTGGCAGAGATCGCAATGGCATTCACCGCCATATTCATTGGAAATATGCCAGCCCAGTACCGCCGGGTGTGAAGAATAACGCTCTGCAAGCAGGGTATTGATTTTCAGGGTTTTCTCGCGATAGACCGGTGACGACATACAGTGGTTGTGACGGCCGCCGTGCAGGGCCGGCGCCCGATCGCGCCCCACCCGCAGAACCTGCGGATAGCGCTGCGACATCCACGCCGGACGCGCGCCGCTCGGCGTGGCCAGAAAGACATGAATGCCGGCGGCATACAGTTTATCGAGGATAATATCCAGCCAGGCGAAATTAAATACCCCTTCGCGTGGCTCCAGTTTCGCCCAGCTAAATATTCCCACCGACATCACATTGCATTTTGCCTGCTGCATCATGGCAATGTCTTTATCAATAATATCGGGGTCATTCTCCCATTGCTCCGGATTATAATCCGCGCCATGCAGCAGCGTACTAACCTTCGGATGTAAAGGTGCAAATTTATTCATAATAAACTTCCTGAAAAAGACGACAAAAAAATTAATTAAAAACTTTTACCGACGGCAATACTTTTCCCTGGCAATCAAATAGCGCCTGATTTTCACGCGCATTACCCTCTTTCCACTCGTCGTGGATATATTTCATCCCCGCCGGGGTGGCCCAGGTATTTCCCGGCACGGCAATCCATGTAGGCTCCCAATAGAAAATACCTTTGCCACGCTGGTCTGGCACATCAACCACCGCCTGCATTAAATCGTGAATATAGTTATATTGCCCCTGTACGCTGGCGGGATATCCCCCATCCTTTTCCTCTTTCGCCTGGAAACTATTTTCCGCGTTATCGCAGTTGGCCAGGGTATAGGCATAGGCCGCCTCGACGACGATGACGTCTTTGTTATAGCGTTTGCTGATGTCATCCATATTGGCCTTCAGGGCGCTGATCGGGCCATTCCAGTAGGTGTACATCGACAGACCAATCACGTCATACGGTACATGGCGCTTGTCGATCTCATCAAACCACCAGCGGAAGGTATCGTTCTTGGTCCCTTCGGCCAGATGCAGCATGATTTTCACCTGCTCGCCCTGGCGCAGGTTCTCCTTCAGGCCAGCGATAGCCGCGTTCAGCAGGCCAGCCAGCCGGTCGAACTCTCCGCCGCCCTGCCCCCAGCTTTTCCCTTCCGGCCACAGGATGCCGCCGTTGATTTCGTTGCCGATCTGCACCATATCCGGCAGCACGCCCGCCTGCTTAAAGCGGGCGATGGTATCGCGGGTATAGTCATGAATCGCCGTTTTCAGCTGCGGGTAATCCAGCTTTTCCCAGGCTTTCGGCTTGAACTGCTTGCCGGGATCGGTCCAGAAATCGCTGTAGTGAAAATCAAGCAGCAGCTTCATCCCCTGGGCTTTCGCCCGCTTCGCCAGCGCCAGGGTGGTGACCAGATCATTGTTCCCACCGCCATAGTCCTCGCCGCTCGCCGATTGCGGATCCACCCACAGACGGAGGCGGACATAGTTGACGCCGTTCTCTTTCAGAATAGCGATCGGATCCTTGCGCTGATTATTCTGATCGTAGAACGTCGCCCCGTGCTTTTCGGCGTCCAGCAGCGTGGAGATATCCGCTCCTTTGATAAAGTCCGCCGGCATGCCCTGAAACGCGCGGGTTGCAAGCGCGTCCGCGGCCAGAGAAGAGGTGGAGAAACTGCATGCCAGACAAACCGCAAGCCATGCGGGTGTGAATCTTTTCATGTGCTTATCCTTTAGTACTGCCCGAGGTCAGGCCGGAGACGAAGTATTTTTGTAGCGCCAGGTAGAGGATCGCCACCGGTACGGCGATCAGCACCGCCCCCGCCGCGTAGGTGGTGTAGCTGGCACCCATTTTTTGCGCCACCAGGTTATACAGACCGATAGGCAGCGTGTATTTATCCGGGGTGCGCAGGATGGTGCTGGAGAGGATGAAATCCCCCAGCGGCCCAGTGAACGAGAACAGCGCCACCACCGCGAGGATGGGCCTCGACAACGGCATGATGATCTCGATAAAGATGCGAAAGCTGCTGGCGCCGTCCATGCGAGCGGACTCATCCAGGTCTTTAGGGATCGCGTCGAGATACCCTTTCATCAGCCAGGTATTCATCGGGATCATTCCCCCGACGTAGATCAGCACCAGCGCCAGATGGCTGTTAATCAGGCCAAGCAGTTGCGACAGCACAAAGATGGCAATCAGCGCGGAAAACTGCGGGATCATCTGCAGCAGCAGGAACAGCATCAGCCCGTTCTGCCGCCCTTTAAAGCGGAAGCGGGAGAAGGCGTAAGCGGTAAAGCTAACGCTAATCAGGGTCAGCACCATGGTCAGGAAGCTGATTTTCATCGAGTTCCAGTACCAGGTGAGGTAATTCACATTGCCATTGAACAGATCGGCATAGTGCTGGAACGACACATTTTCCGGAATGATTGAGGTACTGAGCAGGCTATTGCCGGCGTTCAGCGACGCCCCGACCGTCCAGACCAGCGGATAGATAATCACCACCGAGACCAGAATAACCACCAGCCAGGTGAGAGAGAGCCGGATCCACTTTTCGCGTTTAATACTGGGTGATTGAGCCATGTTGCTTCCCTTACGCCATGTCGTCATTTTTGAAGGATTTGGTGGCGCGGAACTGCCACAGCGCCAGGCCGACGACAAAGATCGACAGCAGGATCGTGATGGTCGCCGCGATGGCGTACTGCGACGAAGACATCGTCAGCTTATAGATCCACGACACCAGAATATCCGTCCCGCCGGCGTTAGAGCCTGCCACCGCAGGGCCGCCGTTGTTGAACAGGTAAATGATATTGAAGTTATTAAAGTTGAAGGTGTACTGGGTGATGATGATCGGCGCGATCGCATACAGCACCAGCGGCAGGGTGATGGTGCGCAGACGGGTAAAGGCGCTGGCGCCGTCCATCGTCGCCGCTTCATACAGATCGTCCGGGATCGCCTGCAACACGCCGGTGGTCATGGCAAAGACAAACGGGAAGCCAAGCCAGGTCTGCATCATGATCAGCGCCGTTTTAGTCCAGAACGGATCGGTGAGCCATGCCTTCGGACTGATGCCAAAAAAGGACAGGATCGCGTTGTTGATGACCCCGAAGGAGTCGTTGAACATGCCGGCAAAAACGAGAATGGTGACAAACCCCGGCACCGCCCACGGCAAAATAAAGATGGTGCGGATCAGCGGCTTAAAGCGCAGATCTTTTTGGTTCACCAGAATCGCCAGCAGCACGCCCACCGTACACTGCAGGGTGGTCGCCAGCAGCGTCCACACCACGGTCCACTGCAGCACATCCAGGAAAGTGGAGCGCCAGATGGAGAGGGTGAAAATATTAATAAAGTTTTTCAGCCCCACCCAGTCCACCAGCTTCGCCGGCGGGGTGTGGTACAGGTTGTAGTTGGTGAAGGCGATGGCGAAACCGAACAGAATCGGAAAGATCACCACAAACACCAGCAGAATAAAGCCCGGGGTGATCATCAGGTACGGAAAGCCGTCGCTCAGCAGCATCTGGTACTGCTTACGCACGCTGTTGAGGGCGATCCCCTCATCGCGTTTTTTGCCGTTGAGCCACGCATCCCGCAGCGAGAGAAAATAGATCAGCACGCCGAAAGCGACGATCAGCACGCTGATAATCCCCTCGGCTAACAGGAAGATAGAGTTATCCCGCGGTACCTCTTCACCCAGGGTATATAACCCCCACAACCCCTCACGCAGGAAATCATAAAAAATCCCCAGAAAGCTACTCAGCAGCACCAGGAAGACCAGCCCTTTCAGCCACTGGCGATGATAAAACTGACCGAAACCCGGCACGATTGCCAGCAGCAGGCCGCACCATGCATGGCGCCCGGGCCCGCGTGCGTCGCTAAAATTTTCGCTGGAATGGATGCTCACACTCGACTCCTTCTACAAACGGGAGGTCCCCCTCCCGCTCGGTGACTTCACGTGACGGTGAATTACTGATTGCTGGCCTGCATCGCTTCGAGCTGCATCGTGATCTGTTTCACCGCGTTATCGAGCGCGGCCTGCGGCGCCTGCTTACCGGTGAGGCTCAGTTCAAGCGCGGCGTTGGCCGGCCCCCACACTTCCCCCATCTCGGGAATGCCCGGCATCGCCACCGCTCGCGCCGACTGGATGGCGACGGCGCTGGCCTTTTGGTCGTTTTTAATCACCGGATCGTCAATCATCGCCTTCAGCGGCGGAATTTCGCCAGTGGCGACATAGCGGGCTTTCACATACTGCGGCTGGTTGATGAACTCGATAAACTGTTGCGCCAGCGCTTTGTCTTTACTCCAGGTCGATACTACATAGCCTTTGACGCCGAGGAAGGAGCTCATCGGCTTGCCGTCCGGCAGGGTCGGCATCAATTTAGCATCTTATCACAAAATTTTGTACATAAAACCATATGGAAAACACGG
>OGZE01001187.1_pt1 | contig 16306 bp, 16 predicted proteins | sample 1576731 | NCBI WGS metagenome assembly OGZE01 (sample SAMEA3541503, study PRJEB24748) | human gut metagenome | biome: human gut; feature: human-associated habitat; material: faeces | place: China | collected 2012 | reverse complement strand
CATACCCTTATAGGGTGGAGCAAACCACCACTTGAAGTGGTGGTTTGTGATTTTATAAAAAACTATAGATGAGAAGAGATACAAGTTTATACTTGTTAAGATGTGTCTGAAATATGGTTTTACATTTTTGATGATTTTTAATACTATATAGCTATAAGGAAGATAGATTGAAGTTTGAAACTATAGTTTTAATTAGTGGTATGATTCTAAGAATATTTTTAATTTTGGGTTGACCTTGGAGGGAGAAAAATGAAAGAAATAACTAATTTTGATATTATATTTTATATATCTAAAAAAATTGAAGAAAAAACTGAAATGATGAAGAAGCTAGAAAAGAATAAATCTGATGAGATGAAGAATTCTTTTTTTAATGGAAGATTAGGAACAAGTAAATAATTTTATAAATCAGATCTGATATTTATAAAGTACCAGATCTTTTTTATTTTTTGTAAAAATGAAATAAATATAAAATTAACAAAAAAATCTAAAAATAAAAATTTATAAATTAAAAAAAATAAAAAATATGAAATATTAATTCAAATATAAATATATAAAAATATACCTTAAAATCTTGATTGGTATTTTTTTAAAAAACAAATAAATGAAATATTTTTTTTAATTAAAGAAAATAATGGTTGACATACATTATTTAAAGGAGTATAATCCTAACAATATCAAAAAGTTTTATAACCTCTGTACTTAAATAATGGTACTTTTTTTATTGTAGGTATATAGTTAAGTATAGAATTATAAAGAAGATAATAAAATTGTAAGGGGGAACTTATGAAAAAGTATTTTGTTGGATTATTTATGTTTTTGTTTTCATTGTTCAGTTTTGCTACTGAAGCAGATTACCATATTGGAGTTGTAAGTGGAACTGTATCTCAATCAGAAGATAGTCTTCGTGGTGCTGAAGAGTTAGTGAAAATGTATGGAGCAAGTGATAAAGGTGGAATGGTTACACATGTTACTTATCCTGATAATTTTATGCAGGAGATGGAAACTACTATTTCTCAAATGGTAGGATTAGCAGATGACCCTAAAATGAAAGTTATATTAGTAGCAGAAGCTGTTCCTGGAACAGTTGAAGCATTTAGAAGAATAAGAGAAAAAAGACCTGATATATTATTGATAGCTAATGCTCCACATGAAGATCCAGAGATCATAAGTGATGCAGCTGATTTAGTGACTAACCCAGACAATGTGGCAAGAGGATATTTAATTGTAAAAGCTGCAAAAGAGATGGGAGCTACAAAATTTATGCATATATCTTTCCCAAGACATTTGAGTTATGAATTATTGTCAAGAAGAAGAAATATAATGGCAGAAACTGCAAAAGATCTTGGAATGGAATTTATTGATATGTCTGCTCCAGATCCAGTAAGTGATGTTGGAGTGGCAGGAGCTCAACAGTATATATTGGAACAAGTACCTAACTGGTTGGAAAAATATGGTAAAGATACAGCATTCTTTGCAACAAATGATGCTCACACTGAACCATTATTAAAAAGAGTAGCTGAAGTAGGTGGATACTTTGTAGAAGCAGATTTACCATCTCCTACAATGGGATATCCTGGAGCTTTAGGAATAAAATTCTCTGAAGATGAAAAAGGAAACTGGCCAAAAATATTAAAGAAAGTTGAAGATACAGTAGTAGCAAAAGGTGGAGCTGGAAGAATGGGAACATGGGCTTACTCATATAACTTTATTTCTGTTATTGCTTTAGGAGAACATGCAAGAGCAGTTATAGAAAAAGGTGTAGATGCTACTGACTTTGATTCTATTATGAATTCATTGAAGAAATTTACTCCTGGTGCTGGTTGGAATGGAAGTAACTATACAGACGTCAATGGAGTGGAAAAAGATAACTTCTACTTATTATATCAAGACACTTATGTTTTAGGAAAAGGTTACATGAACATGACTAATGAAACTGTTCCTGAAAAATATTTTAAAATAAAATAATAAGGGAGGGGTAATCCCCCTCCTTTAATTTTCAAGGGGTGAAAATGTGGATAAAGTATTATTGAAAATAGAGGGGCTTTCAAAGTCTTTTGGAGAAAATGTAGTATTAAAAGATATAAATTTGGAGGTTAAACCTGGTGAAATAGTAGGACTGGTAGGAGAGAATGGAGCCGGAAAATCAACTTTGATGAAGGCTATTTTTGGTATGCCAGTTATTTCTGAAACAGGAGGGTATGGAGGAAAAATAATTTTTAATGGAGAAGAAACAAATTTTAAATCTCCATTTGATGCTCTTGCTGTAGGAATAGGAATGGTTCATCAGGAATTTTCTTTAATACCTGGTTTTAAAGCTAATGAAAATATAGTTTTAAATAGAGAATCTACTGCTAATAGTTTTTTAGAAAGTCTTTTTGGAGAAAGAATAAGGAGAATAGATTCAAAAAATATAGAGAAAAGAGCAAATAATGCTATTTCTCAGCTAGGTATAGAGATAGATCCTGATACTGTTATTAATGAAATGCCAGTAGCTCATAAGCAGTTTACAGAAATAGCTCGTGAGATTGAGAGAGAAAAAACAAAGCTTTTGGTTTTAGATGAACCTACAGCTGTTTTGACTGAAGAAGAGGCAAAGGTATTGCTTGAAACTATGAGAAGATTATCTGAAAAAGGAATATCTATAATATTTATTACTCATAGACTAGATGAAATAATGGACATATGTGATACAGTAGTTGTTTTGAGAGATGGACTTTTGATTAATACTGTCAGTACAAAGGATACTAATGTAAATCAGATAACAGAATGGATGATAGGAAGAAAAATGGGAGAATCTGAAGAAAAAATAGAAACTTTAGATGACAACAAGGAAACTATTCTTTCTGTGAAAAATTTTTGGGTGGATATGCCTGGAGAAATGGTAAAAGGATTGAATCTTGATATAAAAAAAGGCGAGATTTTAGGACTGGGAGGTATGGCTGGTCAGGGTAAAATAGGAATTGCAAATGGAATAATGGGATTATATGATTCAAGTGGAAAAGTTACTTTTAAAGGAGAAATTATAAAATTAAATGATCCTAATAATCCATTGGAAAAAGGAATATTTTTTGTTTCAGAAGACAGAAAAGGAGTAGGGTTACTTCTTGAAAGTTCTATTGAAGAAAATATAGCCTATCCAGCTATGCAGATACAAAGAAAGTTCTTCAAAAAAAGATTTGGAGGTTTATTTAATCTTGTTGATGAAGAAGCAATGAAGGAAAATGCTCAGGACTATATAAAAAAATTAGAAATAAGATGTATGAGTGAGAAGCAGAAAGTTCAGGAATTAAGTGGAGGAAATCAGCAGAAAGTATGCCTTGCTAAAGCTTTTACTATGGATCCAGAAGTTTTGTTTGTTTCAGAACCTACAAGAGGAATAGATGTAGGAGCTAAAAAATTAGTTTTAGATACTTTAAAAGAATATAATTCAACTAAAGGAACAACTATAATAATAACTTCTTCTGAAATAGAAGAATTGAGAAGTGTATGTGATAGAATTGCAATAATAAATGAAGGAAAAGTGGCTGGAATACTACCACCTACAGCAGATATATTAGAATTTGGAAAAATGATGGTAGGAGTATTAAAGGAGGGAAACGATGAATAATATAAAGACTATGCTGAAGAATGCAGGGTGGCCTAGAATAATAATAACTCTCTTTCTTTTATCTATGTATATAGTTTCTCCCTTTATAGGAATAAATTTAAAATCAGCTTTAGGAGATACCTTAGTAAGATTTGGAATGAATGCTATATTAGTTTTATCTCTTGTACCAATGATACAATCAGGAACAGGGCTTAATTTTGGTATGCCTTTAGGAGTAGAAGCAGGACTTCTGGGAGCTGTAATAAGTATAGAAATGGGGCTCAGTGGATTTGCAGGTTTTGCAGGAGCTATAATAATATCGATACCTTTTGCAATTTTATTTGGTTGGTTATATGGACATATCCTTAATAAAGTAAAAGGTGGAGAAATGATGATTGCAACTTATATAGGTTTTTCATCTGTTGCTGTAATGTGTATAATGTGGCTTGTTCTTCCTTTTAAAAGCCAGGATATGATTTGGGCATATGGGGGAGAGGGACTTCGTACAACTATAAGTGTTGAAAGTCACTGGCATAAAATTCTTGATAAAGTACTTCATATGCCAGGAGATATGCTTCCATTGGGAGAAGTAGTATTTTTTGCTATATTGGCTTTTGGAATGTGGATATTTTTTAGATCAAGAACTGGGTATGCAATGAAAGCAGTTGGAACTAATGATAAATTTGCAAAAGCTACAGGAATTAACATAAATAAAATAAGAGTAGAATCTGTTGTTATGTCTACAGTTCTGGCAGCAGTTGGAATAGTAGTATATCAGCAAAGTTTTGGATTTGTACAATTATATCTTGCTCCGTTTTATATGGCATTTCCAGCAATAGCAGCAATCCTTATAGGAGGAGCATCTGTAAATAAAGTAACTATTGTCAATGTTATAGTTGGAACATTTTTATTTCAAGGAATACTGACAATGACTCCTTCAGTTGTTAATAATATAATCCAGACAGATATGTCAGAAACAATAAGAATTATAGTATCTAATGGAATGATACTATATGCTTTGACAAGAAAGGAAGGTGCTGGAAGTGGAAAATAAAATTAAAAAATTTTTAGTGAATAATATAGTTCCTATATTTATGGTAATAATAATACTTTTATCTATACCTATATCAGGGTTAAGTATAGAGTATCTTATTCAGGAAATAATTTTAAGATTATCTCGTAATTTATTCTTGGTATTATCTCTTTTAATACCTATAATAGCAGGAATGGGATTAAATTTTGGTATAGTGTTAGGAGCAATGGCAGGACAGATAGCTTTAATATTTATCACTGACTGGAATATAGTTAGACTGCAGGGATTTTTTCTTGCTGTTATTATAACTCTTCCAATAGCAGCCCTTATGGGATATGTAGGTGGAATTGTTTTAAATAGAGCAAAAGGAAGGGAAATGATTACATCTATGATACTTGGATTTTTTATCAATGGTGTATATCAGCTTTTAGTTTTATATGGAATGGGAAAAGTAATACCTATAAAAAATGAAGCTATACTTCTTTCAAGAGGACATGGAATAAGAAATGCAATAGATCTTAAAAATATAAGAAGGGCTTTAGATGATGGAATAGTTTTTAACATAGGACAGTACTCTATTCCTGTTTTGACTATTTTAGCTATAGTGCTTTTATGTTTTTTTATAGTTTGGTTTAGAAAAACTAAGCTAGGTCAAGATATGAGAGCAATTGGTCAGGATATAGAAGTTTCTAAATCATCAGGTATTGCAGTTGACAGAACAAGAATATTAGCAATTGTTATTTCCACTATTCTTGCTGGAATAGGTCAACTCATATTTCTTCAAAATATTGGAACTATGAATACATATAACAGTCATGAACAGATAGGAATGTTTGCTATTGCAGCTCTTTTAATAGGAGGAGCAACTGTATCTAAAGCTAGTATTCCAAATGCACTTAGTGGAGTAATTCTTTTTCATACTATGTTCGTATTAGCTCCAAGAGCAGGGAAAGAACTTATAGGTTCAGCCCAGATAGGAGAGTATTTTAGAGTGTTTGTGTCTTATGGAATAATTGCTTTAGTTCTTATCCTACATCAGTGGAGAAGAGAGAAAGAAAAAGAAGCAGAGAGAAAAAGAATACTTGAGATGAACTCTAATCAGGCAGGTGGTAACTAATGAAAATAGCAAGAAATTGGATAATATTAATAGTGGTCCTTTTAGGGATTGCAGCTGCATTATTTATTAGTGGAAAGCAACACAGAGTATTTATTGATAATAAAAAAGTTGGAGAATACACAGCTATAGATGTTTCATATTCTATAAATGGAGAAAAAGCTAAGAAGATTAGAGTGAATAAAAAAGCTATGGTATATGTAAAAGGACCAAAGCATAAATTAATTATAGAATTTAAAGATAATACAGGTAAAAATGTTATATTGGAAAATGAATTTAAACTTACACCAACTGAAGATGCAACTATTTCTCTTCCTCTATTAATAAATGGAGAAGAGAACTGGATAAAAAGCGACAATTAAATAAATCTAAATATAATATTAAAGCTCTCTTTCTTTAGAGAGCTTTTTATTTTTTTACTAAAAATGAGCAAAAAAAGTTATCTTTTTTTCGATTAGTATGGTATAATATATTGTTATTTAATTAAAAAATATATCTTTTTTGAAGATTCATAAATTAATGTTCTGAAAGATGTATTCTGACGCTGATATGGGGATAAGCAGAAAAATTTGATCACCAGAGATAGTGGTCAATATAACAATATTAAGAAAATCAATTGGATTTTCTGCTAACTTTATTAACTCGGAGGAAAAAATGAGGAAAAAAATATTTATATTATTAATTTTTCTTTTTTCTTTTACTGCTTTTTCAGGAACTACAATAAATGAAAGTGAACTAAAAAATAAACAGTTTTATCTAAATAAAAGAATTGATTTTAGTGCAATACAAGGTAATGAAAGAAAAAAATTATTTATACAAACACTTGTACCAATAATTGAAAATATTGAAACAGAGATAAAGACTGAAAAAGAGCAGGTAAAGAAAATAATAGAAAAAGGTGTAAGAACCCAAGAAGAAAAAGATATTTTGAATAATGCTTTTGCAAAATATAAAGTAAAAAATATGAATACTGATGAACTTTTAAATAAAATGATAGTACCACCTACTTCACTGATAATAGCTCAAGCTTCATTGGAAAGTGGCTGGGGGACTTCAAATGTAGCTAAAAAAGCAAATAATCTTTTTGGAATGAAATCTTTCTCAAAGGATCAGAATAGAAGTATTAAAGTAGGAAAAGGAACTTATTATAAAAAATATGATACTATAGATGACTCAGTGAAAGATTACATAATGACATTAGCAAGACATGGGGCATATAAACAACTTAGAGCTGCTATAGTTAATGGAGAAAACTCATTAAAATTAGTAAAACATTTGAATAATTATTCTGAAATAAGAGAAGAGTATGGAAGGAAATTAACAACTATAATAAAAGCTAATGATTTATTAGAGCATGATGCTTGAACTAAATAGGGTGAATGTGCATTAAATTATTTGGCATTCAAAATATAAGTGTTTGAAAATACAACATTTTTTTTAAATTACACTTGACAAGATTTAGAAAATGATATAGAATTTAATTAGTTAAAAAATTAAATGAATATTAGGAGGGATTTTTAATGCACGTAATAGATAAAGATGCTTGTATAGGATGTGGAGCTTGTGAAGGAACTTGTCCAGTAGGAGCAATCGCTGCAACTGATGATGGAAAATACGGAATATCAGATGCTTGTGTTGACTGTGGAGCTTGTGCAGGTGGATGTCCTGTTTCAGCTATATCAGCTGAGTAATTAGTTTAGAAAGAGCCTTTGTTTAAGGCTCTTTTTTTTTGGAAAAATTAATTAATAGTTAATTATTTATAATTGAAACCATTATAAGATAATTTAATTAAAGAAAAAAGCTTCCTTTTTTTATTTTGGATTGAATATAAATATTTAGTTTAAATTTAGAAATTAAGAAGATTAGAAAATTAGGGAAATTTTCTGAAAAAAGTTTATAAATATGATATAATATAAAATCGAAAAAAGTAAATAAAAAACTATTAACGAAGGAGAAGCAGATGAAAGTAGACTTGCATTTACATGATAATAAATATTCTTCAGATAGTCATATATCAATAGAGGAAATTATAAAAGAAGCCCGAAGAAAAGGATTGGATGGAATTGCTCTTACAAATCATGAGAGTACTGATGTAAGAAAAGAAATAGAAGAACTGGTTCAGAAATATGATTTTCCAATTTTTCCAGGAGTAGAATATCTGACTAAAGATGGAGATATAGTTGCATTTGGAATTGATGAACTTCCAGAGGAACAGATGACAGCTCAGGAATTTATAGATTATGTAGCAAAGGCAGGGGGAACTTGTACTGCTGCTCATCCATACAGAACAAATAACAGAGGACTGGAAGATAAGCTTAGCACAGTAAAAGGACTTACAGCTATTGAAGGATATAATGGAAGTACTAGTGAATATCATAATGGTCTGGCTGTAGCAACTGCAAAAAAACTTGGAATACAGGTTCTTGGATCAAGTGATGCTCATGTAAAGGAAAAAGTAGGAGTATTTGCTACTCTTCTTCCCTATAAAGTCAATAATGTAAAAGAACTTATAGAAGCTTTGAAAACTAATAAATGTAAACCTTTAGTATATAAAAATAATAAATATGAAGTAATAGAATAAATAAAACAGGAGGAATTTATGAAAAAAATGTCATTGCTGTCTGCAATTTTTATGCTTATTTTAAGTGTTAATATATTTGCAGAGGGAAGTCTTAAAGTAGTAGCAGCATATGGAGGGAAAGAAAAAATATTTCAGCAGTTTACTAAAGATACTGGAATAAAGGTAGATTTTATAGATATGTCATCTGGAGAGGTTTTATCAAAGCTGCAGGCTGAAAAAGGAAAACCATCTGCTGATGTATGGTTTGGTGGAGGATTAGACAGTTTTATCACTGCTAAAAATAAAGGACTTTTAGAACAATATATTTCACCAGAAATGAGAGAAGTACCTTTAAAATATAGAGACAAGGATGGATACTGGTCAGGGGTTTCTCTGGTTCTTGTAGGGTTTATGGTAAATAATGAAATATTGGCAGATAAAAAATTAGCAGCTCCTAAAACTTGGGCAGATTTAACAAAACCTGAATATAGAGATGAAGTTATTATGGCTAATCCAGCTATTTCAGGAACTAACTATGCATTAGTAGATAATCTTATCCAAGAACTTGGAGAAGATAAAGCATGGGAATATTTCGAAGCATTAAATAAAAATGTGCCTTTCTTAGCTAAAAGAGGGGGAGAGCCTCCAATGAAAGTGACTACTGGAGAATTTGGAGTAGCTGTAATTCCTATGTCTGGAGAGTTTATATTAATGGAAGGAAAATATCCTGTAACAACTATCTATCCTGAAGATATGATACCTTGGGTTCCAGCAGGTATGGCAATATTTAAAAATGCTGAAAATTTACCTGAAGCTAAAAAGTTTATAGACTGGGCTTTATCAGAAAGAGGGCAGATAGTTATTAGAGATGAAGATCCTAGAGCTATGGTTAGAAATGGTATCAAGACACCTGAAAGTATAAAGACTGTTGATATGGACAAATTAATCAATATTGATATTGAAAGGTTAGGAAATGAGAGAGAAAAGGTTTTAAATGAATGGAATAAAAGATTTGGAAATAAAGCAAAATAATTTTATATATAATCTTATATTATTTCTAGTTATTAGTGGGGTAGTACTTTTTTGTTTCTACCCCATTTATAAAATAATAGAAACAAGTTTTTTTGATAATAACAATTTCACATTGAAATTCTATAGAGGTATTTTCAGTGAAAATTATATTCTACTGAAAAATACATTGATAACTTCAACTGTATCATCTGGAATATCTTCTGTATGTGGGGCTGCTATAGCTTTTTATATGATTTTTTCAAAGAAAAAAATCAGGAATTTTTTTTATTATTTATTAATGCTGACAATGATATCACCACCTTTTATTTTTGGGATATCATATATTATGCTCTTTGGAAGAAGAGGACTTATTACATACAGACTTTTAGGATTACATACTAATCCTTATGGTTTAAAAGGAATTATATTGTTGCAGATTATGGGAGAAATTTCTTTTGCTGCTTTTATGCTCTATGAAATATTTAAGAATCTTGACTATAATTTGATTGCAGTATCAAGATCATTAGGTGCTTCTCCGTGGGAAACTGTAAAGAGAATTATTTTTCCCCTGTCGATTCCAGCACTTATAGGAACATTTTTTATTTTATTTACAAAGAATCTGGCAGATTTTGGGAGTGCTGTTATTATAGGTGGAAGATATAGTACACTGGCAACTGAAGCTTACTTGACTGTAATAGGTGAAGGAAATATGCCTAAGGCGGCAGCTATGACACTGCTTCTCATATTACCTGCACTTTTAGCATTCTGGCTCTATAGAAAAATTTTAATTAAAAATTTAAATCTGGCTTCAGATACAAAAGGAAGTGGGTTAAAAAATATATCTTTCAAACTTCCTTTTTGGTTAAAAACTATTTTAGGAATAACAGCATGGCTTTTCTTTTTAATTATGTTTTTGCAGTATTCGGCCATATTTTTTTCAGGATTCTATAACTACACTTCTAAAGGAATAGAATTTACTCTTGAATATTTAGAAAGATTCCAGCTGTCTGCTTTAAGAGTATTTGTCAGAAGTATAATCTATGCTTTTATAGCTGGAATTTTTTCATCAATTATAGGTATTCTAATCTCCTATTATAATAAAAATAGGGATAATAAATTTATGCAGATTATTGAATTTTTAGCCAGTCTTCCATATATTATTCCAGGAACATTTTTTGGATTAGGATATATACTTGCTTTTAACAGGGGAATATTTACTTTGACTGGAACAGTTGCTATAGTTATAGTAAATTGTACTTTCAGACAGATAAGCATAGGAGCAAAGGCAGGAGATCCGATATTGACTAAACTTAATCCTGATATAGAAAAGGCAGCTAAAGATTTAGGAGCTTCTAAAATCAGAATATTATTGGATATAATATTTCCTGTATTAAAACCAGCTTTTCTAATTTCATTTATCAACTGTTTTATTGCTACTATGACAACAATAGGAGCTATTATTTTCTTGATTTCTCCTGGAACTAATGTTGCCACAGTTGTATTATTTACACATGTAGCACAAGGAGAATATGGGCTGGCTTCTATAACAGCATTAGCAATAACTATTGTTACTTTTTCTTTGAATATTGCAGTTCATAGATTTTTGAAAAAATAGATTGAAAAGAGTGATGGTGTATGTATCTAAAAATTGAAAATATAAGAAAAATGTTTGATAAAACCAGAGGGATAAAGGATATAAATTTTTCAATTGAAAAAGGAGAATTAATATCTTTTTTAGGTCCAAGTGGTTGTGGGAAAACAACACTTTTAAATGTAATAGGTGGATTTATTCAGCCTGAAACTGGAAAAATATATCTTGAGGGAGAGGAAATCACTGATTTTCCTCCTGAAATAAGAAATATTTCTACAGTTTTTCAGAATTATGCTCTTTTTCCTCATATGAATGTTATTGAAAATATAAAATATGGACTTAAATATAAAAAATTATCTAAAAAAGAACAAGAGGATTTAGCTCAGGATTATTTGAAAATAGTTGGACTGGAAGGTTATGAAAAAGTTTCTGTTTACGAATTGAGTGGCGGACAGCAGCAAAGGGTAGCTTTAGCCAGAGCATTAGTTCTTCATCCTAAACTTCTATTATTGGATGAACCTTTCAGTAATCTCGATGCAAAATTAAAAATAAGTATGAGAGAAGAGTTAAAACAACTTCAGAAAAAAATCAATATCAGTATGATATTTGTGACACATGATCAGGAGGAAGCTTTAAGTCTTTCTGATAAAATAGTAGTTATGAATGCTGGAGAAATTGTTCAGATTGGAACTCCTGAAGAAATATATTATCAGCCAGCTAATGATTATGTAGCTGATTTTATAGGGAAAGCGAATTTCTTTGTAAAAGATGGAAAAAAAGTTTTACTGCGTCCAGAGGATATTTCTATGAGGAAATCGGAAAATGGAGAATGGGTAATTGTTTCAAAAGAGTTTATGGGAGCTTATACAATTTTTAAAATAAAGAATTTTCAATCTGAATTATATACAAGTATTCAAGGAGAAGAAAGTAAAAATTTTAAAATAAATGAAAAAGTAGAAATAAGTTATTAAAATAATTAATTAAAAGACAGAGAATAAATATTACATTTAAAAAAGTGTAGTATAAATCTCTGTCTTTTTTTATTTAAATTAATAAATAGAAAATTAGAAATTATTTTACAAAATCTTATAGAATATTACAGCTAAGAATATCTTTAATTATCTGTTCTTTTGTAATGTCATTTTCTTTCATAATTTCATTTACATTATATCTATCAATAAATTCTTTCTTGAAACCATAATTTTTAACTTTCATATCTGCTGTTCCATAGAAAGATGCTATTTTTTCTCCAAATCCACCATTTAAGATACCATCTTCTAAAGTGATAACCATATCATGATTATCTTGGAGTTCTTGAAGCATTTCTTTATCAAGTCCTGTAATATATCTTGGGTTAATCAATGTAGGGATAAATCCAAGTTCTTTTTCTATCTCTTTTGAAAATTCTTCTCCTAACTGATAGAAATCTCCTAAAGCTAATATTGCTACTTTACTTCCTTTTACATCCATTTGATATTTATTAATATTGCTGTAATCAGTATCAACATGTCTGTTGTCTGATATGACATCATTACTTGGAATACGAATTGCCACAGGATATTGAGTTTGTTCTATACTCCAGTCCAGCATAGCAAGATATTCATCTTTAGAAGTAGGCGCCAGATAAACAATATTAGGGATATTTGAAATCAATGGAATATCAAAAATACCTAGATGAGTGACATCATTCAAACTGTAGATAGAAGCTCCATTAACCAGAATAGTTGCTGGATTATTGTTGATACATAAATCTTGTGATATCTGGTCGTATGTTCTTTGGATAAAGCTTGAATATGTAGCAAATACTGGTTTGCAGCCATTCTTAGCAATTCCGGAAATCATAGCAACAGCATGTTCTTCAGCAATTCCAACATCTATAAATTGTTTTCCTGCTTCTTTTCTTTTCTCAGAAGTAAATCCGATATTAGTTGGAACACCTGCAACAACAGCAGTTACTTTAGGATCTTTTTTCATTTTATTCAATAGGTATTCCCCAGTTATTGAACCATAATCTTCACCCAAAGACAGTGATATATTTCCTGTTTCTATATCAAATGGGAAATTCCAGTGCCAGTTTTCTTTGTTTTCTTCAGCAAACTTATATCCTTTACCTTTTTGAGTATTAATATGAACAACTATTGGGTGATTGATATCTTTTACTTTTGTAAATGCTTCAATAAGTTTTTCAATATTATTTCCTTCATTTTCATAGATATAGTCTAATCCCATTGCTTTAAAGAGATTACATTCATCAGTTCCATTGCTTTCTCTTAGTTTTTTCAGATTCTTGTATAATCCTCCATGATTTTCAGCAATAGACATATCATTGTCATTGACAACAATGATGAAGTTACTGTCTAATTCACCAGCAAAATCTAATCCTTCCAATGCTTCTCCACCACTTAGAGAACCATCTCCAATAACAGCAATAATATTTTCAGTATCATTTTTTAAATCTCTTGCTTTTGCTAAACCAGAAGCTAGGCTGACAGATGTTGAAGTATGTCCTACATTAAACATATCATGCTCACTTTCTTCAGGATTTGTATAACCTGAAACATCATGAAAATGTTCTTCATATAGATAAGCATCCTTTCTTCCAGTAAGCATTTTATGAGGATAGCTTTGATGAGATACATCGAATACAAATTTATCTGTTGGAGAGTTGAAAACATAATGCATAGCAATTATTGCTTCAACCATTCCAAGATTTGGACCTATATGTCCTCCAGTTTTGCTCAGTTTATTAAGCAGGGCAGTTCTCATTTCATCTGCCAGTTTTTTTAATTCTTCACTATTCATTCCTTTTAAATCTTTGGGACTGTTTATTTTTTCTAAATACATATTTTTTCTCCTTATATAATAATATTTTTGATTTATTTATTTCTTGATATATCAAGTCTAACATCTGGAGTGGACTCTAGGTCAAGAATTAATTTTAATTTTTTTATTGTGATAAAAATCCCCTCCAAATTTTATTTAAAGGGGAAAGGGAGGTAATTATTTTAAATTTGTTTTAAAGAAATTAGTTAATTTATCAAATGGAATCATATCAACACGGTCGTATAAATCAACATGTCCAGCATCAGGAACAATATATAATTCTTTTGGTTCAGCTGCACGTCTGTATGCATCTTCACTAAATTCTTTTGAATGAGCTTGATCACCAGTAATAAATAACATTGGACGAGGAGAGATAGTTTCAATGTCATTAAATGGATAGAAATTCATGAATTTTATATTACTTGTAAGTGTAGGATGTGTTGTTGTTTCACTAGTTGCACCTTTTGGCGTAAATTCACCACGTGAAGTACGATAAAAATCATAAAATTCTTTTTCAATTGGTGATGAGTTTTCATCAATTTTATGTACAGTTCCACTAGTATATTCAGTTTTTCCGCCATTAAATTCTACATAACGCTGTTCAGCAGCTTCAGCAATGAATTTTTTACGCTGTTCTAATGTTAAAGAATGATTAAGTGCATTACGATTAGCTGATCCCATATCATACATACTTACTGTAGCAATGGCTTTCATACGAGGATCAATTTTTGCTGCACTAATAGCAAAACTTCCACTTCCACAGATACCTAGAGCTCCAATTTTATTTTGATCAATAAATGGACGAGTTCCTAAATAGTCAACTGCTGCACTAAAATCTTCAGCATAAATGTCTGGTGATACAGCATTACGAGGTTGACCTTCACTTTCACCCCAGAATGATAAATCTATTGCAAGTGTTACAAAACCTTGTTCTGCAAGTTTTTGAGCATACAGATTAGAAGATTGTTCTTTTACTGCTCCCATTGGATGTCCAATAATTATTGCAGAATTTTTATTATTTTGATTCATATTTTTTGGAACAAACAGATTACCTGTAACCCCCATTTTATATTGATTTTGAAATGTAACTTTTTGTAAAGTTACTTTATCACTTTTATAAAAATTATCTGCTCCATTAGACATATCAGCAGCAAAGACACTTCCGCTACCCACAGTTATTAAAGTCATTCCTAGCATTGTTCTTTTACAAATTGATAATAATGATGATTTTTTCATTTTTAACCTCCTAAAATTTAAATATTTTTACCTAAATTAAAAGATTCCTTTAAAGTATCAGGGAAATTTCTAATACTTCCAGCACTATCAGCCCCAAGTCCTTTTACTACACCTTTTAAGCTTGTTTTTTCAAAACAGTCTATCCAACCTTGCAATCCTTTGATGGCTCCATCCATAGAATTATTACTATTGTCAGCTGCTGTTGTCAGAAGATATATATCAGTAAATAAATAATCTGATGGAAATAGAGGATTTGTTCTGTCTAATAAAGTTTTCATCTGTCCACACATTTCATAGAAATATATTGGCGTTGCAAAAACTAAAACATCAGCATGAAGCATCTGTTCTATGATGTCATTTGCATCATCTTTTATAATACACTTTTTAGTAGACTGACAAATCAGACAGCCTTTGCAGAAATTAATAGTTTTGTCATAGAGATTAATTTTTTTTACCTGATGTCCAGATTCAAGAGCACCTTTCCTAAACTCATCTGCTAATATATCTGAATTTCCTCCTTTGCGTGGGCTAGTAGAAATAATTAAAACATTTTTTTTCATATTATTTTCTCCTTTTACATTTTAAATTTCTCTGATGATTATATTTCTTTTAGAATTCTTGCTGGTACTCCTCCAGCGACTACATTTGCAGGGATATCTTTTGTAACTACTGCTCCTGCTGCAATTATCGCATTTTCTCCTATTCTGACACCTGATACAATTGTTACATTAGCACCTACCCATGCATTTTTTTCTAAAATAATAGGTGCTGGGTATGTAGTGCCTCTGTCTTCTGGAGCGAAACCATGATCAAGAGTTGCCATAGTTACGTTGTGTCCAATGAGTACTCCATCTCCAATAAAGATACCTCCTTGATCTTGAAAATGACAACAGGTATTTATAAAAACATTTTTCCCAATATGAATATTTTTTCCACAGTCAGTATAAAATGGTGGAAATATACAAAAGGAACTGTCTATTTCATTTCCAGTAAGCTGGGTAAATAACTCTCTGATTTCTTCTGGAGTATGATAAGAATTATTCAGTCTAGTTGTAATTTTCATAGCTTCATTGCTTAGTCCTACCATAAAATTATGAATTTCTGTTCCAGTAGGAATTGGCTTCCCACTGTTTACATGCTTTAAAAATTTTTCTATATCTACTTTAATCACCTTTTTATAATAATTTATATTCTTTAATTTATTGTATAGCATAAGTTATTCAATATCAAATACCTATATTGCATATTTAACTATGCTTGACAAGCATATAATAATAGAATTATAATTTAATATAGAAATATAGAAATATAGAAATATAGAAATATAGAAATATAGAAATATAGAAATATAG
>OGZE01001173.1_pt1 | contig 16463 bp, 17 predicted proteins | sample 1576731 | NCBI WGS metagenome assembly OGZE01 (sample SAMEA3541503, study PRJEB24748) | human gut metagenome | biome: human gut; feature: human-associated habitat; material: faeces | place: China | collected 2012 | reverse complement strand
GGCGTAGCGGTGGCTACGGCGACCGACGACAACGCGGAAATAAGAAATTTAGACGCAAGATTGTTCGAGAAATCAACTTGTTGGCACACTAGCTTGATTCGGTTAAATTCCCATTGTAAGAATCTCCATCAGTACCCCAAGCAATGACGGATTCAAATTCATGGATACCAGAACAGGCACTGCCTCTGTGCCCAGCTCTTTCACTACTTTATAAACGTCTGTCTTCTGTGCATAGGTAATCTGTGCTTTTTCCAGAATCTCATAAACCTCTTCTGCATAGTCTCTCTGATAAACAGCTGCATCTGCCGCAAAAGTAATCTTCACCTGTGCATCTGCCGGCACATCCTTCAGGATCACTATTGTTCCATGAAGCTTCTCATCCTCTGCGAGCTCTGCCTCCTTATATGCCTGTCCGTTTACAGTAAACTCCTGCGGTTTGTCCAGAATATTGCACAAGCGGATCTTCCAGGAACGTTTCTGCGGGATCACTGCTGTATTTCCCTGTGCAGCTTCTATAATAAATACTGTTCCATTCTCATCTGCAGTCTTCGTCATTCTGGTGGACACCCAGTTCTCATCCAGGTCTTCCGGTGTGTCCCCACCGTCTTCCCAGAGTACAAATTCCCCGGATTTTCCAGGATATACAAGTACTTCCAGTTTCTCAGGATTCTCAATGGAATTATCATATCCTTCCATGTCCTTCAGCGGAATGATGCTGCCTTCACGCACAAGTACCGGCATCTCGTAAATATCTCTCCAGAGATCCACTTTTCTGCCGCCCTTATATGCTCTTCCGTTAAAGAAATCATACCAGATTCCCTGCGGGATCCATGTCTTCGCACCTGCCAGTCCTGTTACCTGATCCAGCTTATCTGTAATTGGAGATACCATCATCTCTGTGCCGAAATAATAGTTGTTCGGCACTTCATAGGTTTCCTCACGCTCCGGCTCCAGATAATACATTGGCTGTACCAGCGGCAGTCCCGCTCTGCTTGCACGACGGTTCATAGTGTAAAGATACGGAACCAGCTTATGACGCAGTTTCAGGAAATTCTTCATTACTGTTTCTACGATCTGGTTGTATTTCCATGGTTCTTTTCCATTGAACGGGTTGTCTGTGCTGTGCAGACGGTTCATTGGTGAAAAGACTCCAAGCTGTACCCATCTTGCAGTGAGCTCGTCGTCTCTGTATCCCAACATATGTCCACCGATATCATGACTCCACCATCCAAAACCGATGTTGCTGGCATTTGCCGTGAAATATGGCTGGAATTTCAGACTTTCCCAGGTAATGACCGTATCACCTGAAAAACCAACCGGGTATCTGTGGCTTCCGGGTCCTGCATATCTTGAGAAAGTCAGCGCACGTTTTCCTTTCCACTTGCTGTCCAGATAGTGATAGTGGTTCAGCATCCAGAGCGGATCCAGTCCCGGAACCTTGGTTACAGTTCCCTGCTGCCAGTCAAGCCACCAGAAGTCTACTCCCTCTTCTTCCATCGGATGATGCAGTTCCTCAAAATATGTCTCAATGAATTTCGGATCTGTCATGTCAAAAAGCACCGGTTCCTTGCTTGCAGGATCAATTCCCATCTTCTCTGCAACTCTCGGATAGGCTTCCTCATAAGCACGTACTCCGTCTGCCGGATGTACGTTCAGTGTGATCTTATATCCATGTTTGTGCAGCCAGTCCATAAATTCAGGCGGATTGGGGAAAAACTTCTTATTCCAGGTATATCCTGTCCATCCGCTTCCATATACAGGAGGTACATCCTCTACCAGATGCCAGTCCATATCTACAACTGCAACAGAGAATGGCACTTCTTCTTTCTCAAAACGCTCTACCAGTTCTTTGTATTCTGTCTCTGTATATTTGTGATATCTGCTCCACCAGTTTCCGAAGGTGTATCTTGGAAGCAGAGGTGTTTTTCCACATAATCTGTAAAAATCCTGCAGGCATTCCACATATCTGTGACCATATCCAAAGAAATAGAAGTCTGCTCTGTTTCCCTGACGTGGCTCTACCATTCCATCTTCGCCCATAGCCATTGTGTGGGAATCATCCAACACTGAAAAACCGTTTCTGGACATAATGCCATGACTCAGCGGAATCTCACCGTCTGCTTCATCCAGGGTTCTGGCTGTTCCCAGCAGATCTTTCGGTTCATCACCATAATGCCACACACGCTCGCTGGCTTTTCCACCCGCAACACGTATCATCAGACCGCTTGGAGAAAATTTCTGCCTGTCATAGTGGATTTCCAGATCTTTGGTGTAAATATGTAATTCCTCACCGCCATCGCTCACCCTGAATTCCGGCACCGGGAAATCACGATTGCATACCATCTGTGTTGCTCTGTCCTCAAATCCTCCGTCTTCGCTGTACTCAAAACGAATCAGGGCAGTTGTCAACATTGTAATCCTGAAATGATCGCCCACGATCACAGCTTCCTTTCTGCATACAGGATTACCTTCCAGTACAAATTTCTTTAAGTCCATAAAAGCTTTTCCTCCTTTACATCAACAACAGTTGTAACAGTTGCTTTTATGTCTATTTTAATCTTCTGTAGTCTGATTGACAACGCTTTTTTTCAGCTACTGAACATTTATATGACATATACTTGTGATATTATTTTCTAGAACGTGTCTGAAAAATGCTTTACGCAAGATGTGCGTCACAATTTGCAGGAGATTTTGGGAATGATTTTCCAAACACACTCTAAAGCAGCTGCCGAAGAGGACGAATGATAATCCTGAGCACGCCGTAGTATAACTTCTTTTTCCGATTCAACACTTTCCCCTGGTACTTTGCGCCTTCGGTTTCCTGACCGTTTGCAAGTACCTCTTTGCTTTTTTCCATATAATCTGATTCTGTTTCGTGAATCTGCTGACTCAGTTTTTCGCTGTCAATTACCAGCATCAGTTCCGTATCCAGATAAGTACTTCGCATATCCAGATTATAGGAACCTACTACTGACAGACGGTCATTTATCAGCACAGCTTTTGTATGAACCGGATAATCATTCATCAGTTCATACACATCTGCCCCTGTTTCCAGAATTTTCTTTTTCTGATTAAGATAATCTGTACAGCCCCATGGATTAGAGCCTTTTTCCACTGCATTCAGCACGATCTGAAGTTTTGCATGATCTGAAATCCCCTGCAATACATCATACATGTAACCATTACAGATCACATAAGGAGTCTGTATTATTACATGATCTGCATTTTCAGTAAGATACTGAATTGTCTGGAGAACCTGCGGTGTTTTTCGCCCCGCCTCAATTCCATTATTGATCAGAGTGATCTTGTTTGCTTCTATCGTATCCTTTTCCCATGCACTGTAGGTTTCTATATCATTGTACCTTTTCAGCAGAGATATGTAAATTTCTTCCATGTGCCGGTATGCATCCGTATATCTGGAAGATTGTTTGCCTTTTTTAATGCTCACACAGCTTTCCTTCCATATTTTATGGAAATAATCCTCAAGCTGGTTCAGAGACTCTCCCTGTCCTTCTGATGTATCATACACCAGGATATCTCTGTCTTCATTAATGCCTTTTGTCTGATTCCCCAGAAAGATATCATTGCTGTTGCGTCCGCCCAGCAGATACATTTTCTCATCCACGATCAGATATTTATCATGCATGCGATAATTCACCTTAAACAGATTGACCGGTGTCACCGGATTGTAAACTCCCACTTCCACATTCTCATATGATGCCAGAGCCTGGAAATCACTGCTTCCAGCCAGAAACAGTTGCTGATAAATTCCATCGATCAATAACTGAATCTTCACACCTCTTGCCGCAGCGCAATTCAATGCGGCAAGAATTTTAGTGCCATTATCATCCGCGCGTAAGTCAAAGGTAGACAGTACAATGCTCTCCTTCGCAGTGCCAATCATACGAAGCCTCCACAAAAGTGCCTCTTCATTATCGTCAATGCAGCAAATCCTTTCTACGCCTGCTGTCTCTGATGTAAATTCTGTCTTTCTCAGACTTTCCACATATGTTTCGTCCGGTTTCCTGCAAAAAAGAGGTGAAAGTATATTTACCAGCACCACGATCAGCAGGAAAAGGCAAAATACTTTGCCTGTTCTTTTTAGTATTTTTTTCATTCGATATACCTATATTAATGATGTCCGATTTGTCCGGATATTTTTTCACCATATTGCCATTTTATTGCAATCATTCACACTTGTCTATTCCACATTTTATTTCTTCATTTCACGACTGATCCATTCCATAATTACATTTACAATATATTCCTGCTCAGTTTCTGTCAGTTCCCGTCCTTTGGGAATATGATGCCATTTTTCCAGGCATCCTCTGCAACAGGTAGCTGTAGCATGCTGTGCCACAAAAACAGGATGTCCTCTCATCGGTGTCTGTTTTCCATCATTTGGTATGTCTGCCTGCGCAAGACGTTTTCTGATAAAATCACAGGCATGCTCGCGTACTTTATCCATTCCTTTGTCTGATACATAACTCCTGTCATTTGCTTTCAGGGAAAAACTGCTTCTGAACTTTGACTGCGACAGGCGTTTCCACAGATTTCCTTCGTAAACTGCCGGGGTCTCACATACCATCGAAGGCTGTATGCCATCCTTGTAGACAATCTTTTTTTCTCTCTTCTGTGGTGAGGTTGCCACAGGAGCACTGCCAGTCTCATTTACTGTCTCATCAAATGCCTCTTGCAAAAGCTGTGTCTTCACTTCCTGTGCTTCTTTGCTATCCGGCTGCAAACGTCTTGCCAGCATGGTATTTCGCCCGGTGGTTGTCTCATTTTTTATCGCATAATACACTGCTTTCTTCTCCCCCACAAGTACCAGGATCTTTTTCGCCCTGGTCACCCCTGTATAAAGAAGATTTCTCTGCAGCATGACAAAATGACTCATGGTAAATGGCATGACAACGATTGGATATTCGCTTCCCTGTGATTTGTGGATTGTCACTGCATAGGCAAGTGTCAGCTCATCCAGCTCCGTCACATCGTAGATTACTTCCCGTTCATCAAACAAAACCGTCAGTTCCCTCTCTTCCATATCTACTTTTGTGATGGTGCCGATATCCCCGTTAAATACTTCCTTGTCATAATCATTCCGTATCTGCATCACCTTATCTTTCAGACGGTACTGTGTCCCGCCTCTCCTCAAAAAAATCTTTGACGGATTCATGGCTTCCTGCAGCACCTGGTTCAGATTTACTGCTCCACATTCGCCTCTCTGCATCGGAGTCAGCACCTGAATGTCCTGCAATGGATCCACATGATAATATCTCGGCAGGTTCATCCTGCAATACTGAATGATGGTATCCACCACTTCCTGATTGCTCTGTTTAGTGGCAAAGAAAAAGTCTGAATCTTTTCCGCCTCTCATATCAATGCTTTCCCCTTTATTGATCCTGTGTGCATTCATAATGATCCTGCTCCCCTGTGCCTGACGGAAAATTCTGGTCAGACGTACAACGGGAACACATCCGGAATCAATAATATCCCTGAGAACATTGCCTGCCCCGACACTCGGAAGCTGATCAATATCTCCCACAAGAATAAGAGACATCTGTTCCGGCAACGCTTTTAAAAGATTGTACATCAACATAATATCAATCATGGAACATTCGTCCAGGATCAGCACATCGCCTTCCAGCGGATGTTCTTCATTCTTCTGATAACCTTCCGGCGGTTTATATTCCAATAACCGGTGAATGGTCTTAGCCTCCATACCGGTAGCCTCGGACATTCTTTTTGCTGCCCTTCCTGTAGGTGCTGCGAGAATAATCTGACAGCCTGCCTGCTTATATGCTGAAATAATTCCCAGGGTTGTCGTAGTCTTTCCGGTTCCAGGTCCGCCGGTCAGTACCATAACTTTAGAGGAAATAGCTGCCTTTACTGCCTGCCACTGGATTTCATCATAGGTAATTTCTGACGAAGCTGCTACTTTCTTTAGTATTTCTTCTGCATCCTCAGATTTCTTCTTTCCACAGGACATAAGCCGGATCAGCCGTTTTGCACATCCACTTTCCGAAAAATAATAGGGTGGCAGATAGACCGCTTCCTGCTCACCGGCCACCTCCCGGATCACATCATTTGTACGGATCATTTCATCCAGTGTGATTTCCAGCTCCGCATCTTCCACTTCCAGAAGTTCCCTTGCTTTCCCGATCAGCTGCTCTCTTGTAGCATAACAGTGTCCGGCTTCTGCCAGCTTGTTCAATGTATAAAAAGTACCACTGCGCAGACGGACAAATTTCCCTTTATCAATTCCCATCTTCTGCGCAATGGAATCCGCTGTCTTAAATCCAATCCCCCAGATATCATCTGCAAGACGGTATGGATTCTCTTTTACAATTGCAATACTCTCACTGCCATATGTCTTAAAAATCTTTGTCGCATGAGAGGTACTGACTTCATGACTTTGCAGAAAAAGCATGATATTTTTGATTTCTTTCTGCTCCTGCCAGCTTGTTTTAATCCGTTCTACCCGAACTTTCCCTATTCCCTGTACCGTAAGCAATTTATCAGGAGTATCTTCTATGATATTCAGCGTATCTTTCCCAAATTTCTCCACAATTCTTTTTGCAAATTTAGGACCAACTCCTTTGACCAGACCGGAACCCAGATATTTTTCAATTCCGTATACCGTAGCGGGGAGTGTTTCTTCAAATTTCTCTACGGAAAACTGCCGCCCATATCTGGCATCCATCTTCCACATCCCTTCCAGAGACAACACAGAGCCAACATGGGTATCCGGCATTGTGCCAACTACCGTAACAAGATCACTGTAATTCTTCACTGCACATTTCAGAACCGTATATCCATTGTCTGCATTCTGATATGTAATTCGCTCCACTACACAACGCAAGTGCTCCATATCCGTCTCCTTTCTCCGTCGTACAAATGATTATCTGTCCAGATTGCCTGCGGCAATGGAATGAATTTTGGCTCTACTATATTTTCATGGTTGTCTTTCCATTTGTTGTAGTTATAAATCTGTTCCGCTTCCTTCTGGGCATTTTCAATCTTTGCTCTTTGTATTGTTTCATCCAGGAAGTGCTTTGAGTTCTTGTTATTCATAATGATTTTTTATCCAATCTGTGAATCTGACAATTTTGTTTCCTGTGGCATATAAGGTTGAAGACTCAATTTTACGATCTCCTGTGTTCTCGTATCAGCTTTTTTATAAGCTTGAATTATTTCATTTTCTTCTTTTGTCAAACGCTCATCTGTATCTTTTCCAAATAATATATAATCCGCCGATACTGCGAATATTTCGCAAATAGTTTTAATCTGGTCTATCGTTGGCTTTGACTTATTATTCTTCCAATCTGTTAACGGACTTTTCTTTAATCCCAGTTTTTCGCCTATTTCCTTACCTGTTATATGGTTTTCCTTGCATAAAATATTGATTCGTTCGTAGGTGGACATTTTCCCTCCTTACACTTTTGCGACAATTTCGCATTTAGTTCTTGACATTGCGATATTTTCGCATTATAATCAAAACTGTAAAAAGTGATACCTTTATTACTTTGTTAATATTCAATTTTACCATTACAAGCTGTATTTTTCAACGTGTTTTGTTCTAAATTACCAGTAATGTAATTATGTCCAAACAGTGCAAGACTATAAATTTTCAGGAGGTGCTTCAATGTTATTGGGATGGTTAGTATATCAGGAAAGAAAAGACCTGCCGCAGGACTTGGCCCGTCAGTTAAAGGCAGCCTTTACATCAGAGATCGATGCAAGGCAGTACGCTTCACTGATGAGAAATGTAAGTGTGATGGCTGGTTATAAAGATACCTATGTAGTAAAGAAATCAGACATTGATGTAAGTCGTGTATGAGGTGCTCTTATGGCTAAGAAAAATAACCTCAAATCCATCCGCCTGTCTGATCAGGTGATGGACTATGTGATTAACTTTGAAGGGGACGGCTTCAACCAGAAGTTCGAGAACCTTGTCCTGTTCTGTATGGAACAGGAAGAATCTAAGAAACAGAGGATTACCCTTTTAGATCAGCAGATTGCCAGACAGTATAAAAAACTCTATGCTCTCCAGCAACTTTCTTCTAAGATCGGGGATGTCCGCAGGGCTCTCACCCATCTGGAATGGCGGACAAATGACCTGTCTAAACTTTTGGATGAACTGCTGGAAGATAAAGACGCTGATCCGAAACTGCCTTTCTCCTGATTCTGCGCAGTAAGTCAGTCAAGGGTGAGCGAAGCTCATTCATCTTGACCCTTGACGGACTGGACACAGCCAGTACAGAGAATCAGACAGGAAGGATGGGAAGCCTGCAGGGTGAGCATCCTTCTTGATTACCCTCATGTACTCCTGTCCTGAGTCCTTTTCCTTATCAGGGATATGTCACACCGGGACAGACAAATCCAGCTTTTTCAGCGGCCGCTGTCTTCATTATTCAGGAGACAAAAGTCAAGGTCTCCGCAGGAGCCCGAAGGGTTTAACCTTTACTTTTGGCTCTGTTGAACGGGCGGCAGCCTATCCCCGGCACGACAGGGAAATCCGGCTTTTTACTTCAATCTGCCGGGACTCTCCTGCATACCGGGGACAGACAATTATAGATTTTCCCTCCTTCCGTCTCTGTGTTATTCCGGCAGTATGTACGGACTGACCTTTAAAACGTCTTTTCCTTGGCTCGCATGAGTCAGGAAGGAAAAGGTGTTTTAATGGGAGGGACGGGACACTCTGGACAGGGAAACCCAGCTTTTCTAGCGTCCATTATGTTTATCATTCAGGAGACAAAAGTCAAGGTCTCCGCAGGAGCCCGGAGGGTTTAACCTTTACTTTTGGCTCTGTTGAACGGGCAGTATCCTATCCCCGGCACGACAGGGAAATCCGGCTTTTTACTTCAATCTGTCGGGACTCTCCTACAGACCAGGGACAGACAATTATCTTTACCCTCCTCCCTTGTGCAGCGTAATGCTGCGGAGGGTTTACATACATTTAAACATTAACTATCTCTTTCCCCCGGACTTCCGGGGACGGTAACAGCCCCATTGAGGGATTACATATTAACCAATGCCTTTCCTGCTCTTATACAGGTCTGGCAGAATTTTTCAAAGGAGGTTCATGATTATGAACAAAATGAAGATCTTAGTAACTTATGCAGGTGTCTGGAAAATGGATAACGGACAGTCAGGCATGACACTGAACTATTTCATGTACGGTGAAAACGGTGAGCAGATGATCTCCCGGGTGGATGCTACAGGCGGACCTGTCGGACAGCAGAGGGCGAAATGTTCCCTTGACCCATCCATGAGACAGAAGATCACATTTGTACCTGGTATCTATGATGCAACAATGGGGATGAAGATCGGAAGTGACGGCAAACCTGTCCTGACTGTGGAAGATCTTGATTTTTGCAGCCGTGTACAGATCCTGCTGGAACAGCCTGAAAAGAAATAGGAAGGTGACTGAATGGCATGGCGGATATATTCACAGACGGTCCTGTTTTTGAAGAGGATCAGGGAACAGTTCCGGAACCTGTTGCACCAGCCCCGGCAGTACAGCCGGCTGCTACACCGGTACCAGTACCGGATCAGCAGGACACTGTGGCTGATCAAACTGACACTTCTGGCAGTTCCCCTGATACTGCAGGGCAGGAACCTGGTCAGGGAGTGGAAGAAGTTCCGGACGCTGGTACAGTAGACTATACTGCATTACTTGAACAGCTGATCCAACAGAATAAAAAGCAGCAGGAATTAATGGAGACTCTGGTCAAGGAAAATAAGAAGCTTGAACAGGATATGAAGAATATCCAGAATGCTATGCCTGCCATGATGTGTATGCTCGGGGTGATCATCGGGGTTCTCCTGTTACATATACTTGCTTCTTATATCCGGCCATAGATAGGATTTTTATTTATGTTGAATGAATTAGTGGGACTTGATGGATTTCTTGATTATTTTTTGCCGATAGGCTGCCTTATTATTGGCTGGTGCAATTTTTTAATCAATAAAAAAAATTCATCAGAAATAGAGAAATTTGTAAATTTTTCTGTAGCAGTATTTTTTTCATTTATGTTTATTTTTTGGCTTTTATTTAAGATTATAGCTTTGGTGAAATAAAAATATGGAAAATGAAGAATTATTAACAACTCCGGAAGAAGAGACAGAGGACACTGTTGAGATAACAGACGGTGAACCAAAAGTCTCGGAAGCTCCCCAGCAGACAGAAAGCTTAACGCTTGCTGTTGAGGATTACAACATGATAGCGGTGAAATCAATCCCGATCGGAGCCCTGAGCGGCGCCATCTTCATGATAATAGGGTTCGCATATCTTGGGATTGTTCACATATTTAAAAAAGTTTAAGGAAAGGTGGTTTTTTACTATGAAATTCATGAATCTGAAAAAGAAAATTGCCCCTGCATTAATGGGCGGAGCTCTTGCAGTTGCTACTGCTGTTCCTGCATTTGCAGCTGAAGCTGGTACTGGTCTTTCTTCTGTTGAGACAGCACTGACAACATCCTTTACCAGCGTTGGAAGTTCTATGACAAGCCTTGTCGGAAAGATCCTTCCGATTGCACTTCCGATCATGGGAGCTCTTCTCCTTGTTGGATTTGGTATCAAAGCATTTAAGAAAGTTGCAAATAAAGCCTGAGGGTTTTCAGAACGGGTTACTTACATGGTGTAAGGTGAGGGAGGGAGACACCTTCCTCACCTTTTTTATGCAAATGTATCTCAAAAATAACGCAGCATGAGCCGGATCCGGATTACTGCAGCAAAGAAACGAGATACAGGAAAGGGGGAAACTTGAAAAGGATAAAGAAAAGACTTGTGGCGGTGATACTGGCAGTCAATATGCTGGTCATCGGAATCTTTGGATCATACCAGACAGCTCAGGCTACAGCGTTAGCAGGGTTTGGTGCTGCTGAGGTATTGGAAAGTATTTTGTTAGGTTTTGGAATCTCTATTTTTACCGCTGATACGATTAAAAACGGAACCAGTGCCGCATGGTGGGACACTGACGGATCAGCAGCGTTAAAACCATATTATGATGACCTAGAACAGGCATATGAAGAACAGAGGTTTAAGGTAATTAATGGCGGTGGTGGTCAGGATCCCCAGCCATCCCCAACACCAGCTCCGGGGAATACTCCTATCCCATTTCCAACAACTGCTCCTGTACCGGGTGACATTCCAACCTTTAAAGAACTGGTTGCTCCTGCATTGGCTGGTACTGCAGCAGTTATTAATATGACACAAGGGGCATGGGAATGTATGAGTAAGGCGGTTTCTAGTCTTTGGGACGGATTAATGGATAATACTCCTCCAACATCTGATTTAAAAGGAAATCCCTTTTCAGAATCTTCTACATTAATTGGTAAAGTTGTTGGTACTCGATTGAATTCTCGTTATGGTTTAATTACGGATACTCAATATTTATATAGTATTCGAAATCCTGTTCCTTCAGATATGGGATTTAAAGGGACAATTACAGAAGGATCTAAAGGTTTGAATAAGTTTGATTTGAGTATTTGTTCATATCCTTCATGGGGCTTTAATTCTAATAATTATCGTATTAAATATTATTGTTTGTCTGTATCATCTGTAGGAAAATCAGATTCTTTGATAGGTTCTACTTCTTCTCCTCCAGTTGATCAATCTATGTACGCTGATATTGAATCAGTTTCATATAGTTATGAATTTTATGTTCCTTATATTATAAATGGCGTTTCTCATTCCGCAGATATTAGACCAGATGATAAAGAAGTAATATGGGTTCATCCAGATCTGCAGGACACTTATAAAAATAATGGTAAGCTGGAATATCCTCAGCAAGCTCCGCGACCTTTACAGATTCCTACCGCTGATCAGTTAGCTGATACTGTTAAGAAATTAAACCCTGAAATTAATCCAAATTATTCTCCGGAAATAGCACCCAGTTATATTCAGGAATTGATTCAGCAGCTACAGAAGCAGCCTGATCCGAATCCAAATCCAAACCCAAATCCGAACCCTGACCCCAATCCTGATCCCAATCCTGACCCGAATCCCGACCCGAACCCTGATCCGAACCCTGATCCTGAAGTGACACCTAAACCAGATGAAGATACTTCTAATGATATTGATCCTAAGAATTATACAGCTGATTTGAAAAAGATTTTCCCGTTTTGTATCCCCTTTGATCTGGTTCATCTGATCCAGGCATTTGAAGCAGAGCCGGAAGCTCCGGTGTTTGAGTTTCCTTTTGACCTGGAATTAGAAAATCCCTGGACTGGTAAGAAGATCCTTGATTATCATCATGTATTCAAGCTTGATATGTCAGACTATGAACCTGTGATTAAGATCTTTCGGATCTTCGAAATCATATTTTTTATTATCGGATTGCTGATGATAACCCGACAACAGATGATTAAGGGGTGATGATTTTATGATTAAGTTTATGAAAGAGATCCTGGACAAGCTGCTGTCCGTGATTCTGTCCCTGCTTCCGCTCTCTCCCTTTGCGGATGCCATTGATAACCTGTCCCAGCTTCCCTATCTTGGCTATCTGAACTATTTTGTCCCGGTGGGGACTTTCTTGAAGATCGGGACAGCCTGGCTTGCTGCTATCGCACTCTTTTATCTGTATAGTGTGTTAGCCCGTTGGATTAAATTGATTGAGTGATTGAGGTGATCTGATGATTTTCTTATACTCCGGGACTCCCGGATCAGGGAAGAGCCTGCATGTAGCAGAAAGGTTATATCATCTGCTCCGTGCTGGCCGTCCGACTGTGTGCAACTTTCCCATTAACTTAAACCGTATTCCTAAGAAAAAGCGTGATCTATTCTGTTACAAGAGTAACCTTGAGATTACTCCAGAGTTCCTGATCGAGTTCTCCCAGAAACATTTCCAGGGTAAGAAAGTAAAAGAGGGTTCCCTGCTCCTGGTCATTGATGAGTGTCAGCTGATGTTCAATGCCAGGGATTGGAGTAAGTCCGGACGGGATAAGTGGCTGTCATTCTTTACGCTGCACAGGCATTATGGCTATGACATTATCCTGGTAGCCCAGTTTGACCGGATGATCGACCGCCAGATCCGGAGCCTGATCGAGTATGAATACATTCACAGGAAGGTAAGTAACTTTGGTCTCCGGGGAATGTTCCTGTGTGCGGTCATGCTGTCCCCAAAACTTTTTGTCAGTGTAAAAGTCTGGTACCCCATGAAGGAAAAGGTAAGCAGTGAGTTCTTCAAGTGTAAGCGGAAATATTATTCCCTGTATGATACTTACCTGATGCTGGATGCCCCGGAGTGATGTATCTCATTTCCTCCGGATCTGCCAGGCTTGCTGCAGAAATTTTGAGATACATTTCAGGAAACGTCTGGCAGTCCCAGAGCTGGCGGCTGTCCAGAAACTCCGTCAGCCCTGCCGTGTGGGAAGACGGGGGTTGGGGGGACCCGTCTGACCGCGCGGCAGCGCTGCCGGAGTTCCGTTACTGCCCCCTGCCACGGGCCTGTAATACGTGGTCTGAAAATACATACAAAATTCATGCGAAACCCTTGTAAATACTGGCGAAAATGGCAATTTTAAAATTTCGGGAAACTGCCTTTTCCCGAAAAACTTTAGCAAAATAAAGTGAGGTGCGAAATTGATACAAAAAAGAGAAATCCAACACACAAAAATATACCAGGAATTTGATGATGAAAATCAAAAATACTGGTTTGACTTCAAACAAAAGAAATTCCTGCATAACATTGATACATTTTATTATTCTGTGAAATTAGTGGAGGACTTTACAAATGACTCATCTGATGATTCCGTTCTCAGGTTTCGTAAATTCTTTGAGCAGAAGAAATCAATCCTTGACTCCAGGTATGGACAACTTGTACAGATCTTCTTTCCTGGGTTTGACCGCAGCCTTAATCTGTGCGCTGGCTCTTACGCTGGTTTTTTCAGTATTCGTCTGGAATGCCCGGAATGGTTTGATATTTTCATTGCTCCTTCTGTTCCTCATGGTTCTGATGGTGGTTTCTCAGTTACGTCTGAGATCGTTGTACAACTCCGATCTTATATGCTGTGGATGTACGGAGTTCATGAAGCCTTTGAACGCTCTTATGAATATGTGAAACAGATCTGTGATTACTTCGGTTTACATATCGCATACTGCCAGGAAAACAGGATTGACTACTGCTGGCATAGCAATTACTTAAGTAATCCGGAAAGGTTCTTTTCACCAGAGAGCTTCTACAAGATGAGGGTGGACAGGTTCAAAGATGCACTGATACATACTGCAAAAGTTGGATCAGAAGGATATGAGATTGATTATGTATCAATGGGAAAACGTTCTGACAAGGTATTTATCCGTATCTACCTGAAAAGTAAAGAGGTCATTGAAAAGAATTATAAACCCTGGTTCTTTAAGGTATGGCTGTTCAATGGTCTGATCAACCGCTATGACCTGTACTGTTATGAAGAATGTTATAAAAAGCATTCCTGGCAATATCTGGATACTGCCAGACTGAAATATTACAGTGAATATGGTTCTGATCCGGAACTCCGGGAACAGTGCAGGGATGTTGTGGAGGGTAAAGCTACCATGTCCCCGGATACGCTGCATAAACTTGCAGATACATTAACACCGAAGATCAACCTGATCATGAACGTGGAATACCAGACGATGAGAAAGCATACCAAGACTTATGAACTGGTACCGTTCCGGGATAACAGTGCAAGGGAAACGTCCAAAAGGATTTATGATTACCTGGATAACCGGAAGATCATAGCCGACTATCTGACCTTTTATGTGTTCCGCCTGGTCAAACCGGAAGGGGATTCCAATAAATCAAGACGTGACCTGTGTGCTTTCTGGACAGCTCTCCGGAGCTGCAGGATGATAGATGTAAATGTCAGACCAAAAGATGTGAAGCTGATCCGGCAGTACTGCAGGCAGCTCAACAGTGACATAATGAAAAAGCGTGTAATTAATGCTGCTGTAACTCTCGGTATCTATACCAGGGGAATTAACAATGATAACGTGGTGCAGGATTGTGTTGAAGCACTTTGCCAACTGAATGATAATGATATTCATGATGCAAACCGCTACAAACAGAAAAAAGCCCGCCAATTCAATAGCAGTGAACTGGCGGACACTTATGTAAGTAGTGTTACTCATGAGTATCAGATAGTCAATATCAATACTGGTGAAGTATCTACGGACATAATACCATAAGCATCTGAAAAATACAATTATAATTATGTATCTCAAAAATCATGCTGCAGCGTTCTGATCAGCTGCATCTGCAGAAAAAAATGAGATACAACAAGGAGGTACTTATGAGTATATCATTAGATCAGGCTTATCAGATCTTCATGGCTGATCGGGAGACTTCCTGTGCTGATAAGACTTTAATTTACTATCGGGAGAACTTAACAGGCTTTTTTACATATATGTCAGAATGTTTTAACAGGCCTGTTTCTGAGATCAGCTGTGATGAAGTTACCAGGGAACTCTTCCGGAATTATATCTGTTACCTGCGGAAGCGTCCGAAGTTCCAGAACCATCCTTTCCTGGAACCGTCCCAGGAACTGCTTTCGTCTACCAGCATCCGGACATATGCCAGGTCAATCAAGGTATTTGCCAATTTCTGCAAGGATAATGAATACTGTGATGACTTTACTTACAAGGTGAAGCTTCCCAAAGATGACTCCGGCGAGATCATCCCGCTTTATCAGTCAGAAGTTCAGCAGATCGACAAGCTGTTTAACCTGAAAACTGAGTTTGGATTGAGAAACTGGTGTATTGTTCATCTGATGCTGGATGCCGGACTGCGATCATCCGAAGTGATCAACCTTCGGTTCTGTGATCTTATGTTTGATAAAAATATCATTCAGGTATATAAATCTAAGGGATCCAAGACAAGACTTGTGATTCTCTGCCCCCGGCTGAAAGTAAACCTGATGAAGTATTGTGTGATCCATCGCAAGTATACAGCTCTTTCTCCTATGTCCTATGTGTTTTTACAGATGAGACAGCAGGAAGCGATCAACTCCAATGTGATCAAGCAGCTCTTTGCCCGGATAAAAAAGAAGTCCGGCATAGATCGGCTTCATCCCCATCTTTGTCGGCATACTTTTGCAACGTCATATATTAAAGGCGGCGGTAACATCGAGATGCTCCGCCTGCTTCTTGGACATACGGATTATAAGGTAACCAGGGTTTATCTGCATCTTGCACAGCAGTCTTCTCTCCTGCATGAAGATATTTACCAGCTTGACCCTGTGTTCTTTAAGCGGTATCAGTAGCATAAAATACTTTTACGCCCCTGTGGAACTTTCTCCATAGGGGCGTAAATACTTCATTTCTATCTATTTCCCAGACACCTTTATTTTTCACTTTCCCGTAAAACATAAAAAACACCGTCCCCGCGGCAATCGCTTTGTCCGCAAAAACAGTGTTCTTAGTGCGCCTTCAGGGGTTCGAACCCTGGACACCCTGATTAAGAGTCAGGTGCTCTACCAACTGA
>OGZE01001163.1_pt1 | contig 16510 bp, 12 predicted proteins | sample 1576731 | NCBI WGS metagenome assembly OGZE01 (sample SAMEA3541503, study PRJEB24748) | human gut metagenome | biome: human gut; feature: human-associated habitat; material: faeces | place: China | collected 2012 | reverse complement strand
GCTTTCACATAGCTTTTTTGATTGCACTCCATGATTCGATGAACTATTATATAAGCAATTTTAAAGAAATAACTGAAAATTAATCTTTATCTTTCATTTAGGAACTCTTTGTAGTTCCTTTTTTAATACTCAAAATCAAGGAGGTGTAAACATTGTCAAACAAATATCAATATGTATATGAATTATGGTTTGAGTATTCTCAAAAGATTACTTCATCCCCTACTGATTGGATGAACTTTTTAAAAACATCTGCATGGAGTTTTAAATATCGTTTTGACGATCAAATTCTTATCTATGCACAAAATCCTAATGCTAGAGCATGTGCTGAATACGATACATGGAACAATAAAATGAATCGTTGGATCAAGAAATATTCTAGAGGAATTGCTTTGCTTACGAATGAACAAAATAAACTTCGTTATGTTTTTGACATTGAAGATACTTGGAGTCCTGTCAATCAACCTTTGCATCTATGGTCAGTTGATAAACGACATAAAGATGAATTTATCGAAATGATCCATGATAAATATGGTTTAGTTGATTCAACATCATTAAATGATTCTATTATTGAAATGTCAAAGATCATTGCTGAAGAAAATACACAGGATTATCTATCTTCCCTTATCAAATACAATCAAGACAGCGGTCTTGAATTTCTTGAAGAACAGGAAATCAAGAGTATTTTTACTCAGCTAACAGCAAATTCCATTGCTTATCAAATATTCAGCCGATTAGAATTAGATACAAAAACCTACTTTGCCGAAGAAGATTTTAGTGGCATTACCCTATTTAACTCTTTAGATACGATTGGGCAATTAGGAACAACAGTTCATGATCTCACTGAAATCGGACTTGATGATATTTCAAAATTAGCTAGAAAAATCATGATTCGTACATTTGCACAAAATGAACCAAAAAGGCAAAATGAAAATGAAGAAAACGAAAGGAGTAATCAAAATGAAAGAACTAACATACAGCCAAGTAGAAGATTATCAACTTCCCAATCTCAAACCGATGGAAAAACCTCTCAACAGTCATTACGCAAGGTTGAGATACGATTATCTTCAAACGAACCATCCGGGGCATCTATTCGCACTCAAAGCGAAAAACGAACTCAACAGTCATCTACAAGAGATCGAACGACAAGCTCAATTAAAAATGGAAACATTGATGAAAGATCTGTTGAAGAAGTATCCATCACCGAACAAAGAGAAGAACCAAATGGAATGGGTACAACACATGAACAACCTCAAACAATCAGCAAACGAGATTATTCTAAAGGAGATAATCTACAGTTAGATTTAGGAATTGAAAAAAGTAATAATGATTTAGGTGGTAATGATATATTGCCACCTTTTGATTTAAATGACTTGCCTCAGCTTTTAAGAGAAGATGTTAAATTGCAGCATACCAAAGAAGAAATTGTTCAATATTTCCATGAGCATACAGATGAAAATGAACGTGCTCAATATCTTGAAGAATGTTATGATGACACACTGGTTCAAACATTCAGAAGACCTGAAAAATATGATTTCAGCTATCTTGGATACAGGAAAAAAGATCATGGCTTAAGAGTATGGCAAGGTAATTATCTCAACAAAAAGTCTGAATCCTTTTTGACTTTCTATGAACTTCAAAAGCATCTTGCTGATATCATTGAAAATGACAATTATCTTTTACCACCTTTTGAACGAATGTCTGGTATTCAACTTGCATTCAGTACAAAAGTAATAAATAAAGATGTTGACTATCATTTATTTCAATATAACGATTCCATGAACTTCTCATCCCCTGAAATAATTGAGTTTTTTAAAACACATTCCGATAGAGATGAACAGGTTGAGTTTTGTAAAGAACTCTACCCCGCAAAATTGGTTGAGTGGGAAGTTGATGGTATTACTCTAGGATATATGCCTAACGATGAAGGATTACATGTCTATTTAGGAAGTTATGATAAACAAGTTGCTAGTCAAGACCTTGTCTGGTCAATTGTTGCAATGAATATCGACGGCTTGATTCTTTCAAGATACTTTGATCCAAGTGTACAAATACCTACCCTAGAAGAACAACAAAATGCTGTTTATGAAAATATCAAAAATATGCAAAATGGAATCTATTTTTCTCAAGAAGAAATAGATCGTATTTTACAAAGAGGAAGCAATGTTGAACAAGGTAAATATCGAATTTATCAGGAATTTTTGAAAAACAATTCAATTAAAGACAAAGCGAAGTTTTTAAAAGAAGAATATGGTACAGGTGGAAGTTATCCAGCAATTGGATTTATTGATGAATTCCATGACAGCAAAGGCATCAAATTAACTCGTGGAAAAGAAATTGGTCATGAAGAAATTGACATTACACTCAAATGGGAAAATGTAGCAAAAAGAATAAGTGAACTTGTCAGTGCTGATCGTTATCTAAATCCCAAAGAAAAAGAGTTTTACCCTACTTTTCTTCAACAACAATTGCAACATCAACTTGAATACGAAAGAAAGCAACTCAATAATGATTCAGTTTCTTTAGTGACTGAAACCGTAACTGAAAAAGAAAATATTCAAAAAGAATATCAATGGTCTGTTGGAGATAAAGTCTATGTTGGTGCTAATCAATATAACATTTTAGAAGGTGGTGATGAGATAACATTACAAGATGAAAATTTTCCTCTTTTATTGGAATATTACTCAAAAAATGATTTCTTAAAGCTTTTAAAAGAAAATCCTTTAAATGAACATCTTTTAAAACCTGTTGCTCAACCTATTCAAGAGGTTATTATTGAAGGCTCAAATCAGGCAGTCATCGAAAAATATCTCCCAGATCTTGAAAATAAAATCAAACGTTCAATGATCTACCCTTCCTTACGTGACAGTGATACAACCGTCGAAGAAGCAGATGATTTTATCCGTGAAGAATTGATTTCAATTATGCCTTCCTATGAAAAAAACGATTCTGAGTTTTATAACAAATATCTAAAAGATGATGATTTTAGAAATGATCTAGTTGAATATCTCATTGACAGAACCTATGAAGATTATTCATTTACAAATACTGAAATAAATAGTTCTTTAAATGAAAACAATCATTTATTTGAAAAAATGGAACAACTAGTGCCACGTATCATGAATGGGACATCTGGATTTTGTAATATGATAACATTAAATGAAACTGATGATCCTTTGATGATTCTCTATGACAATGATAAAAAGACAATTGATATGTTTAACTACTATCAAGTAAGTGATTTAGGAGCTGAAGTAAGCAACCCTTACTTGACTCTTAAAGTTGATTTTTCATCAAGAACTTTAGAACCTGTCTCCTATCAAAATGATGATTTAGATGTTGATATTCCTATAGACTCTCAAAGTGAAAATTCTTCTACAATCAAAGAACAATTAGAAAATTATGCAAACCATTGGCTTGATGATCTTCTAGATAAGAATTATTTAGTCGAATCCGAACAAGTATTTAAGGATAATACGAATAAAAGAGAAATCTATCATTTAGATTATGACGGATCACGAATTGTTTACAACGATATGCCCTATTCTTTACTAAAAGAATTTTCTGGAAAATATAACTATAGTATTTCAGACACTGTTCAAAAAGTAGAAACCTCAAGCATTACTCAATCATCCAAAAATGTTCAAAGTGAAAGGATAAATTATCAAATCACCGATGAACATCTAGGTGTTGGCACACCTAAAGAAAGATATCAAAATAACATAGCAGCAATCAAACTGCTTTTTTCTTTGGAAAAAGAAGGAAGATTTGCGACTAAGAAAGAACAAGATGTTTTAGCTAAATATGTTGGCTGGGGAGGTCTTGCAGATGTCTTTGATGAAACTAAATCCAATTGGTCGAATGAATATGTAGAACTTAAAAATCTGCTTTCCGAAGAAGAATATGACAAAGCTCGTGAATCAACATTAACGGCTTTCTATACCCCATCAATTGTTATCAAAAATATCTATAACATTCTTGATCAGCTAGGTTTTAAATATGGTAATATTTTAGAACCATCATGTGGAACGGGAAACTTTTTAGGATTACTTCCTGAATCCATGAGTGAATCTAAATTGTATGGCGTTGAACTTGATTCTATCAGTGGCAGAATTGCAAAACAACTTTATCAAAAATCAAGTATTGCTATTGAAGGATTTGAAAAAACAAATTTGCCAGATTCTTTCTTTGATGTAGCTATTGGTAATGTTCCCTTTGGTCAATTTGGTGTTATAGATAAACGCTATGATCAGTATCATTTCAACATACATGATTACTTCTTTGCCAAAACGATTGATAAAGTTAGACCAGGAGGCATCATTGCTTTTGTGACAAGTCGCTACACGATGGATAAAGCAAATCCATCCGTTAGAAGATATATCAATGAACGTGCTGAACTCTTAGGGGCTATACGTTTACCTAATAACACATTTTCAAAAGCAGCCAACACAAAAACAACCAGTGATATATTGATTTTACAAAAAAGAGAACGCCCTCTCATTCAAGATAATGAATGGCTCTATACAGAAACTGATGACAAAGGTTTTACCTACAATTCCTATTTTGTAAATCATCCTGAAATGATTTTAGGAAATCTTAAACTAGCAAAGATGATGTATGGTCGAGAAGATCTTACCGTTGTCCCTTTTGATGACATCCTCCTAAAAGAAAGCCTTGATACAGCAATAAAATACATTCACGGAAATATTGAAAACTTAATTGTGTCTGATTCTCCTATGTTAGAAAGTAAAGACGATGAAATAAAAAGAATTCCTGCTGATCCAACAGTTAGGAATTTTTCTTATACTCTTGTTTACGGAGAAATCTATTTTAGAGAAAACAGTCTTATGTCTAAAATTGAACTTTCTAACACAGCACAAAATCGCGTTAAAGGAATGATTGCAATTCGCAATTGTGTAAGGCATTTGATTGATTATCAAAAAGATGATTATCCTGAGGATGTTATTGAAGACGAACAAAGAAAACTCAATCAACTTTATGATGATTTTACTAACAAATATGGTTTATTAAACAGTCGAGGTAATTCGATTGCTTTCAGAGAAGACAGTGCCTACTATCTTCTATGTTCATTAGAAAACATCAATGAAGATGGTACATTAAAATCTAAAGCCGATATTTTTACCAAACGAACTATCAAAAAACATGTCGTTAAAGATCATGTTGAAACCTCTAATGAAGCACTCATGCTTTCATTAAGTGAAAAAGGAGATATTGATTTTCACTATATGGAAAGACTCACAGGTTTTGATAAAGAAAAGATTATTCAGGACCTCAAAGATGTTATTTATAAGATACCTAACATCAATAATGAACAAGTTGAAAAATATGTCACTGCTGATGAATATTTAAGTGGCAATATCAGAAAGAAATTAGAAATTGCAAAGCTTTCCGCCAGTATTGACCCTCAATACAATTATCATGTTGAACAGTTGCAAAAAGCTATGCCTCAAGAACTTTCAGCAAGTGAAATCGAAGTTAGAATTGGAGCTACTTGGATTGAACCCGAAATCTATACCGAATTTATGTTTGAACTTCTTTCAACAGGTAGCTTTGCAAGAGAATATATAGAAGTTCAATACAGCAGTATCAACGCTCAATGGTTCATCAAGAGTAAAAACTATGATGCCAATAATGCAAAAAGTGAAAAGACTTATGGAACAAGACGTGCCAATGCCTATCGTTTGATTGAAGACTGTTTAAACTTAAAAGCGACAAAAATCTATGATTACTCTTATGATGAAGATGGCAAGAAAGTTGCTGTTTTAAATAAGAAAGAAACGATGTTAGCACAACAAAAACAGGATTCGATAAAAGAAGCTTTTAGAAATTGGATATGGAAAGACTATGACCGTCGAGATAAATTAACAAAGAAATACAATGAGCTTTTTAATTCAACAAGACCAAGAGAATATAATGGTGAGTATTTAGAATTTCCAAACATGAACAGTGAAATAACTTTGCGAAAGCATCAAAAAGACGCCATTGCTCATATTCTTTATGGTGGAAATACCCTACTTGCCCACGTAGTTGGCGCAGGCAAAACTTTTGAAATGGTTGCTGCCTGTATGGAACTTAAACGACTAGGACTCTCACAAAAAAGTATGTTTGTTGTTCCCAATCATTTGATTGAACAATGGGGTTCGGAATTTTTACAGCTCTACCCTAGTGCCAATATTCTTGTTGCAAGAAAACAGGATTTTCAAAAAAACAATCGTAAAAAGTTCTGTTCTAGGATTGCTACAGGAGATTATGATGCCATCATTATCGGTCACTCAATGTTTGAAAAGATTCCAATGTCAATCGAAAGACAACGACACCAAATCGAAACACAAATCAATGATATAACTCGAGGTGTTCAAGATTTAAAAGCAAACAACGGCGAACGTTACTCTATCAAACAACTTGAAAAAATGAAAAAGTCATTAAATAAACGATTAGAAAAATTAAATGACAGCAGTAGAAAAGATGATGTTGTCTATTTTGAAGAACTCGGTGTTGACAGGATTTTTGTAGACGAAAGTCATAACTACAAGAATCTTTTTCTTTACACAAAAATGCGAAATGTTGCGGGACTATCACAAACCGAAGCTCAAAAATCAAGTGATTTGTTTATGAAATGTCAGTATCTTGATGAAATTACAAACGGTAAAGGTGTTGTATTTGCCACAGGAACCCCTATATCAAATTCAATGACGGAGATGTACACGATACAGCGCTATCTTCAATATAACGCCTTAAAAGAACATGAACTTGAACACTTTGACAGTTGGGCTTCCACCTTTGGAGAAACAACAACTGCCATTGAATTAGCACCTGAAGGGACTGGTTATCGTATGAAAACACGATTTGCAAAATTTTATAATCTTCCTGAACTTATGAGTCTGTTTAAAGAAGTGGCAGATATTCAGACAGCAGATATATTAACCCTTCCAGTTCCGAAAGCTCACTTTGAAGTGATTAATATGTTCAAAGAAGTAGCGGATATTAAAACAGCCGATATGTTAAAGCTTCCTGTTCCCAATGCACATTATCATAATATCGCTGTAAAACCGAGCGACATTCAAAAAGAAATGGTCGAATCATTATCTGAACGAGCACAGCTTATTCGAGACAGTCAAGTAGATCCTACTACCGATAACATGTTAAAGATTACAAATGATGGACGAAAACTAGCCTTAGATCAAAGACTCATCAATCCCCTTCTTTCTGATAATGAGTCAAGCAAAGTCAATGCATGTATTGATAATGTATTTAAGATTTATGAAGAAAATAAAAAGAAAAAAGCAACACAGCTTATCTTTTGTGATATGTCAACTCCATCTAAATCTTCTCAACACATCAAGGAAGATTTAAAAATTACGGAACTGACAAATATAAATTACTCGAATGTTTACGATGATATTACCGCAAAATTGATTTTAAAAGGTATTCCTGAAGATGAAATTGCTTATATTCATGACGCTCCTTCTGATGCTAAAAAGAAGGAACTTTTCAGCAAAGTACGTTCAGGAAAAGTTAGAATTTTACTTGGATCTACAGCAAAAATGGGTGCTGGAACAAACGTACAAGACCTCTTGATTGCTTCTCATGATTTAGATTGTCCATGGCGTCCAAGTGATTTAGAACAACGTGCTGGTCGTATTGTTAGACAGGGAAATACAAATCCTAATGTCCATATTTATCGTTATGTTACTGAACAGACATTTGATGCCTATCTTTATCAGCTTGTAGAAAACAAACAGAAGTTTATTTCTCAAATCATGACAAGCAAATCACCTGTTCGTAGTGCTGAAGACATTGATGAAGCTTCTTTAAGCTATGCAGAAATAAAAGCTCTTGCAAGTGGCAATCCAAAGATAAAAGAAAAGATGGATTTAGATATTCAAGTCAGCAAATTAAAACTCGCTAAAGCAAACTATCTTTCAGAAAAATATGATCTAGAGGATAAAATCATTAAGTATTATCCAATGAAGATTTCAGCAATCAAAGAATCAATCAGTGCTTTTGAAAAAGATATAGAAGCTGTAAAACAAGTTAAAGAATTTAGTGGGATGACACTTAATAATAAATTCTATCCTGAAAAAGAAATTGCTGGTAATGCCCTGCTTCTTTTATGTAAGCAACAAAAGTCAGCCAATCCTGTCCAAATTGGAGAATATCGTGGTTTTAAAATGATCCTTTCCTATGACACATTTTATAATCGACATATGATTGAACTAAAAAGAAATGGTTCTTATAAAGTAGAACTTGGAAGTGATATTTATGGAAATATTACACGTTTAGATAATCAAATTGATGGTATTTCAAAGAAATTAACAACTGAAAAAACACTCTTAGAAAATACAGAACATCAATTTGAAACAGCAAAAGAAGAAGTAGATAAACCTTTTGAAAAAGAAGATGAACTTCAAGAAAAAAGCAATCGATTATCAAAACTCAACAAAGAATTGGACATTGGAAACAATAATCATAGCGATGTTGGTTTAGATGATGAGGTAGAAGAAGTACCTGCCACTACGAAACAGTTATCGAGATAAGGGAGTTTCTCTCCCTTTTTTTCTATGATAGAAAGGAAAATAAAATGGGACGTAAAGGAATAAGTAAAGCAGATCTTAAACGCGTAAAATCATTAGATTTACTCACCTACTATCAAAACTATGAACCTGATGAACTCATAAAAAATGGATGGAATGATTATTCAACCAAGACGCATAGTTCATTGCATATGTCTAACGGATTATGGTGTTATTGGGCGAAGAACATTGGTGGAAAAATGGCATTAAAGTTTTTTATTGAAGTTGAAGGTTGGAAATTTTTAGATGCCGCACTTTATTTAAAAGACCTTATTGATAAACAGCCTCCTCAGATAAAAACAAGTCAAACTGCAATAAATGATAGACCTTTTAGATTACCTGAACCTAATATCAACAATGCAACTGTAAGAAATTATCTGATGTTAGAAAGAGGTATTGATAAAGAAATCGTTGATTACTGCATTCAAAATCGTTATTTATATGAAGCTAAAAGAGATCATTCAATTATATTTATTGGATATGACCATCATCATTATCCTCAATACGCCGCCAAAAGAGCAACCAATTCATCACTTAAAGTTGATGTTACAGGAAGCAATAAAGCAAACTGTTTCAATATTATCAATGATCAAAGCAAAGTGTTGAATGTCTTTGAATCAGCCATAGACCTTCTCTCCTACCTCACTTTATTAAAGAGACAAGGTAGAAATTATTTAAATGAAAATTATCTTTCAATCGGCGGCGCAACGGTTCTTGGCTCACGTATTGAAGAATCCCAACTACCAATCGCATTAGAAACTTTTCTTAAACACAATCCAAATATTCAAAAAATCAATCTTTATTTGGATAATGATCGAGCAGGAAAAGATACAACAAAGAAAATCATTTATCACTTAAATGATCACTATATCATACATGATAATAGTCCTTATCGTGTTAAAGATATGAACGAACTATTATTAAAAAGCTATTTGAACAAATCACATTCCAAAGAAAATATGATTTAATTGTAAATTGATAATAATGATGCGATAATAAATTATGAGGTGAAAAATATGGAAAAGAAAAAAGTAATGACCAGCTTTGGATTACTTGTGAGTGCTATAACTTGTGCTGGCTTAGGAAAATATTTAAACAATAAATACAAAATTTTTCCATTAAAAAATAGTGTCAAATGGATACAGCAACTATCTGATGAAGATTGGGAAATAGAGCGTGAAAAAGTTCGAACTAACTTTTGTAATCCTAATTATTCAGATAAAAAACGTTTAGAATTTCAACGTCTTCTACAAATATTTGATAATGTAAAATATTCAACTGATTCTTCAAATCGAGATTCTAATATCTCCCCTGTCCATCGTGAACATGGGTGGTATTTACCTAATGATGATTAAAGCAATAATTAAGTAATTATGATTTTATCATTAAACATCTGCAAATTATCATCTGATTCTATAGAAAATGTTGAACAAAAACTATTTGATTATTTAGAAAAAAACATCAAATCAAAAAATGATATAGTATTTTTACATGAATTCCCTTATAAGAACTCCAATTTGGAAAATAAGCTCTCTGAAAAATACGTTATCTTTAAACCATATGGTATCAACAAACCACTCTTCATAACTGTTGCCCTTGTGAAAAAAACAGTTGACTCTTTTAACCAATTTGAAAATATTCAGTTACAGAACTTTATCCTTTCACAAAAAAATAGAATACTATTTATTTTAAAACCTATTGGCAAACAACAGTATAATTTGATAATTGGCGCACACGCACCAACATATAATTCTAAAAAGTTCTCATCTGTTTACAATTTTTGGGAATCTTTTATAGACCTTATGAAAAAAATAAATGCCTTTAAGTGTTTAAATGGGTATGGCTATGATAAAAAAATTAAGGATATTTTGATTGTAGGTGATTTAAATGTTTTTTATCCAGGAACAGAACAAAAAAGGCTTTTCTATAAGCTTCTTTCTGTAGGTTTTCTAGATTTATGGATTGAAAGTAATAAAAACAATGAAGAATTCACTCATCTTCAATCAAGGATAGACTACGGTTTGGTGTCAGATGATGCTTTTAAAAAATATTCAATTGAGATCGATCACACTACAAAATTTGAAAACAATGGCTTCACTGATCATTCGGCCATAAAAATATATAAGAAAAGATAATTTAAACTGTCTTTTCTTTTTTTATGCAAAAAAATCTATTTTAAAGGAGAAAGCAATGAAAAAATATACAATTGAAATTACTGAAACCTTACAAAAACAAGTTTCAGTAGTAGCTAATTCTTATGAAGAAGCTGAAAGAAAAATAAAAGAACTATATATAAACACCGATATTTCTTTAGATGAAAATAATTATATAGATACAAGTTATCAATTTATCAAAGAAGAAAAAATCAAGAATGAATTGGAAAGATAATTGAAAATAATTGAAGGTATCTTTCCTTTTTTATACAACAAATCAACTTTAAAGGAGAAAACAAACTATGAATATTAAAGAAAAATATCCAACAGGAACAAAAATAAAATGTATCTATATGCAGGATTCAACTCACCCTGTTCCCTTCGGTACAGTAGGAACTGTTAATTATGTCGATGATGCAAATCAAATCCATGTAAACTGGGAAAATGGTTCGTCTCTTGCATTAATACCGGGAGTAGATGAGTTTGAAATTATCGAACACACAACAAAGATAAAAGCCAAAGGAGTTGAACGTTAAATGTTGAAAAAAATCATAAGAGAAATCCAGAAACAAGAGAAAGAAAAAGAATCCAAGTTAGTTGCAAAGAAGAAATTAGAAAATGAAATCAATGAACATTCTAACAAGCTCAAACAACTTTATTCTTTAAAAAATGAGTTTGAAAAACTTGAAAATAATGTTGATGATTACTTCAATCCTAAACAAGATGAATGAGGGATTTTTTGTATGTCTTGTATTGCAGCAAGCACTGAATTTGCCCGGACAAATTCGCTTGTTAGGGTTTCACCCTAAGACCCTGTTATATAAAAAAAAGTAAAAGGAGCATCCGCCCATGAAACGAAATCGAACCAGAAAACATCGTGTTGAAGTAGCCATGAATGATCAGGAATATGAACTCTTTTTAAAACATGTTGAAGAATGTGGTCTATCTAAACAAGCCTATCTTTTAGAACTCATTAAAAATCGCGTTCCTCAACCCCTGCCATCCGATGATTTTCAGGAAGTTATTCGTCAGTTAAGACGAATTGGAAACAACATCAATCAATTGGTAATGATTGCTCATAAAAACGGATATATGGATATTCTTAAATTCAACAAGGCAAAAGAAGAACTGGATCATCAAATAGTAGAAATCAGAAAACAAGTCTATCTAGCAAAGGAGTATGAATAATGGCAACGACATCAATTTGGGATATAAAAGACAATTTAAAAAGAGTTTTAGATTATGCTTCTAATCCCGAAAAAACAGAAGCAGATGAACATGACTATCAATATAACGGTTTAAATCAAGTCATTTCCTATACGACACAGGATATGAAAACTGAAAAGCAACTTTATGTTACAGGTATCAACTGTTCCCTTTCAACCGCTTATGAAGAAATGAAAATCACAAAAAAAGGTTTCAATAAAACGAATGGCATTTTAGCTTTTCATGGTTATCAGTCATTTAAACCCGGAGAAGTCAGTGCTGAAATAGCCCATCAAATAGGGATTGAACTTGCAAGTCAGATGTGGGGAGAACGTTTTGAGGTTATTGTGTCAACTCATTTAGACAAGGCACATTATCATAATCACTTCGTCATTAACTCCGTCAGTTTTGTAGATGGTAAAAAATATTATGACAATCCCGAAAACTATCAAAAGATGCGTAACCTTTCCGATAGTCTCTGTCGTAAATATCATCTTTCAGTTATTGAACATCCTATGCAAAAAGGAACGCATTACGCACAATGGATGGCAGAGAAAAGTCATGAACCTACTTGGCGAAGTCTTATCAAGGGTGATGTTGATTTTGCGATTGCCCATTCTATGAGTATGAAACAATTCTATAAACATCTTCATGATCTAGGCTATTCAATCAAATACGGTAAACATGTTGCCATCAAACCTAGAAATAAAGAACGTTATGTTCGTCTTAGAAGTTTAGATAAACTTGGAAACTACACGACCGATAAAATTGAAGAAAGAATCTACGAACAATCGTATGTTCATTTTCAATCATTAAACAGACCTAAACAAAAAACAAACCATTATCACTATCATGGAAATATCAAAGAAAACAAAAATAAGATTACAGGCTTTAAAGCCCTCTATTTCCGTTATCTGTACTTGCTTGGAATTCTTCCTAAGAATGCACCTCACAAAAAGAGAGTGCATTTTTTATTAAGAGATGATTTAAGACAGATCGACAAGATTACACAAGAAGTCACGCTAATAGGCAAAAAAAATATAAACAACATTACTGAATTAGAAAGTCATCTCTACTTTGCAAATGAACAGTTAGAAAACTTCATTAAAGAAAGAAGATGTATCTACAACAAGATTCGTCGCTGTAAAAGTCCCGAAAAGAAAGAACTGCTTCAAAGAGATGTCGAAACCTTTTCTAACAGAATCAAGGATTTACGAAAGGAGGTGATGCTTTATGAGAGTATAAAACTTCGTTCTGTTTCTATTAAAGATAAGCTTCAACAAATCCAGCAAGAAGAAAAAGAACAACAATCAAAAGAAAATACAAAAAGTAAAGGAGTGAAATGATTATGAATGCAGGTGGAGAAACTGCTGATCAAGTCATCAAGATGTCGCTTGAAGGAATTGAAGTTGCTGCCAACATTGCTATCAAAACTGGTGGAAGCACAGCGCGTTCTCTTGCGGCCATGCTTTATGCGATCATTACCGATCAAAAGAAAGTGAAAGGTAAAACCCGACTCAACAATCTTTTAAAAAGTGGTAAGGAATTAAAGATCTTTGCCATTAGAAATCAAGACCTTAAATTATTTTGTGAGGAGGCAAAACGATATGGTGTCCTCTACTCCGTCTTGAAAGAAAAAAATAACAAAGATGGAATCTGTGACATCATGGTACGTGCCGAAGATGCTGCCAAGATTTCTCGTATCGTTGATAAATTTGAACTTGCAACCATTGACACGAAAGCTATCAAAGAATCTATTTTAGCTGAACGTGAAAATGCGACAAAAGATGTTCCTGTTATGAATGATGAAGAACACGATAAGCTTGTAAAAATGCTGATGGATTCTACTACACAAAGCAAGAAGGAAGAACTTGATATTCAAGTAAACCCGCAAGAAGCTCGGACACAAAAAGAAAACAAAAAAGCGTTCGAGCATTCCTCAAAAAATGCCAAGAGTAAAAGAAATAAAAAACCTTCAGTGCATAAGAAACTGGAAAACTATAAAAAAGAAATTGCCAACGCAAACAAATCAAAACAACGTGCTTCTCAAAAATCACGTAATCAATCTTATAAGCGTAAGCAATCTCAAAAACGGAAACAATCTTATAAAAGAAAACAAACTAGAAAATCAAAGGAGAGATAATTATGTCAAATATTTATGATGCTTTTAAACAACCTATTCAACCTACTCAAAAACAATCACAACAAAAAAAACAAATGAGCAAGGAAGAATTTGCTAAATATATGTATGAAAAAAGAAACAGCCTTTATGATATGGCTGGTAAGCAAACAGATATTGTAACTCATGATCCTAAAGCATTTATTAGCTTTTTAAATTTACAAGCCAAATTCGATTATACCGTTACAAATACTTTATTGATTATGGCTCAAAATCCTAGAGCGACTTTATTAAAGGACTATACGCATTGGAAAGAAGCCAAAGCCTATCTTATGAAAAATGCTAAAAAGATTGAAATTCTTGAACCTTCTGGAGAATATGAAAGAAAAGATGGTTCGATCGGTATCAACTACAATCCAAAAACACTCTATGATGTAAGTTCGATTTCCTATGGAAAACGTTTTATTGAAAAGCCTACAGAATACTCCCCTAATGAACTTGTCAGTTCAATAATCTATAGAGCACCAGTAAAACCTGAAGTTGTTTCTATGGATTCGACGTTACCATCCGATGTGTTCTTTGATGAAAACTCACAAACTGTTTATGTCAAAGAAGGACAAGAACCTGAAGCCATGATCAATGGTCTATTAAGAGAATATGCCTTTGTTGAATGCCACGAACAAGGTATTTCCAGACAGGAAGCTTCTTTTGTGGCTCATGGTGCTGGTTATATTCTTTCTAAAAAATATAATCTAAGTAATTACGATACGACATTTTCCAATGAATGTATCAATTATTTTGATGGCAAAGAAAATTTCGATGCCAAAAAAGATTTAGAACAAATTAAAAGTGTAAGCAGTCAAGTATATGAAAGAATGGAACACGGTCTATACGCATTACAACAAGCAAAACAATCTAAACAACAAGAACAATCAAATCCTGTTAGATAGTTTAAATGAAAGAACCACTATACTCAATTGTTGTAACGGATTTAGAAAAACGTATCCTTATTAAAGGACTCACACTTTTAAAAAATGAATCTATCAATGAAAAAAAGAACTATGATTTTATAGATGATCTTATCATCAAAGCGTGTGATGCCCCTGTTCAAAATAAGAAGAAACATTTCTATGAAGAAAGATAGTCATTTAGAAGAAATACTTTTTTTAGGAATACTCATTATTCCTGTAATTTGGATAGCACTGCTCATTGCTCCCTATATTCATGAAGGATTGTTCAATGCCATAACAAATATCAATAATGCATTGGATAACCCTTTTTCTATTACATGGTGTCAGGACTCTTTAAGAACCGTGATGATCTTTCTTTTAGGTTATCTCATGGGGATTGGAATCTATCTGTCATCATTAAAAAACTATCGTAGAAAAGAAGAATATGGTTCAGCAAGATGGGGAAACACTCATAAAATCAACAAAAAATATGCCAGTAAAGATTATTGTGACAACAAAATCTTATCTCAAAATGTCCGTATAGGATTAGATGGTAAAAAGCATCGTCGAAACCTCAATACGATCGTTATTGGAGGGAGTGGTGCTGGTAAGACAAGGTTTTATGGAAAACCGAATATCATGCAATGCAATACCTCTTTTGTCACTCTTGATCCAAAGGGTGAAATCTTACGTGATACAGGTTTCTTACTTGAAAAACAAGGATATGTCATTAAGGTCGTTGATTTAATCAACATGGCTAAATCTCATGGTTATAACCCTTTTAAATATATACACGATGACAAAGATGTTTTAAAACTCATTACGAATCTTATAAGAAATACAACACCTAAAGGGAGTCAGTCGAATGACCCCTTTTGGGAAAAATCAGAAACCGCACTTTTAGAAGCACTCTGTCTTTATCTATTACACGAAGCTCCCGAAGAAGAACAAAATTTTACAATGGTGATGGAAATGATTGCTTCGGCAGATGTAAGAGAAGATGATGAATACTATATCAGTCCTCTTGATAAATTATTTATTGACCTTGAAAGAGAAAAGCCAGACAGTTTAGCTGTCAAACAATATAAAATCTATAAACAAGCTGCAGGAAAAACTGCCAAATCTATTTTGATTTCGGTTGGTGTACGTCTTGCAGCTTTTAATTTAGACAGTATTGCCAGTATGACAACCGTTGATGAACTGGAGCTTGAAAAAGTTGGTGAAAGAAAAACAGCTATTTTCGCAGTTATTCCTGATAATGATTCAACTTTTAATTTTTTAATCGGTATGCTCTATACACAACTCTTTCAAACTCTTTATTATCAAGCCGACATCATTCATGGTGGTGAGCTTCCTATTCCTGTTCATTTTCTAATGGATGAATTTGCGAATGTTGCCTTACCTGATGAATTTGACAAGTTGCTTTCGACTATGCGTCAATTCGTATGCGATGCACTGCGGACCATAGTCAGCCGCTTCATCCTTATAGGC
>OGZE01001154.1_pt1 | contig 16579 bp, 18 predicted proteins | sample 1576731 | NCBI WGS metagenome assembly OGZE01 (sample SAMEA3541503, study PRJEB24748) | human gut metagenome | biome: human gut; feature: human-associated habitat; material: faeces | place: China | collected 2012 | reverse complement strand
TATCCCGGCCTCTCCGGCGGCGAGCAGCAGCGGGTACAGCTGGCCCGCTGTCTGGCGCAGCTATGGCGCGACGGCGCGCCGCAGGGCTGGCTGTTTCTCGATGAGCCCACCTCGGCGCTGGACCTTTACTATCAGCAGCACCTGCTGCGTTTGCTCAAACGGCTCACCGCCGGCGGGCAACTGCACGTCTGCGTGGTGCTGCATGACCTTAACCTCGCCGCCCTGTGGGCCGACCGCATTCTGTTGCTTCACCAGGGACATCTGGTCGCCCAGGGCACGCCGCAGGAGGTGATCCAGCAGCCGGTTATCCATCGCTGGTACGGGGCGGATGTCCGCCTCGTCCAGCACCCGGACAACGCGGTCCCCCAGGTTTATCTGGCGCCGTAACCCCCGCGCGGCGCAACTGGAATCCGGATCGCGCCGCGCTTACGCTTTCTGGCAATAATTGCCTGCATTATATTATTGAGGGTCATTTATATTTAAAATCTATACCAATGGCGTAATAACCCAATGAAATATTTACGACAGCTATTTTTAAATATAAACCATCATTACAGAGAAGATATTTCCCGTATTAATCCAAAAACGACACATTGATTATTTACTGCGCTTAATCAACTCGATACACTGTTTTCTTACTAATGATAATAGAGGGAAGAAGAAGCATGGCTATTCCAGGTAATATGTGGATATACGACGACGGTGGGGCACTAATCAAAGGTGGTTGTGATGTTGCAGACAGGGAGTTCAGCATCGAATTTAAAGGGTTTCATCACAATCTCTCCATTCCCACTGATAATGCCACTGGCAAGCCTACCGGCACTCGTCAGCACTCACCAATGATCATCGTTAAAGAATTCGACTATTCCAGTCCATACCTCTACAAAGCAGTAGCTACTGGTCAGAACCTGAAATCTGCTGAAATCAAATGGTATAAAATCAGCGATGCTGGTCAAGAAGTGGAATACTTCAATATGCTACTTGAAGGCGTCCGAATCGTATCAATATCTCCTACAATGGCTTCCCCAGAAGACAAGAACAACAACCATCTTGAATCTGTCGAACTTAGATATGAGAAGATCACCTGGAAACATTGTGACGGAAATATAATTTTCACCGATGCCTGGAATGAAAGACAAACAGCATAATAGATGAGCAAATGGATACGACAGAAGAACTAAATGGAACCTATTTCTATCACGGACAATCCAATCTTTCGGCTGGTGAACTTTTTGATGTCATTTTTCTTGAACAATTTTGTGACGAACTTGGCATTGGTATTGAATCTGGTGCCGCTATCCTCGCCGGGCAACCTTGGCTAAAAACCAGAACAAAGCCAGGAGAGGCAATAAAAGGAACAAGTGTTGTTTCTAAATATGGAAGGATGCTTCTGAGAAATGCAAAAACTCCATTTGGTATTAGGGTTCCTACACCCGTTGGTGTAAGAATGAGAAAAACGAATAGTCTTGCTGCTGTTATCGCCCGTTATGTTCCGTGGTTAGGTTGGATAGGACTTGTAAACTCAATTTATCAAGTTTCAAGAAAAACTCAGGAAAAATACAACCTAATAGCTCGCCCCAAAGACCGTATACAATGGACATCCTTTTAATGAAAAGCATTCAAGATCAGGTTTTAGACTTGTTTAAAGATGAGATTTCAACCCGTTTAGATAAAAATTGGAAAGAAATCCCATTGGAACTTGATTATGACTTATTTGATGCTCCCGGCGACGATCTGCATGACGCTTTAAATAAATTTGAACAAAAATTTAATGTTGATCTTTCCAGTGTTAAATGGTCGTGTTATTTCCCTTGGGAGAATACTCCAATGCTAACTCGGTGGTTTAAAGTAAAACGAGAAGATGTAGAAAAAACGCGTAAACCTTTAACTATCAAAATGTTTGCCGAATCAGCAAAAGCAGGTAAATGGCTTTACGACTAGCAACCACAAGCCGTTGTCGTAACGAGGTCTACGGCCAGAAGGCAGAACAACATCGACGGCGAACGTAATGTATGAAGACGATCGCGTGGCGGCGGTTCAATTACTGTGACGGTACCCCGCCCCCTCTGCAACTGGAATCCGGATCGCGCCGCGTGCTTTCGTCGGTTTCCCTCACCTGCCCATCTCCGTTATTATGTCTCATCCATGTGATAACGACGACAACTACAAAATCGCAGCCATTTCAAATCAGGGATCTGGATAACACCCCATGAGCACAATTGACAATCTCGACGCCCACACGCCGATGATGCAGCAGTATCTCAAGCTAAAGGCGCAACATCCTGACATTCTACTGTTTTACCGGATGGGGGATTTTTACGAGCTATTTTATGACGATGCGAAACGCGCCTCGCAGCTGCTCGATATCTCGCTGACCAAGCGCGGCGCCTCCGCGGGCGAACCGATACCCATGGCCGGCATCCCCCACCACGCCGTAGAGAACTACCTCGCCAAACTGGTCAATCAGGGCGAGTCGGTGGCCATTTGCGAGCAGATTGGCGACCCGGCCACCACCAAGGGGCCGGTCGAGCGTAAAGTGGTGCGTATCGTCACCCCGGGCACCATTAGCGATGAAGCGTTGCTGCAGGAGCGCCAGGACAACCTGCTGGCCGCCATCTGGCAGGACAGCAAAGGCTTCGGCTACGCGACGCTGGATATCAGCTCCGGGCGCTTTCGTCTGAGCGAACCGGCCGACCGCGAAACCATGGCGGCAGAGCTGCAGCGCACCAACCCGGCGGAACTGCTGTATGCGGAAGATTTTGCCGAATCGTCGCTGATCGAGGGCCGCCGCGGTCTGCGCCGTCGCCCGCTGTGGGAATTTGAAATCGACACCGCACGCCAGCAGCTAAACCTGCAGTTCGGCACCCGCGATCTGGTCGGCTTCGGCGTCGAAAACGCCCCGCGCGGCCTGTGCGCCGCCGGCTGCCTGCTGCAGTATGTCAAAGACACCCAGCGTACCTCGCTGCCGCACATCCGCTCCATCACCATGGAACGCCAGCAGGACAGCATCATTATGGATGCCGCCACCCGCCGTAACCTCGAGATCACCCAGAATCTGGCCGGCGGCACCGACAACACCCTGGCCTCGGTACTCGACTGTACGGTGACGCCGATGGGTAGCCGGATGCTCAAGCGCTGGCTGCATATGCCGGTCCGCGATACCGCCGTGCTGGTGGAGCGCCAGCAGACCATCGGCGCGCTGCAGGAGCGCTATACCGAGCTGCAGCCGGTGCTGCGCCAGGTCGGCGATCTGGAGCGTATTCTGGCGCGTCTGGCGCTGCGTACCGCCCGGCCGCGCGATCTTGCCCGCATGCGTCATGCCCTGCAGCAACTGCCTCTGCTGCGTGAGCTGCTGGCCGACGTTGACAGTCAGCCGGTGCAAAAATTGCGCGAGAAAATGGGCGAGTTCACCGAACTGCGCGAACTGCTGGAGCGCGCGGTGATCGACGCCCCGCCGGTGTTGGTCCGCGACGGCGGGGTCATCGCCCCGGGCTATAGCGAAGAGCTGGACGAGTGGCGGGCGCTGGCCGATGGCGCCACCGATTATCTCGATAAGCTGGAGATCCGCGAGCGCGAGCGGCTGGGCCTCGATACCCTGAAAGTCGGCTACAACGCCGTCCACGGCTACTACATCCAGATCAGCCGCGGCCAGAGCCACCTCGCGCCGATCCACTATGTGCGCCGCCAGACGCTGAAAAACGCCGAACGCTACATTATTCCTGAGCTGAAGGAATACGAAGATAAGGTGCTGACCTCCAAGGGCAAAGCGCTGGCGCTGGAAAAACAGCTTTATGACGAACTGTTCGACCTGCTGCTGCCGCATCTCGCCGATCTGCAAACCAGCGCCAGCGCGCTGGCCGAGCTGGACGTGCTGGTCAACCTGGCGGAACGTGCGGAAACCCTGAACTACTGCTGCCCGACCTTTAGCGATAAGCCAGGCATTCGCATTAGCGAAGGCCGCCATCCGGTGGTCGAGCAGGTGCTGAAAGAGCCGTTTATCGCTAACCCGCTGCAGCTGGCGCCGCAGCGGCGGATGCTGATCATTACCGGGCCGAACATGGGCGGTAAAAGTACCTATATGCGCCAGACCGCGCTGATTGCGCTACTGGCCTATATCGGCAGCTACGTCCCGGCGCAGAAAGTAGAAATTGGCCCGATCGATCGCATCTTCACCCGCGTCGGCGCGGCGGATGACCTGGCCAGCGGCCGCTCGACCTTTATGGTGGAGATGACTGAAACCGCCAATATCCTGCACAATGCCACCGAGCATAGCCTGGTGCTGATGGATGAGATTGGCCGCGGCACGTCCACCTACGACGGGCTATCGCTGGCGTGGGCCTGTGCGGAAAATCTGGCCAACAAAATCAAGGCGCTGACGCTGTTCGCCACCCACTACTTCGAGCTCACCCAGCTGCCGGAGAAAATGGAAGGCGTGGCGAACGTCCATCTTGATGCGCTGGAGCATGGCGATACCATCGCCTTCATGCACAGCGTCCAGGATGGCGCCGCCAGCAAAAGCTACGGTCTGGCGGTTGCCGCACTGGCGGGCGTGCCTAAAGAGGTGATTAAGCGCGCGCGGCAGAAATTGCGCGAACTGGAGAGTATTGCCCCAGGCGTTGCCGCCACGCAGGTCGACGGTACGCAGATGTCACTGCTCTCCGCCCCGGAAGAGACCTCGCCTGCGGTTGAGGCGCTGGAAAATCTTGATCCGGACTCCCTGACCCCGCGTCAGGCGCTGGAGTGGATCTACCGTCTGAAAAGCCTGGTCTAGCCACCCATTAAGGTGAAAAACAGCAGCGCTGTGAAGCGCTGCCGTTTTAGTAAACAAAAAAATGGGTGCTAGAGGATGCGTCCTGACAACCCATACGCGGGGTTGCCCCCGCGCGGATGCTACTTCTTCGATTCGTAAGCGAGAACAGCTTTAAACTCAATATTACGCTCATTAATACTCAGCTCGCATAGTGAGCTGTGCACCAACAGCGTAAATCCCAGTACCGTAATACAGAGTACGATGATTGCCACAAGGGCATATTTTGTCAGCATATCTTGCCTCCCTGCAAAGAAGAGACTAACATCTGAATTGTCTATGTTCATTCGCTAGCCTCAGTTGATAGAAATATCTCTTGGGGCTTTCGTCTGTCTGGGGTCCTGGTAATGCTCAAGGCCAGACAGCCTCAAGCACCCGCCGCAATTCTACACTCGTCAGGGCGTGAAATTTATCTGCAAGGAATTAATCAGAAGGATTTTATAATAATCTGGATGCAGGCTCGCAAAGTCATCGCGGTATATTAACCCTTCACGTAATTTTTTAATTTAATGAAAAAATAATTTCCATCATTGTACTAAATATAAAAAAGGCCCGACTTAGCGGGCCCCTTTCATTAACGCTTATCTTCCGGCAATAGCGGCGGTACGTGCGGCACCTGCGGCGCCTCATCGATATCTTTCTGCGTCATGCGGAACGCTTCCGGATAGTGTTCGCGGCTGGTGCGGCGCAGCGGCTCGGTATCTCGCCAGGTGTAAAGACAGTGCTGGCACTGATACACGGTCCAGACCCCTTTCACCGGCGAGGTCGCCATGACTTCAATCTTTTCATCGGCGCAACGTGGACAAATCATCTTCTTCTCCTTATTTACGGTTGGCCAGCATAGCGGTCAGTTTTTCAGCCCAGGCTTTGGTTTCCGGCAGATCCTGCACCGGCTGGCTGTAGTGGCCGCGAAGGTCCGGCGCAACCGGGGTGGTGGCGTCGATAATCAGTTTGTCGGTAATGCCTGCCGGGCTGGAGCCTGGGTCAAGTTCAAGGACCGACATGTTCGGCAACTGCACCAGGTCTCCCGCCGGGTTAACCTTCGAGGAGAGCGCCCACATCACCTGCGGCAGGTTGAACGGGTCGACGTCTTCATCAACCATGATCACCATCTTCACATAGCCGAGGCCGTGGGGAGTGGTCATCGCCCGCAGGCCCACCGCGCGGGCAAAACCGCCGTAGCGTTTTTTGGTGGAGATGATCGCCAGCAGACCATGGGTGTACATGGCGTTGACCGCCTGCACTTCCGGAAACTCAGCCTTCAGCTGCTGATACAGCGGTACGCAGGTCGCCGGGCCCATCAGATAGTCAATCTCGGTCCACGGCATACCGAGGTAGAGCGATTCAAAAATCGGTTTGCTGCGATAAGAGACTTTGTCGATACGCACTACCGTCATGTTACGACCACCGGAGTAGTGACCGGTAAATTCACCGAACGGCCCCTCGATCTCACGCTTACGCCCTTCAATGACCCCTTCGAGGATCACTTCCGAACCCCAGGGCACGTCAAAGCCGGTCAGCGGCGCGGTAGCGATGGGATACGGGCTCTCGCGCAGCGCGCCAGCCATCTCATATTCAGACTGATCGTATTTCAGCGGCGTGGCGCCCATCAGGGTAATAATCGGGTCGTTACCGAGGGTAATGGCGATCGGCAGATCTTCCCCACGCTCTTCCGCTTTGTGCAGATGCAGCGCGATATCGTGCATCGGTACCGGCTGCAGGCCGAGCTTGCGCTTGCCTTTCACTTCCATGCGGTAGATACCGACGTTTTGCTTACCGAAGTTATCTTTATCCAGCGGATCGCGCGAAACGACACAGGCTTTATCGAGGTAGAAACCGCCGTCACCATCGTTGAGGCGGAACAGCGGCAGAATATCGAACAGGTTGATATCATCGCCATCAACAGTATTTTCTGCCCACGCCGGGTTGGCGCGGCGCTCTGGCGTCACCGGGAAGTTATCCCAGCGGCGAATGAACTCATCAATCTGCTTTTTCACCGGCGTGTTAGGCGGCAGGCCCAGCGAGATGGCATGGTTCTGCCACGAGCCGATGGTGTTCATCGTCACGCGAGCGTCGTTAAAGCCGCGAATATTATCGAACCACAGCGCCGGGGCACCGTCGCCGATGCGTCCGGTCGCATTGGCGGCCGCCGCCAGATCGGGCTCAGCGTTCACCTCTTCACTGATTTTCAGCAGTTGTCCCTGGTCATCCAGCGCCTGCAAAAAACTGCGCAAATCATCAAAAGCCATTATTCGATCTCCTGTGCAAATTGTTCTGCCGTGCGTAAGCCGTTCCAGCGGCGCGCTTTGTGATAGTCGAGGCCAAACTGATCCAGCACCCGGGTGACGATATGATTGGTGATATCGTCAACCGTCTCCGGGTGGTTGTAGTAAGCTGGCATCGGCGGGACCATCGCCACGCCCATGCGGGACAGCGCCAGCATGTTCTCCAGATGGATCGTGCTGAGCGGCATTTCCCGCGGGACCAACACCAGCTTGCGCCCCTCTTTGAGCACCACGTCCGCCGCGCGGCCCACCAGCCCTTCGGCATAACCCGCGCGAATGCCTGCAAGCGTTTTCATACTGCAGGGAATAACGATCATGCCGTCGGTACGAAATGAACCGGATGAGATGGTGGCGGCCTGGTCTGCCGGGCTGTGGGAAAAGTCCGCCAGCGCGGCCACTTCGCGCGCCGTCCAGGGCGTTTCCAGCTCGATGGTGGTTTTGGCCCATTTCGACATCACCAGATGGGTTTCCACCTCCGGCATACCGCGCAGCGCCTGCAGCAATGCCACCCCAAGCGGTGCCCCGGTGGCCCCCGTCATCCCAATAATCAGTTTCATTCCAGACCTCATCACTTTTGTTCGTGTACGAACTTTATATTTAAACTACCCCCTCCAGCCCTTATTGGCAAGATCGTTCGTATACGTGCGCATTTTTAATCAAAACGCAGAAAGGGTATAAAAAGGCGTACGAACGGCTATCATAGAGGTGACAGTTTTGTTACGGAGTATTCATGGAGTTACGAAACGAAGCATTCCACCTGCTGCGCCAGCTTTTTCAACAGCATACCGCCCGCTGGCAGCAGGCGTTGCCGGACCTGACTAAACCTCAGTATGCGGTGATGCGCTCGGTAGCGGAGCACCCCGGGATCGAACAGGTGGCGCTGATTGAAGCGGCGGTCAGCACCAAGGCTACGCTGGCGGAGATGCTCAGCCGAATGGAAGCGCGCGGCCTGGTGCGCCGGGAGCACGATCCGGCCGATAAACGCCGCCGTTTTGTCTATCTGACCGACGAAGGCGAGGCGTTGCTTAACCGTTCCATTCCGCAGGGCAATGAGGTCGATGACGAGTTTCTCGGCCGCCTGAGCGATGACGAGCGCGAGCAGTTCTCCCGGCTGGTGCACAAAATGATGGCGCCCTGAACGGGCGCTTAACCGACCTTCTCGCGCAGGAAGTCAATAAATGCCCGCACCCGGGTCGGCAAATGCTGCGAGTCGGGATAAAGGGCATACACGCCCTGCTGTGGGAAATGGTATTCCGGCAGGAGCGGCACCAGCTCCCGCTGCGCCACCTTTTTGGCTACCAGCCATGCGGGCAGCAAGGCGACGCCGCATCCCGCCAGAGCAAAGCTCATCAGCGCCGTAGCGCTATCAGCAGAAAACCGCGGCGCGCTGGCTATCGCGAAATCCACCTCTGTCTGGTGATCCGTGCGCAGCTGCCAGCGCAGCGGCGTCGGCAGGCGCTCGTGAATAATCCACTCAGCTTGCGCCAGATCGGACAGCGTCTGCACCGGATGGCTTGCCAGCCAGGCCGGAGAGGCGACGGGCAGGATCGCGAAACTGGCTATCCGCGTCGCCCGATAGCGGGAATCGGCCAGCGTACCGAGGCGTATCGCCACGTCAAATCGTTCTGAAATGAGGTCGGCATGATGGGAGGAGGAGACGTGGCGCACCCGCAGCGCCGGATGACGACGGGCGAACGCGGCCAGCGCTGGAATGATAACCTGCGCGCCATACTCCGGCGTGGTGGTGATCCGTAGCTCCCCGCTTAAGCCGCTATGGCTGGCCCGCACTTCATCCTGGAGATTTTCCGCCGCGTTCAGGAGCGCCACCCCGCGCTGATAGAACAGCACCCCGGCGTCAGTGAGCCGCAAACGCCGCGTCGAACGCAGCAGCAGCGTCACCCCCAGCTCATTTTCCAGCTGCCGTACGTTAAAGCTGACCACCGCCTTGGTCTGCCCCAGCGCCGCTGCGGCAAGGGTGAAACTGCCGGCATCTACCACGGCGATAAACATGGTCACGCGCTGAAGATTAAGCATCGTCGTCCGGATGATTGTCAAAAATATTCAGACAGTATATCCCGATTAGTCCCGTTTATCCCTCGCTGCGGCAGGTTTACAGTAGCCGCCTGTCTGAGGGAGTGAACCATGACCTACCGCCACCGCGTTGCCACCGTTTTTCTGTTCGGCTTTTTTCTCGATTTGATCAATATGTTTATCGCCAGCATCGCCTTTCCGGCAATCAGCCGCGCGCTGGCGGTTTCCGTCTCGCAGCTGGCGTGGGTCAGTAATGCCTATATTCTCGGTCTGACGGTCGTTGTGCCGTTCAGCGCCTGGCTCAGCGAGCGCTGGGGGGCGAAACGGCTGTTTTTACTCTCGCTGGGGCTGTTCAGCCTCGGCGCGCTGGCGGCAGGACTTGCCAACAGCCTGAGCGAACTGATTTTATGGCGGACGCTGCAGGGGATGGGCGGCGGGCTGTTAATCCCCCTTGGCCAGGCATTGACGTGGCCGCTGTTTCAGTCGCATGAGCGGGCGAAACTCTCGGCGGCGGTGATGCTGGTCGGCCTGCTGGCGCCAGCCTGCTCGCCGGCGATCGGCGGCCTGTTAGTCGAGGCGTTCAGTTGGCGCTGGGTCTTTTTCGCCAGCCTGCCTGTGGCTCTGCTAACCTTTGTGCTGGCGGTGCGATGGCTGAACGACACCCACGGTCCGGTTCGCCCGACTCGCTTTCTTCCACTGTCGCTGCTGGCCGATCCCCTGCTGCGCTTCGCGATGCTGATTTACCTCTGCGTGCCGGGGATGTTTATTGGCGTCAACGTGGTGGGGATGTACTACCTGCAACGCGTCACCGGGATGGCGCCGGGGGCAATCGGTGCCCTGATGGTGCCCTGGTCGCTGGCCTCGTTTGCCGCCATCACCTTTACCGGCAGATATTTCAACCGCTTCGGGCCCCGGCCGCTGGTTGTCATCGGCTGCCTGCTTCAGGCGATGGGGATCATGCTGCTGCTGAAGATCGATGCGGACAGCCCGCTGGCGCTGTTGATTCTGGCCTTTACGCTGATGGGCGGCGGAGGCAGCTTATGCAGCAGCACCGCGCAAAGCAGCGCTTTCCTGCATACGCCTGCCGAAGAGATGCCTGACGCCAGCGCGCTATGGAATCTTAACCGCCAGCTCAGCTTCTTTGCCGGCAGCGCCCTGCTCGCCCTGCTGCTGAGGGTATTCCCGCCGGCCTACGCCTGGCAGGGGGTATTTATTAGCGCCGCCGTCATTACCCTGTTGCCGCTGCTGTTTTGCCTGCGGCTGAATAATCGGGCGATTATCCATCGCCTGCACACCACTCTGGAGAAGTCATGAATCCTTATCTGCAGGAAGTCCTTGATGCCCATGTCCTTATCGAACGCTGGTTAAGCCATGGCGAAGGAAGCTCTGAGGCGCTGATGAAGCGTTTTGCCGCCGATTTTACCATGATCCCCTTGAGCGGTGAGAAGATGGACTACCCAACGGTGAGCCGTTTTTTCCACCACGCCGGCGGCAGCCGTCCGGGGTTAGATATCGTAGTGGATCAGATGGAAATCATCAGCGAGTGGCACGACGGCGCCGCAGTGCTATATCGTGAAAGCCAAACGCTGGCGGATAGCAGCCAGAACGTTCGCTGGTCGACGGCGATTTTTCAGCAAGCGGAAGGGAAAATTGTCTGGCGCCATCTGCAGGAAACCCGCCTCGGCTAGCCCAAAGAAAAAGGCCCCGACTTTCGAGGGGGCCTTTTTGACAGAAAACGTCTTATTCGCGGAAGAGCGCTTCGATATTCAGCCCCTGTCCCTGCAGAATTTCCCGCAGGCGACGCAGACCTTCCACCTGGATCTGCCGCACGCGTTCGCGGGTCAGGCCAATTTCACGGCCCACATCCTCCAGCGTGGCAGCTTCATAACCCAGCAGACCAAAGCGACGTGCCAGAACTTCACGCTGCTTGGCGTTCAGTTCGAACAGCCATTTGACGATACTTTGCTTCATATCATCGTCCTGCGTGGTGTCTTCCGGGCCGTTCTCTTTCTCATCGGCCAGAATATCCAGCAGCGCTTTTTCTGAATCGCCACCCAGCGGAGTATCCACGGAGGTGATGCGCTCGTTCAGACGCAGCATACGGCTGACGTCATCGACCGGTTTGTCCAGCTGTTCGGCGATCTCTTCCGCGCTAGGCTCGTGGTCCAGCTTATGGGACAACTCGCGCGCGGTACGCAGATAGACGTTCAGCTCTTTAACAATATGGATCGGCAAACGGATCGTACGGGTTTGGTTCATGATCGCCCGTTCAATAGTCTGGCGGATCCACCAGGTCGCGTAGGTCGAAAAACGGAACCCACGTTCCGGGTCAAACTTCTCAACGGCGCGGATCAGGCCGAGGTTACCTTCTTCAATCAGATCCAGCAGCGCCAGACCACGATTGCTGTAACGACGGGCAATCTTCACCACCAGACGCAAGTTACTTTCAATCATGCGACGGCGTGAAGCGACATCACCACGCAGTGCGCGACGCGCGAAATAGACTTCCTCTTCCGCGGTCAGCAGTGGGGAATAACCAATCTCTCCAAGATAAAGCTGAGTGGCGTCAAGTACGCGCTGGGTTGCGCCTTGCGACAGCAGCTCTTCCTCAGCCAGATCGCTATCACTGGGTTCCTCTTCTACTAAGGCTTTCTCGTCGAAAACCTCAATTCCGTTCTCATCAAATTCCGCGTCTTCATTTAAATCATGAACTTTCAGCGTATTCTGACTCATAAAGGTGGCTCCTACCCGTGATCCCTGAGCAAAGCACCTTCCACGGCACATCAACAAACGACGCCTGGACGATTTCCCCTGCCCTCTCTGCGAGAGGAACGTAGACACCGCCCTGGCGCCTGTTAGCTGATGCTTCGCTTATCCGTACTTTGCCAAATTATCGCTGCGGTAAGTACTGCAGCGGGTTGACGGATTTCCCCTTGTAACGAATTTCAAAATGTAATCTTGTTGAGCTGGTTCCGGTGCTACCCATGGTAGCGATTTTCTGCCCCGCTTTGACTTCCTGTTGCTCCCGAACCAGCATGGTATCGTTATGAGCGTAGGCACTCAGGTAATCATCGTTGTGTTTGATGATAATAAGATTACCGTAGCCGCGCAGTGCGTTACCGGCATAGACGACGCGCCCATCGGCGGTCGCGACAATAGCCTGTCCCTTACTGCCTGCAATATCGATACCTTTATTGCCGCCTTCCGCGCCGCTAAAGTTCTCGATAACCTTGCCATCAGTCGGCCAGCGCCATGTTGAGATCGGCGAACTGGTTGACGTACTGCTTGCAGTCGGCTGGGTTGTGCTCACCGTTGTTGGTGCCGTCACCGGCGCGACAACCGTTGTGGTTGTGGTCGCTGGTTTATTATTAGGCAACATCTTGGTAGCACTCTGTTCACCTGAAGATTCAGAATACGTAATAGTCGGTTGTGAAGCAACCACCGCGGTCGATTTTTGTGCAGAAGTTGTGCTGGTCGTCGCACCGCCGCTCGCTCTTGCGCTGGCCTGAGAAACGGCGTTTTCGCCGGTGATCGGCTGGCCTGAGGCGTTACCGACCTGCAGTACCTGCCCCACGTTCAGCGCGTACGGGGCCGGGATGTTGTTGCGTTGCGCCAGGTCGCGGAAATCGTTGCCGGTGACCCAGGCGATATAGAATAGCGTGTCGCCGCGTTTTACCGTATAGGTACTGCCGCCGGTATAGCTACCTTTCGGAATATCGCCATATTTGCGGTTGTAAACGATCCGGCCATTTACCGTCTGTACCGGCTCCTGCGCCACCGGCGCCGGCTGCGGCTGAATGGTCTGGGTCTGCATCGGCTGAATCGGCTGCGCCTGAGGAGCGGACTTGACGCCGGAGGGTGGCGGCGTAATCAGCATGCCGGAGTTGGTGCTGGAAGAGGCGGCGCCGCCGGCAGAGCTAACCGGCGCAGGCGGATTATTGGTGTTGGTACACCCGGCCAGCCAGAGTGAAACCAGTGAAAGAGCCGCAATACGGCTGACGGTAAATTTGGTGCTTCCCGCGCTCATTTATCCCCCAGGAATATGTTAACTGCCAATATCTTGCTTACCGGGCGGCGCCCGGCCAGGACACTGAAAAATGTGTCCACCCTACGCCTAAAGTCAGGCAAAAAAAACCTGGAATAATCCGGGTCTCAGGCCAGCTCCCCCTTCACCAGGGGAACAAAGCGAACGGCCTCGACGGTATCAATGATAAATTCGTTGCCCCGACGACGGATCCGTTTGAGAAACTGATGCTCTTCGCCGACCGGCAGCACCAGCACGCCGTCATCATCCAGCTGCGCCAGCAGCGCGGTCGGTATTTCCGGCGGCGCCGCCGTCACAATAATGGCATCAAACGGCGCCCGCGCCTGCCAACCTTGCCACCCATCGCCATGACGGGTTGAAACATTATGTAAATCAAGTTGTTTCAGGCGACGACGCGCCTGCCACTGTAAACTCTTAATTCGCTCTACCGAGCATACGTGATGCACCAGATGCGCCAGGATGGCCGTCTGGTAGCCGGAACCGGTGCCGATCTCCAGCACCCGCGACTCCGGCGTCAGCGTCAGCAGCTCGGTCATCCGCGCCACCATATACGGCTGGGAGATGGTCTGCCCCTGGCCAATCGGCAGCGCGGTGTTTTCCCACGCTTTATGTTCAAAGGCTTCATCAACAAACTTTTCGCGCGGGACCAGCGCGATCGCCTCGAGGACACGTTCATCGACGATGCCCTGCGTGCGCAGTTGATTCAACAAACTTTCAACACGTTTACTTACCATTGCCTGTCAACCCCGACACGTTCCAGCCAATCGGTGACCACCTCATGCGCCTGATGGGCGGTTAAATCGACGTGCAATGGCGTCACGGAAACATAGCCTTCATCCACTGCCGCAAAATCGGTGCCCGGCCCGGCATCGCGCTTATCGCCCGGCGGACCAATCCAGTACAGGGTGTTGCCGCGCGGATCTTTTTGCGGGATCACCTGGTCGGCCGGATGGCGGTTGCCGCAGCGGGTCACGCGAATGCCCTTGATTTGATCAAGCGGGAGATCCGGCACGTTGATGTTAAGGATCCGCCCGGTACGCAGCGGCTCGCGGCTTAAGGCGCGCAGAATGGTGCAGGTTACCGCCGCGGCGGTATCGTAATGCTGATAGCCGTTCAGCGACACGGCCAGCGCGGGGAACCCCAGATGACGGCCTTCCATCGCCGCGGCCACAGTGCCGGAATAGATGACGTCGTCGCCCAGGTTGGGGCCGGCATTAATACCGGAAACCACGATGTCCGGACGCGGGCGCATCAGCGCGTTCACGCCGAGATAGACACAGTCGGTCGGGGTGCCCATCTGGACGGCGATGTCGCCATTTTCAAAGGTAAACGTACGCAGGGACGATTCCAGCGTCAGCGAATTTGAGGCCCCGCTGCGGTTACGATCGGGTGCAACCACCTGGACCTCGGCAAACTCCCTTAAGGCCTTCGCCAGGGTCTGTATCCCCGGCGCATGGATCCCGTCATCGTTACTCAGCAATATTCGCATAGTCACCCGTTGTATTGATAAGCTCCCTGACCACGCTGGTGGCGAAGCTGCCCGCCGGCAGCCAGAAACGCAGTTCAACGGTTACGTCATCCCACCAGTTCCAGCTGAGCTGCTGTGGATAGAGAAGCATCGCCCGGCGCGCCGCCTCGACTTTCTCCCGCACCAGCAGCGCCTGTAACGCGGTTTCCTCGGCGATCGCGGCCTGCTCGAAAGCCAGGGCGTCGCGCTGGCTTCCCCAGTCGCCGCTGCCCGGCAGCGTGGCCGTAATCATCAGTTCGCGGTTATGCACCCGCGCCTGCGAAACCTCGAGTTCTTCCGGTGTGACGACAAACCAGCTCCCGCGCCCCGCTAATTGTAGCGCATCGCCATCAACGACCTGATTAAATTCCGTTTTTTTTAATCTAATACTCACTTGCTGATTAAACAACGCGCTGCGGGCTGCCGACAACCAAAAACTGCGCTTATTGCGATCGCGCACTGGCGCGCCGCTCTCCGCCCAGCGCAGGGCGCCCTGCAGGTTACTGCCGCCAATGCCAAAGCGCTGCGCGCCGAAATAGTTCGGCACTCCCCGTTCAGCGATGGCCTGCAGACGCGTCTCCACGTCCTGGCGATCGCTAATCTCGCGCAGGATCACGGTAAACTGGTTGCCTTTCAGCGCGCCTAAACGCAGCTTACGCTTATGGCGAGCATATTCCAGTACCTGGCAGCCCTCGAGCTGAAATTTGCTCAGGTCCGGCATCTCTTTGCCGGGCACCCGGGCGCACAGCCACTGCTCGGTGACCGCGTGCTTATCCTTTTGCCCGGCGAAGCTCACTTCACGAGCGTGGATCTTAAGGAATTTCGCCAGCGCGTCGGCGACAAAGCGCGTATTGCAGCCGTTTTTCAGGATCCGCACCAGCACGTGTTCGCCTTCGCCGTCCGGGGCAAAGCCCAGATCTTCCACCACCAGAAAATCTTCCGGATTGGCTTTCAGCAGCCCACTGCTCTGCGGCTTGCCGTGCAGCCAGGTCAGTTGGTCAAAGGCGATCATTTGTCGGCCTTACGCAGCAGCGCAACCGCTTCGCAGGCGATCCCTTCCCCGCGGCCGGTGAAGCCGAGCTTCTCGGTGGTGGTCGCTTTCACGTTGACGTCGTCCATATGGCAGCCGAGATCCTCAGCGATAAAGACGCGCATCTGCGGAATATGCGGCAGCATTTTCGGCGCCTGGGCAATAATCGTGACGTCGACGTTGCCGAGCGTATAGCCCTTGGCCTGAATGCGGCGCCATGCTTCGCGTAGCAGTTCGCGGCTATCGGCGCCTTTAAACGCCGGATCGGTATCGGGGAACAGCTTGCCGATATCGCCCAGCGCCGCGGCGCCAAGCAGCGCGTCGGTCAGCGCATGCAGCGCGACGTCGCCGTCGGAGTGGGCCAGCAGCCCTTTTTCATAAGGAATGCGTACCCCGCCAATGATGATTGGGCCTTCACCGCCAAAAGCGTGTACGTCAAAACCATGTCCAATTCGCATTAAGCTTTCTCCTGGTGTCGGGAACGGGTGAGGTAAAATTCAGCCAGCGCCAGGTCTTCCGGGCGCGTCACTTTAATATTATCCGCGCGTCCGGCGACCAGCTGCGGATGGAAGCCGCAGTACTCCAGCGCCGAGGCTTCATCGGTGATAGTGGCTCCCTCGTTTAGCGCGCGAGTGAGGCAATCCACCAGCAGCTCGCGAGGGAAAAATTGCGGGGTGAGCGCATGCCACAGGTCATTGCGGTCGACGGTATGGGCGATAGCGGTTTTGCCCGGCTCGGCGCGCTTCATGGTGTCGCGCACTGGCGCCGCAAGGATCCCGCCGACGCGGCTGGTTTCGCAGAGCGACAGCAGGCGGCTGAGGTCGTCCTGATGCAGGCAGGGGCGCGCGGCGTCATGCACCAGCACCCACTGCGC
>OGZE01001150.1_pt1 | contig 16609 bp, 10 predicted proteins | sample 1576731 | NCBI WGS metagenome assembly OGZE01 (sample SAMEA3541503, study PRJEB24748) | human gut metagenome | biome: human gut; feature: human-associated habitat; material: faeces | place: China | collected 2012 | reverse complement strand
GAGAACAAGGCGCTCTACATCAAGAAGAACATGTCGTCCATGTACATGAACGGCATCGACGCACTCCTGGCAGGCGCCGATCGAAACCCCACCGTGGCATACCAGGCGCTCGGGCTTCTTCGCGCGCACTCGAAGGAGATGCTTGGCTCCGACGTTGCGCGTGCTCGTCAGCGCATCAACCCGATCGTGCAGGCGCACGAGGATCGCTTGAAGATCGAGCGATATGCCGCAGGCTTGGGTAGCGCTGGAGAAGTACTCCGAGGAGGTCTTAGCGAAGCTGTGCGGCGAGGTGTCGTGACGCAGGATTTCGTGAAGACTGCCAGGGGGTACGATGCACTTACAGCCATTACGTCCGACGGCGGGCACCAGTCTGTCACCACGAAGGAAGGCGCTCCTGCCGAGTGGAAGCACGGCGCGTCTCAACTCACCGTTGAGCAGGGCATGGAGGCGGCCAAGGCGGCCAATCAGCCCTGGGATCCTGAAGCGTTCAAGACCGATCGCAACTACAACGACATGCTGGGTGTAGCCCGCTACAACGATATGCTCACCGAGTTCGCTGACGAGCACATGGCGATGGCGGGGTACATCACCTCCAAGGAGACCGTGCGCGAGGCTGAGAAGCAGGCGCAGGAGAAGGGCGGCGTGTGGACGGACTATCTGCCCGAGAAGGCGCAGTCGACGCTCAAGAGCGCCGTGGCGAACATGCGACGTGAGAAGGAGATTGTCGACGAGGCGACGGGTTCTCGCGTCTCCGCGTTCTCGCCGCAGTATGCGGCCGCGGCGAAGACTTGGCCGACGCCTGACCAGATCCGAGAAGACCTTCGTCGGACGGACCCGCGTGCCGCCGCGGATCCGCTCTACTGTGACGAGCTCGTGACGAAGGCGTGGGCGCTTGTCAACCAGAAGAAGCAGTCGTACGTGCAGGAGCAGAACAACGTCAAGGCGCAGATCTCGAACATCCTTTTTAAGACGCATGGCGATCTGTCGCAGGTCCCGCAGGATCTACTGGCGCGGCTTGACGTGAACGAGGCCGCCGAGGTGCAGAAGCTGGCTGCACATTACCAGAGCGATACGTTCGCTTCTGATCCGCGCGCGCTTGGCAAGCTGAGCGATGACCGCTTCCTCGTGTCCATGTCTGAGGACGAGCTGACGCTCTACCTGAACCAGCTCAACGGAAAGGATCGTCAGCGCATCCTGACGAGGTATTTCAGCCTCAAGCAGGGCTCGACTTACGCGGCCGACGATGAGGCGGCACGCAAGCGCCTTGCCGCGATGGGCGTGGTACAGGACCCGTTCGTCATTAGCAGTGAGACGATTGAACGTGCGCTTAAGCGAAACCCCGAGTACGTGAAGTTGAGGGAACAGTCGCCTGAGATTGCCGCGCTTTACATGGCGCAGATGCAGGAGGTCTTGTCTCTGGACGGGCAAGAGCTCGGCAAGAAGCTCAACGAGGTCGAAGTGAACCAGCGTATCTACGCGAAGATGCGAGAGATTACGCCTATCTCCGAGCTGCTCGGCTCGACGAACAAGGTGGCTAGCATGCTCACAATGGACGATTTGCCGAACCACGGCATGACGGATGCCTACAAGGTCGTCGAGCAGACGGCTGAGCATTGGCTCAAACAGATCGGCCAGGAGCGCAAGCCGACGAAGCAGGAGATGCAGTACGTCCTCACCAAGATCATGCTCGGGGATCAGCGGCTCCGCGTGATGATCCCGCCGAGCGTGAGTTTCGACGAGCCTTTGATGAAGAAGATCGACACTGCATGGAAGGCGAAGCACGGTAACAGCCCGATGCCACAGGTCGCCCGTCTGCGCTACTACCTCATGGCGCGCGCCGGCGGTCAGGTCGGTGACGGCAGTACGGGCCCATCTTGGCTCGGGCACCAGACGACGTATATGTACGGTTTTGACGACGGAGGTAATTGATGGATTTCATTGAGCGCATGATTGCGCAGGATGGTGCGGCGCAGGCTCAGACCGACTACGAGCAGGCGCTCATGGACCCTGAGACGCCTGAGCAGGCGGCTGTGCGGCTTCGCAAGGCGCGTGTCTTCGACATGACACCTGAAGAGACGCCGACGCTTACGCCAGCAGAAGAGGCGGCCGAGAAGGCGCGGGCGGTCAATTGGGCGACGATGTACACCGAGGCCCCGACCCTCATGGAGAAGCTCTCCGAGCCCGCCTTCGCCAATCTCGTCAAGAATGACCTGTCGTCTATGGGCGTTCGTGAGAAGCTGATCTGGTCAATGGCGCCCGATACGGGCGAGAAGGATTCGATCTGGGGGACGGTTCGCAACGCCTTCACCAGGGGCAGCTTCTCTGGCGATGCAACCTCGTTCTTCGGCTCGGCTTCCGATGCGGAGGCGTACTCCAAGGAGCTCCGCCGCATCCAAGAGATCGAAGACGAGATCGCGCAGGGCAAGGACGTGGCGTACCGTTTTGCCACTGCAGAAGACGAGACGGGTCAAGTGGGGCTCGCCGCTTTCATGGCGGGGAAAGAGGGCATGAAGGCCCGCATCGCGGAGCAGATCGAGAAGGCGTCCGAGCGCACAGCGCGTCTCACACGCTACGCTTCTTTCTTCCCCAGCGCCCAGGCGACGCAGGAGATGATGGCGCAGGACTCCTTCTCGGGGGTGATGAGCGCACTGGCGAAAGACCCGCTTACGGTCCTTGCCGACTTGGGTGTGAGCTCGTTTACCCAGAATGCGCCCGCATTGCTTGCGCTTCCGTTGCTCGGCGGCGCTGGCGCCCCTGCGCAGATGGCGGGCACGTTCGGACTCTCCTACTCCATGGACAAAAACGCGAGCGTACTCGAGAACTTGGCGGATGCAGGCATCGACCTCACCGATCCGAAGTCGATTGCGTCGGCCTACCTTGATCCGACGAAACGCGACATGCTCAAGAACGCCATTGACCGTGCAGAGAAGCACGCCGCGGCGACGGCGCTTTTCGATGCTGCATCGATCGGATTGGCAGGCGTCTCCATGGTGCCGAAGTCCGCCACGCGTCAGATGCTCGACACGGCGTACAAGCGCGAGTTCGCCAACATGGCCCTGCAGATGCCTGTGCAGGGTGCGATGGGCGGCGCAGGCGAAGCGCTGGGGCAGTATCTTTCCGACGGCGAGATCTCCTCGTGGGCTGATGTCGTGGCCGAAGTGGTGGGCGAACAGTTCACCGCGCCGGTCGAAGTCTTCACCACGGGTATGAAGGCGCGCGCCGCGATTGCCCGCGAGGAAGAGCGTGCTCGCCGAAACGCCGAGGCCATGAAGGAGCTGAGCGAAACGCAGTCGGCTGTCGACGAGCTCGATCCCGAGACTGCCGCCGCTTACGAGCAGGAAGTGGCGCGACGAGCGGGCGTTGAGGCGATCGAGTTCGATGCGAACTCCTTCCACCAGCGGGGGCTCGACAAGAAGTTCTCGAGTGTTCCTGAGGTGGCGCAGCAGATGCCGGAGGCGCTCGCCACAGGCGGGACGATCAAGGTGCCGATCGGCAAGGCGAAGGCGATGGTGCAGGAGGACGAGTCCGTCCTCGAGCTCATGTCGGTCGGCGGCTCCCTCTCCATTGAGGAGGTGAAGGACGTTAAGGGCGCCGTCGAGCTGCAGGCGACGCAGGCGGCGGGCAAAGCGTTCCGAGACGAGCTCTCCGAGGTGGGGCGTATCGTCGGCAACGGCATCCGTGCGCTCAAGGTGCCGAAGGAGGAGGCGCGCAACCTGCAGGCGCTCATCCAGACGCAGGTGGGTGCCATTGCCCGTCAGGTCGGAATGTCGCCCAAGGCCCTCTGGGAGAAGTACGGTGCAAAGTTCGTCATGGGCAACGGAGAGAACGGTGTCAACGGTGAATACTTTCCGTCGCTTCGCACCGTCGCCCGTTGGAATGGCGCCGATCGCTCCACGCTTCTCCACGAGACGGGCCATCTTTTCCTCGACATGCGCACGCAGATCGCGGCGGACGTCATGCAGAACAAGGACATGCCAGACGACATGAAGGCGTATGTGCAGTCCGTGAACGACACCCTCGCCTGGCTCGGTGTCAAGGACGTGCAGACGTGGGCGGCCATGAAGCCCGAAGATCAGCGGGCGGCGCATGAGAAGTTCGCCCGCACGTTCGAGGCGTACATGCTCGAAGGTGAAGCACCTTCCCAGAAGCTCACGCTCGCCTTCCGAGAGTACGGCCGCTGGCTTCAGGACATCTACACTGTGGCGGAGAACGTCCCCGGGGCCGCGCTCAATGACGACGTGAAGGCGATGTTCGACGCCATGTTCGTCGCCAAGGAGGACGTGATGGAGTCGATGGCGCGACAGGCGGCGCAGCCCCTCTTTACGGCGCAGGACGAGTCCGGTCTTTCGACGGAGGAGTGGATCGCCTATCAGGAGGCGCAGCAGGCAGTCGGCGCGCAGGCCGAGGCCGAGCTCACCGCGCGCAACATCCGCCTGCAGAAGGTTGTCAAGAACATGCGCAACAAGCTCGTGCGCGAACTGAAGAAGGAGCGCAAGGGGCGCATCGCAGAGATTCGTGCGCAGGTCTCGGAGGAGTTCAAGAAGACGCGCGTCTACCACGCGTGGAACTCTCTGGTGAACGGCAACGAGAAAGACGGGGAGAAGATCCGTTGGAAGCTCGCCTTCGAAGACCTGAGACAGGTCGGCTATACGCCGCGTCAGATCAAGAAGCTCCATGAAGCCCGCATCGCTTCGCCCCAGTCTTTCCGTCAGCCCGAGAAACTCGAGGACATTGCGCAGGCGTTCGGTTACCCCAACTCGAACGAAATGGTAGATGACCTTCTTGCCAATCTTGATCCTGAAGCCTCGATCGACGCCATGACGGTCGAGCGCCTGGTGGAGGAATCCCCTGAGCTCGCCGACGAGTCGACCATGCGCGACATGGCTGACGCCGCGACGTTCAACGATGCGAAGATCAAGGTGGTTTCCACGGAGCTCGCCGCGATGGAGAAAGCGCTCAACGGGCAGGCGCGTACCGAAAGCAAGGCGATCGATGCGTTCGCCTATTCGGTTGTCCAGGATATGAAGATCGCCGGCCTCAAGCCCGCTTCGTTCGCCCGCGCGGCCAACCGTGCCGCCCGAAACGCGCGCAAGGCGTGGGCGAAGGGCGCCGTGGCGGAGGCCGTGGCGTTCAAGCGTCAGGAGCTCTACCAGGCGGCGTTGGCCAAGCATGCCCGACAGTCGCTTATGCGCATCTCGAAGTCTGTGCGCGGCTTCAAGAAGTACAAGGTCGCGACGCATCGCGCCATGGATACGCGCGTTCTCGAAGTGCTCCAGCGCGCGCTCGTGAATATGGGCTTCGTGGACGCGAAGGACGTGCACGTCAACGATCCGGACGCCTCCTTCTATGACAAGGTGAAGGAGCTCGAGAACGAGCTTGAACATGGGCTCGAAATCACGAGCAACATGACGCGGGCTATCGCGGACCGCGACACCTCTGCGCTTGAGACTGTTGGCGGCATGAACAGCTTCATCGATGCGATCCAGTTGCTGGAGGCTCAGGCTCGTCGAGAGAAGCATATCTCCACCGTGATGGGCAACGAGCTTCTCGAGGACACGCTAGCGCGCGCTGCCAAGGTGGTGCAGGAGACCGCTGTCGCGCACGGCCGCGACGCGAAGAAGTGGCACGAACAGCTCGGCATGTCAAAGCGCTTCGCCGAGATGGTCGAACGCTTCGGCCTCGTGCATGCGAGAGCGGCTGGCATCGTGGCGACGCTCGAAGGCGGATGGGAAGGACTCCTCGCCAAGCTCTTCATCTATCCCGCCGACAAGTGCGTTACGAAGGAAGAAGAGCTCAAGGCCAAGTACGCCATGAAGCTCGACAAGATCCTCAGGCCTTTGAAGGAGTCTTTGACCGACCTGAAAGCCAAGACGAGCAAAACCTTCAACCACGCGTTCACCACGCAGGAGGTGTTCGTTCTTCTCCTCAACTACGGCAATGAAGGCAATCGTCAGCGAGCGCTTTCCACGATGACGTACCACACTGGTTACAAGTTCTTCGAGGGATTGGACAGGAGCGATCCGGCATACGAGGCGAAGGTTGCCGAAGCACAGGCAAGAGCCGATCAGCTCATGGCGGCGTTCTTCGCGGAGTACCTGACGGAAGAGCACTACAAGGCGGCGGAGGCCGTCTGGGCGCTTTTCGACGACATCAAGGAGTCGTCCGGCAAGACGTACAGGCGCATCGTCGGGCGCGAGCCCGATTGGGTCGAGGCGTCGGCGGTACGAGTGCTCACGCCTGACGGGCCCCGAGCTCTGACGGGCGGCTACTATCCGATCTCGTATGACCGTGAGGCCAGCCTCCATGGGAAGGAGGTGGGCGAGATCCAGAGCGTGGAAGACCTGAAGCCCCTGATGGGCGCAGGCGGTGTCGCCGACGGATGGTCGAAGTCGCGTGCCAAGTACTTCGACAAGCCGCTCGTCATGACCAGCCGCGCCATGTTCGAAGGGCTCGACGAGCAGATCCACTACATCGCGTGGGCGGAGTTCGTCAACAGCACTCGCAAGCTTCTGAAGAAGGAAGGCGCGTTCGCTCAGGCGGTTCACCAGCACTACGGCGCCCGCTACTTCAAGGCGCTTGAGGACTGGGTGAAGGACTGTCGCAACGGTAATCACGGGCAGACTTCTCCGTCGGACTTGATCCCGAACGAGCTGCGCCGCGGTGTCTCTCTTGCCGGTGTCGGCTTGAACTTCGGTACGGCAGCGCTCCAGCTCGTGGGCTTCACGCAGTCCGTTGCCTACCTCGGTCCCAAGTGGGCGGGCAGAGGTGTGAGCGAATTCATCCGTCTGGGCATCACGGGCGGCGCATACAAGGCCGTGGCAGGGAAGTCCACCATGATGCGCAACCGCATGCGCACCCAGTTCCGAGAACTCACCGAAGTGCAGGCGAAGCTCAATGGCGGGCAGGGCGAGCTGAAGGACAGGATGATGCGTCTTGCGTACATGCCGCTCTCCGTCATGCAGATGGCGGTCGACCTCCCCACTTGGCTTGGCGCGTATGAGAAGGCCTTGGCGGAGGGGAACGGCGAGGAAATGTCTGTCATGATCGCGGACCGTGCGGTAAAGAACTCGCAGGGGTCGGGCAGTCTGGCAGACTTGTCGGCCATTGAGCGAGGAAGCGCCTGGTCGAAGCTCTTTACGGTCTTCTACACCTTCTTCAACACGGCGCTAAACCTTGCCGCCGTGAGCTTCAAGACGGAGAAGGGGTTCAAGCGTGCGGGCACTCTCCTGATGGTGCTCGTCATGCAGCCAGTCATCGAAGGGTTCCTGCGAAGCGCCATCGGTAGCGCACTCGGGGAGGATGATGACGATTGGCTTGAGAAGGCCGTCAAGGCGTCCGGCTCGAGCGTGGTCTCCTTCAACCTCGGTCTTCTCGTGGGCGTTCGCGAACTGGCCTATCTCACCACCGACTATGGCTACCGCGGCCCGTCGGGTCTTCGCAAGATTACCGACTTCGGTCGAGCCTACAACGCGGCAGTGCACGCCATCGAGAACGGCGAGGTCTCCGAGGCAGACGTGAAGGCGTGGGTGAGCTTCGGTGGAACCATGGCGCCGTACCCGGTCACGCCGATCAACCGCGCGATCTCCGGCGCCAACGCGCTCTACAACGACGAGACAGATAATCCGCTTGCGCTTCTCACCGGGCACTCCAAGTAGTTGGGGCATGAGAGCAAAGGCGTGTGACAAAGTACAGGCATTGCGAGGATTTTTGCCATGTCAGTACAAAACATCACACGCCGAGCAGGGCCGTACGTGGGCACCGGGCTCGTCTCCGCGTACACCTTCGCGTTCAAGGTCTTCCGATCAGAAGACGTGAAGGTGGTTCGGTCCGAGTCCGCTGATGCCAGCGCGCAGGATGAGGCACTTAAGTTCGGCACCGACTACACTGTCAAGCTCAATGCCAACCAGGACGAGAAGGCGGGCGGCACCGTCACGCTTGTTTCCCCGTTGGCGGAGGGCTTGCGTCTGTCCATCTTGTCGGCGATTACGCCCGATCAGCAGATGGTGCTCACCAACCACGACGGCTTCCTTCCGACGACGCTCAACGACTCTGCGGACAAAGCGATCGCGCTCATCCAGGAGTTGAAGGAGGAGGTCGGTCGTTCTTTGCGTGTGCCTGCTTCTGCGGACAAGACGCCCGAGGACCTGACCGAAGAGCTCCTCTCCGCTCAGGCCGACGCCCGTAAGTTCGCCGACGCGGCCGAGAAGTCTGCCGAAGAGGCGAAGAAGTCCGAGGAGCAGACGAAGGTCTACGCCGAAGCGGCCACCGTCCTCGTCCCGATGAAGGACGAGATCAAGACCGTTGCGGACAACATCGAGACGGTCAAGACCGTTGGGCAGAACGTCGAGTCCGTCAAGTCGGTGGCGTCCATCAAGGACGAGACCGTGACCGTGGCAGGAGCACTTGACGACATCGGTACGGCGGCTGCGCCCGAGAACCTCGAGGCCTATAAGACCGTCGCCTCGATCAAGGATCAGGTCGTCACCGATGCGGGGATCGCCAACGAGATTGTGGCGGTCGCCGGCATGAAGAATCATGTCGTTACTGTATCGACGAACATTGATGGCGTGAAGGACGTGTCCGCCAACATGGACAAGATCGGCGCTGTCGCGGGCGATCTGCAGGGTGGCAAGTGCGTGCCCGTGAAGTTCTCCGCTGGGCGTCTGACCGATGAGCCTGCGCAGGACTGCACTGCCGAGGGCGGCAACATCAAGACTGTGGCGGACCACATCGTTGCTGTCGACAAGGTGGCGGGCGCTGTCGATGACGGCACGCTGGAGAAGGCTGCAAACTCTGTTGAGGCAAGCGCAGAGAATGCTCTTCGTGCTGAGGCTGCGCGGGTTGGTGCAGAGTCTGCCAACGCGTCTGCGCAGTCCGCGAAGACATCGGCAGAGCAGTCCGCGGCGTCCGCAGGTTCGAGCGCTACGACTGCGAAGGCGTGGGCAACCCAGATGGGCACGCCTGTCGAGGGCGATCTCTACAGCTCAAAGCACTACGCCGAGGTTGCGTCTGGTGCGGCGGGATCTTCGAGCGAAGTGCTCGCCGAAGTCAAGAAGGCCGGTCAGGATGCCGTCGCGGCCATCACGCAGGAGGGCGGCACGCAGGTTGCCGCTGTCACGGCGGAAGGTCAGAAGCAGGTCAAGGCTGTGGAGACCGCTGGCTCTACGCAAGTCGGTGCCGTCAACGCCGCGGGGGCCGCTCAAGTTAAGGCGGTCGAGACGGCGGGCGCTACGCAGACTGCCAACGCAAAGGCTCAGGCCGATGCCGCGGCGGCTTCTGCTACTGCGGCAGCCAACGCCAAGAAGGCGGCGGAGACGGCCAAGACGGGGGCAGAGACGGCGAAGAGCGGAGCAGAGTCTGCAAAGACTGCGGCCGTGACGGCGCAAGGCAAGGCCGAGACTGCGGCGACCACGGCGACGACCAAGGCGACCGAGGCTACGACGAAGGCAAGCGAGGCCGCGAAGTCGGCGCAGGCGGCAGCGGAGTCTGCAAAGACGGCGGCCTACGCCATGCGCCTGACGTCGGCCAACATGAGTGCGAGCGGCACTGCTGCAATCTCCTCGCTCACGCCTTCTACCAATGCGAAGGTTGGCGACACGGTCATCGACCCCGACGGCGAGGTCTTCTCGATCACGGCAATCGCGGGTAGCACCTTCACAGTGGGTGCGAAGCTCACGAGCCTCAAGGGGCCGAAGGGCGATCAAGGTGACGTCGGACCCAAGGGCGAGACGGGCGCGCCGCTTTCTATCAAGGGTAGCTTTCCGACGCTCGACGAGCTTCAGGAGCAGCACCCCGCTGGTCAGCTCGGCGACGCCTACATGGTCGGCACGCACCTCTACTCGTGGAATGGCTCGGCATGGCAGGACGTCGGCGACATCAAGGGGCCGAAGGGGGACCCGGGCACCCCAGGTACGCCTGGGGCTCCAGGCACCGACGGCAAGGACGGTGCGGCTGGCGCATCGGCGAGCATCACGGGCGCTACCGCCACGGTTGACGCCAATGTCGGTACGCCTTCTGTACTGGTCACCTCTGGCGGCACGGCGCTTGCAAGAACGTTTGCTTTTGCGTTCAAGAACTTGAAGGGGCAAAAGGGGGACAATGGCGATCCAGGAGCCAACGGAGCTGATGGCGCCAACGCCACCATCACTGGTGCAACGGCTACGGTTGACGCCACAACGGGCACGCCTAAGGTGACTGTGACGGTGGGCGGGACCGCTCAGGCAAGGACATTCGCCTTCGCTTTCACGGGTCTAAAGGGCGCAACGGGCCCCGCAGGCACGACGACGTGGGCGGGCATCACTGGCAAGCCTGCCTACTTCACTGGCAAGGGCATTTCTATGGGGAGGTTGCCGTAATGGCTTACTCAGCATTTGGGATCAACTACGACACGGCGGCGAAGATCTCTGCCTATGGCGGGGATGCCGAGACGCCCGCCCAGCCGATTTGGGCGGAAGACACACACCAGCTGTGGATCGTTCACGGCACGGGCGGAAAGTATCGCGTGGCGATGGCGTCTGAACTGTCGGCTTATCTGACGACGGCCAATGCCGCGGGCACGTACTTGGCCAAGGCGGATGCGGCGAAGACCTATCTGACGACGGCCAATGCCTCGCAGGCGTACCTCACACAAGTGGCGGCAGGGCAAACATACTTGTCGAAAGACGATGCCGCTTCCACATACCTCGGTATCAACGCGAAAGCGAAGACGGCTGGCACGGCGGACAACGCCGCACATGCCAACACGGCAGATTCGGCAACCTCGGCAACCTCGGCAACCACGGCGCAGTCTGCAACGAATGCGTCCTCTGTGCCGTGGGCTGGGGTAACGGGAAAGCCTGGTCTTGTGCCGACATCCGGATCAGCCGGCCAGATTTCGGTGCGTGAGACAATCGCGACCGCAACAACGGTTAACGACAATTCCCCGCGATCGATGTCCCTTTCCGGCGGGGGCACGCTTACGGTCAGCAACGGCGGTAGCGAGGCTTGGATTACGGTTGTTGCCCTGAACGGCGGTGCAACGATCAACCTCGGCACGTCGTGGGCATGGAGCGGTTCTGCTCCGACGCTTGCCAAGGGGCTTGTGACGCTTGCATGGTACGGGACTTTTGGCGTCGCCACTTTCACCAAATTCGGGAGCTAACCGATGATCAAGACATGGACGTACAACGGCGTTACTTACCAGTCTGAATGGCAGGTGCGTCAGGAAGTTTTCAACAGGGACCATGTGTCCTTTGGCGAAGCGCCAGAAGAAGGCAAGGTTGAGTTTTGGGCGCAGTTCGGCGTGACCTACTCTGAAAGAGAGCTGACGCCTGAAGAACAGGAAGCACAGAATCTTGCCGTTGCCAAGCGTGAACGTGCAGCCAAGGTGGCAGCGATCAAGGTGGAAGTCGACGGCATGACCTTCGACGGCGATGAGCAGGCACAGTCCCGTATGGCCCGTGCGATCACAGCAGCTGAGACGGCAGGACTTGAGTCGACTGTCTGGGTGCTCGCAGACAACACGGTTGCAACTGTCACGAAGGCGCAGCTCCAACAAGCCCTCGCAAAGGCCATGGTCGCCATGGGCGAGCTGTGGACTCAGCCGTACGCGGAGGATAAGGCATGAGACATCCTGACGGAGTCCAAGTGATGGTAGCCATCGATCAACTGGTCAACACGCTTCTCGGTGGTTGGGCTGATGAGACGCTGAGCGCAAGGGCTTGGCGTCATAAGCTCGATGCTTCGAGGTCATGGCCTGTGTGGATCATCGACCACTTGTTCTTTTGGCAAAAGGATCACTGCAAGACTGCATGGGAGAGTGAGCTAAATCGTGCGCACCTGCCGCCGTCTTTGAGAGGAGAGAAGGAATGCTGAATAAAAAGATTCTTGTTGGTGGTGCGGGTAAAGAAGCCCCCCATGTAATACTTACGGTAGGGCTGAGGAGTAGCGGTATCGGTGCTTATGGATGGAATCCTCTTCACTCTAAGCCATATGGGCATATTTCTAGAATCCCTGTTTGGGGAGATGTTAGCCTTGAAAAATTATATTCCTATAGTGCCTCAACTGCATATAGCTTTTCTAAGGACACAGAAAACCGTATTTCTATTAGGCGCCTAGATACGGGTAGCGAAATTGAAGTTTATGTAAATACGGACCCTACTATAGTCCGTATGCTGTTCTTCACAAAAGCAGATGTTGACAAAAAAGTCCCCTTAATGTTCACCCCACCCCCTACCGGATATCTATAAGAAAGTCAAGCAGGCATTTACCCACTCTCGAAAGGAGGGCGTGGTAAATGCTGCATAAGGCCCTTCTTTCTTCTCCGAAAGAATTCCGCGTCTCGATCGCTTCACGAAACCGCCCCGCAGATCGAAAGATTTGCGTTTTTTTACTTGGTCGGCGCTAGGCCTCTTGATTCTGCGTAGGACTCCTGTAGAACGAAGCAAACAAGAAACCGCCTAGGGCCACGAAGTCTCCACCCCTGCGGCCGAATGCCAATGCGTTTCCTAAATGCAGGATGTCCGCCCCACAGGTAATGATCGCCGCGAGTGCAGCAATGGCAAATACGGCCAAGGAGATCAGGAAGCGGTGCAAGTATCGCCTACGGGAGATCACCTTGTAGAGCACGTAGGCAATCGCGACATAGTACACCGAAAGCGCTACGCCCCCGACCTGCGTTAAAAAGTCGACTGCCTCGCGGGGAAAATTTGCCGAATAGAACTTCACCATCTCTTCGGACGGCCCGCGGCTGAGTACGACTAACTGCGAAGAGAAAGAGTCCCACGCGGCGTTGGCTTCGTGTAAATTCATAGACCCTCCTGGAGGTGAGGCTTAAGACGCGGCAAACTATGCCTCCGCCCACAAAATGAAAAGCTGTGCGCAGACGATGATAGCCCCGCTCCATCTGCATACCGGAGCAATGAACGAATTGGGAGCGGCAAAGCCAACGGCCACCATTCCGACTCCTGCTAACAGCGTCAACTGCGACTCGAAAGGCATGCCGACCCTCCCGTAACAAAACATTTCCTGAGATCATACCCTTGACCTCCCCCTCTGTGCAAGCTACACTATGTATGAACAAACGTATGAGATGCGCGTGATTTCTTATGAAATCCATGACTCTTAGAGAAGACAGGCCGTCTGGAAGACGGCCGCCGCCAACATCGAGAAGTTCCACAGCGCCGAAGTGCTTGAGCCCGTCACGGTCGAGACGATGCCCGGCGTCGTCTGCCAGCAGGTCACGCGTCCGATCGGCGCGGTGGGCCTCTACATTCCCGGCGGCACGGCTCCGCTCTTTTCCACGGTGCTGATGCTCGGCATTCCTGCCAAGATCGCGGGCTGCGGCCGCGTCATCCTCTGCTCGCCGCCTCCGATCGCCGATCCGATCCTCGCCGCCGCGCGCCTTTGCGGCATTGACGAGATCTATCAGGTGGGCGGCGCCCAGGCCGTGGCCGCGATGGCCTTCGGCACGGCGACGATCCCGCGCGTGGGCAAGATCTTCGGTCCGGGCAACGCCTACGTGACCGAGGCCAAGCGTCAGGTGAGCAGCCGTCCCGACGGCGCCGCCATCGACATGCCCGCGGGCCCCTCCGAGGTGCTCGTGATCGCCGACGAAGGCGCCGATCCGGCCTTCGTTGCGGCCGACCTGCTCTCTCAGGCCGAACACGGTCCCGACAGCCAGGTGGTGCTCGTGACGCCCTCGCGCAAGCTCGCCGAAGCCGTTGCGGGCGAGGTCGCCTCCCAGCTCGCCGCCCTGCCGCGCCGCGAGATCGCGACGAAGGCCCTGTCTGCGAGCCGCCTCATCCTCGTCAAGGACCTCGAGGCGTGCGTGGAGGTCTCGAACCGCTACGCGCCCGAACACCTCATCATCCAGACGCGAAACGCCCGCGATCTGGTGCCGCTCGTGCAGAACGCGGGCTCCGTCTTCGTGGGCGACTGGTCTCCCGAGTCGGGCGGCGACTACGCCACGGGCACGAACCACGTTCTTCCGACCTACGGCTATGCCGCCACGTACTCGAGCCTCGGGCTCGCCGACTTCACGAAGCGCATGACCGTTCAGGAAATGACGCCGCAGGGCTTTGAAAAGCTCGGCCCCGCCATCGCGCTTCTTGCGCACGCCGAAGAGCTCGACGCGCACATGAACGCCGTTCTCGTGCGCATGGACCGAATCAAGCAGTCGAAGGAGTGATCCGTCATGGCCGTCTTTTGTGAACGAACCGCCGCCGATCCGGGCCTGCTGGCCCGGCCGGACGTGCAGAAGCTCACGCCCTACCAGTCCGCGCGCCGCATCATGCAGGCCGCGGGCGTGACGGGCGAAGTCTGGCTCAACGCCAACGAGTCGGCCGAGGCCGAGCCGATGGCGCCCGAGACGAAGCTCTTCAACCGCTATCCCGAGCCCCAGCCCGAGGCCGTCGTCGAACGCTATGCGGCCTATGCGGGCGTGAGTCCCGAACAGATCCTCGTGACGCGAGGCGGAGACGAAGGCATCGAGCTTCTTGTGCGCACGTTCTGCCGCCCCGGCGAGGACGCCGTCCTGCAGTTTCCGCCCACCTACGGCATGTACGCCGTCTCCGCCGAGACGAACGGCGCCGAGGTCGTGAACCTCGTCACCTCGCCCGACCGCGGCTGGCTGCCCGACGTGGCCGAGGCCGCGAAGGTCCTCGAGGAGAGGACGGACGTCAAGCTCGTCTTCGCCTGCTCGCCCGGCAATCCGACGGGCACGCTGATTTCCGTGGGCATGCTGCGCAAGCTCGCCGAGCTCACCGCGGGCAGGGCTCTTCTCGTCATCGACGAGGCCTACATCGAATTTACGCCCGCGAACACGGCCGTCGAGCTTCTCAAGGACTATCCGCACGTCGTGATCATCCGCACGCTCTCGAAGGCCTTTGCGCTGGCGGGCCTGCGCTGCGGGTTCCTGCTTTCCTCGCCCGCCGTCATCGGCATGCTGAGGAAGGTGATCGCGCCCTATCCGATTCCCGTGCCCTGCGCCGACATCGCCGCGCAGGCGCTCTCGCCCGAGAGCGTGAGCCTCATGCACAGGCGCGCCGCCCAGTGCGTGATGCGCAAGTGTGAGCTTGAGGTTGCGCTTGAGGACCTCGATGGCATCGAGGCCGTGTATCCGAGCGCCTCGAACTTCCTTCTCGTGAGGTTCGTCGACGCCGCCCGCGTCTTCACGGCGTTGCGCGACCGCGGCATCATCCTGCGCGACCAGAGCCGCCAGCCGACGCTCGAGAACTGCATCCGCATCACGGTGGGCACGAAGGACGAGAACGAGCGCCTTCTCACCGAACTTGAAGAGATTCTGAAGGAGGCCGCATGAACGAGCGCATTCTCTTTGTGGACCGCGACGGCACCATTCTCGAGGAGCCCGAGGACTTTCAGGTCGACCGCTTCGAGAAGATGAGGTTCGTCGAGGGCGTTCTGCCCGCCCTGAAGCGCCTGCGCGAGGCGGGCTGGAAGCTCGTCATGGTCTCGAACCAGGACGGGCTCGGCACGAAGAGCTTCCCGAGGGCCGATTTCACGGGGCCGCACGAACTGATGATGCAGATCCTCGAGAGCCAGGGCGCCCGCTTCGACGAGGTGCTCATCTGCCCGCACATGCCCGGCGAGGGCTGTGAGTGCAGGAAGCCCGGAACGGGCCTCGTGAAGAAGTACCTCAAGGACGGCGTGCTTGACGTCGCGAACTGCTACGTGATCGGTGACCGCGAGACCGACATGAAGCTCGCCGACAACATGGGCCTCAGGGGCCTTCGCGTCGGGCCCGACGACCGCAGCTGGGCCGAGATCGCCGACGAGATCGAGAATGCGGCGAAGTCCGCCCGTCACGCCCGCGTCGAGCGCAACACGAAGGAGACCCGCATCGTCGTCGAAGCCTGGCTCGATCGCTCGGGCAAGAATGAAATCAACACGGGCGTGGGTTTCTTCGACCACATGCTCACGCAGATCGCCGTGCACGGCGGCATCAGACTGCACGTGCGTGCGGTGGGCGACCTTGAGATCGACGACCACCACACGATCGAGGACGTCGGCCTTGCGCTCGGCGAGGCGCTCAAGGAGGCGCTCGGCGACAAGCGCGGCATCCGCCGCTTCGGCTTCCTGCTGCCGATGGACGAGACGCTCGCGCGCTGCGCGCTCGACATCTCTGGCAGGCCGTACCTAACCTTCAAGGCGAAGTTCAAGCACCACAAAGTGGGCGATATGTCCACCGAGATGGTCGAGCACTTCTTCCGCTCGCTCGCCCAGACGATGGGCGTGACACTCAACCTCAAGGCGCAGGGCAGGAACGACCACCACGTGGCCGAGGGACTCTTCAAGGCGTTCGGGCGCACGCTGCGCGACGCTGTGAAAATTGAGGGGAGCGACCTGCCGTCCTCCAAGGGGGTGCTCTGATGCGTGCCGTCATTCTTGATACGGGCGTCGCCAACCTCTCTTCGCTCGCCTTTGCGGTGAAGAGGCTCGGCGTCGAGCCCATCATTACGCGCGAGGCGGCCGAGATCCGCGCCGCCGACCGCATCTTCCTGCCCGGCGTGGGCACGGCCCGAGCCGCGATGGCCGCCATCGAGGAGCGCGGCCTTGCGGACCTCAATGCCAGCCCGTCTTCCTCACGCACAATAGGACAACCTACAATTTC
>OGZE01001143.1_pt1 | contig 16652 bp, 12 predicted proteins | sample 1576731 | NCBI WGS metagenome assembly OGZE01 (sample SAMEA3541503, study PRJEB24748) | human gut metagenome | biome: human gut; feature: human-associated habitat; material: faeces | place: China | collected 2012 | reverse complement strand
TAAATATTTTGGACTTAATCATTTTGGGTGGTTTACTGATTTGAAAGATAAATCAGGAAAAGACCTTTTTGAAAAATTAAGGAAATATTTAAAAAATCATGAATTTCAACCATTTAATGCAGAACAAAGAGCAAAATCTTGGCTTGATACTTATGTTAGAGTAAATAAATATATGAAATTTTTTGACGAATATATTCCCACTACATACATGCAATATTATATGTTTGCAGATGAAATAGTAGAAGAATCTAATCCTGAATATACAAGGGCTGATGAAGCTAAAGATGGTAGAGAAAAAGAGGTATTTGAAACTTGTAAATTGGCAGAGGGAAAAGATACTATGGAAAATATAGAGATGCTTACAAATAGTGTATTTGGAAAATTGATGGTAGAGGTTGCAGAATCAATAGCATATGATTTGAATAATCCATTTGTTGTAATGGTAAAAAATAATGGACTTATAACTAATTTTCCTGCAGAAGCAATAGTAGAAGTAGATGGAACAATAGGAAAAAACGGAGCTAAAGGAAATTATGTTGGAGAAATAAAACCATTCTATAAAGGGCTTATGGAAGGGCAATATGCTTATGAATTATTAACAGTTGAAGCATTTATAGAAAAAAATTATACAAAAGCTCTTCAAGCATTAACATTAAATAGAACAGTAATAAATCCAATAAAAGCAAAACTGGTGCTAGATGATTTGATGAGTGTAAGCAAAGATTTTTGGGTTTTAGAAAAATAATATAAAAAGAAGCTGACATTAAATAGAATAAATTTCTATTTATAAGTCAGCTTTTATATATTTTAATTATTTCTCATAGTTTTCTAATTTTTTGACAGCTTCCCAAATCATTTCTTTTGTAACAGGGAAAGCAGAAACATTTAAGTCAGGAACTTCTATAGCTTTTTGAATGACATTTTCCATTTCTTCTTCACTTGTACCAAGATTTTTGTAAGATATAGGAAGTTTAATACTTTTATAAAATGGTATTATTCTATCAATTTCATCAGTTCTTCCATCTACCATAAGCAATATAAGAACTCCATAAGAAACAATTTCTCCATGTAAATGGCTGATTTCAACATGATGAATAGTAGAAAATCCATAGCATAAAGCATGAGCCAAAGAACTGTTATAGTCATTTATTACATAGTTTGAAACAATTCCAGTTGTGACGATTATAGCAAGAATTGTTTCTTCTAATTCATTTGATACTCTATCTGCTTTACAATCATCAAGAGCCTTTTTTCCATATCTGACAAGAGGCTCCTGACATAATTTTGATAAAGTTACTCCAAGAGCATTTGAATGATTTAAAGATTTATCTCTTGAAGAAAATTCTGGTTCATATCCCTTTGCCATAGTATCTCCAATTCCTGCCCATAGATATTTATCAGGAGCTTCTGAAATTATTTTTGTACATATAAAAGTATGTTCTGCTGGAGCAAATCTCCAGTAAAGATTTCTAAAAGAACCATTTTCATTGTACATAGCACAAACAGAAGTAACAGATGCACAAGTTGAAGATATAGTTGGAAAAGTAAAAAGAGGCTTTTTTAACTGTCCAGTAAGACACTTACAAGTATCAATAGCCTTTCCTCCACCAAAAGCAAAAATCATATCAGCTTCTATCACTGATTTTTTCTGTTTCAATTTTTCAACATTCTCGTAACAGGCTTCTCCCCCAAACCAAAGAGTATCAATAATTTCAAGAGAACTGTTTTTAATTATATCTTTCACTATATCGCTAGCTTTAGCTAAAGCTGTTTTCCCTCCTATAAAAACTACTTTTTTTCCATATGCTTCACAGATGGAAGGAACTTCAATATAGGGGTTTTCTCCAATACTGTAATTTGGCAAAAATATATTTCTTGTTTCCATTTAAATTTCTCCTTTATATTTTAGTTTTGTGTAATAAATTCTATTTGGCAAAAGCTTCCTTCCCTTTTACAACTACTGTAAAATTACTTTCAGCTGCATATTTTCTGTTCTTATAGACTCCAACTGTTAAAAATGGAATGATGATAATTGCAATTCCTAAATATCCACAGTATCCATACCCGTATTTTATGATCCTACTAAGTCCTATCATTGATACACTCATAGATATAATCATACAGAAACTTGAAGTTATGATTCTTCTTATGATTGGTTTTTCAATTTTTTCCATAATTTTTAGAGAAGAGAATCTTGAAACAAATCCATATATAGTAGTTACTCCAGTTGAAATGAAACATAATAGCAAAGCTATATTGTAGAACCAGTATAAAATATTAGTATCTAACTGCTGGCAGATATATAAGGAAGGTAATGTAGTAGCTCCAGCTTGAGTAAAATCCCTATGCCAACCAAGCAACATAATTACTGCCATTCCTAAAGCAATAGAATTCATTATAAAAGCTATTATCATTGATTTTGATACATTTTCCTTTTCTCCTAATTGTTTTCCACAGGCAATCATTGTAGGAATAACTACTGATTGAAAACCAGCATATATAAAAGCATTTAAAATAGATTTTTTTATTACATCTCCATCTGTAAAAAATCCCTGAGAAAAAATTATAGATATTTCAGGAGCTTTAGCCTTTATTCCCATGAAAAATATTATAAAAGTGGAAATTAAAATACATATAGACATTACAGTGGAAACCTTAGATACCAAACTGGAACCAAATATAGTCATGATTAGTAAGATAATACCAACTCCCATTACAGCCATTTTATATCCCATGACTCCATTAGCTGAAATTAAAGAAGCTGCACCTGCAATAACTGCTCCAACTGCACATATCACCATGATATTAAAATATATTTCAAATAACCATTCCAATTTATCAAAAGGGTGGTATAAAGTTTCAAAAAGTTCTTTGTAATTTTTTAAATTTCTTGAGTTTTTCATAACAATACATTCTCTTATGGTAAGAGCCAAAAGAGCCATTGCTACTATGGCTGAAATTACTCCCCATACACCATTTCCTACAAAATATTGAGTGGCCTGATTACCACTGGCAAAACCTCCTCCAGCATGTGAACTAAATAAAACACTTGCAACTGCAAATACTGCTCCAAATCCAATCTTAGTATAGTTATTATTTTCTTTTATCATAATTTTCTCCTCTGTTTTATATTTTTAAGTGGCAATGTTATAAATTAATATTTAAAAACAGAGTAGAATTGATTTGAAATTTATATATTTTATTATTATTTTGTTTGTATTTCTTTCTTTAAAATTCTCTTTAAATAGTATTGTTCTTTTCATTTTTAATTCCTCCAAAATTTTATAAATAAAAAAGACAGCCTCAAATCAGGCTGTCCCAAGTTTTAAACTTTAAAATTTTATATAATAAAATTAGAGGGAGATCCTAATATGATTTTTCACACTCAAAAATATATTGCTTATAAGAGTTATAACCAATAAAGTGAGTATGAGGTTTGTCATATTAGAAATAAACATACTGTATTTTCTCCTTTTTAATTATTTTTTAAAGAATTAATTGCTTAATGATACAACATATAAAAATAAAATGCAAGTATTTTTTTTAAAATATATTTAAAGAAAATGAATTATTACACGTACTAAAGATAAATTATATTAAATTGAAAATTATAAAACAATCTTTTTTCCTTTAAAATATTCAAGTTTAAATGTAATTAAATATTTGAAAAAAATACAAAATATTTTTAAAAGAAAAATGTCTGCTAAGTTATTTAACTTAACAGACATTAGTTCATTTTTATAAATGCAGAAACTTATTTAGCTTCACAAGAAATATCACATTGTTCAACATTTACATTATTTAATTCTTTTTCTGCCAATATATCTTCTATGTGTTCTTTAACTTCAGTTAAAGTTTCTACTGACATATCTTCATAATTTGTTGAATCACAGCTTTTTATATTGATTCCTTGTGATTTTAAAAATCCATCTACTTTTGATTTATTCTTTTTGTATAGATAGTATCCAGCTACTGTTACACCTACACCTACTGCTGCACCTACTAAATGAGCTTTAGTTATTCCGCCATTTCCTTGTCCAAATCCGAACATTTTTTTACCTCCTATTGATTTATTTGTTTATAGTTATATATTTTTCACTTGGTTTTACCAAATCTCTGCCTTTTCTAAAGAAAATATGATACAATAAATCTCCTATATTTTCAATACTATGATCATCAGAAATATTTGCTATATAATGATATTTATTGTCTTTTTGATTTTTTATTCTAAATATTTTGATTTCTTTGGCTGAATTTGATGTAGTAATAAGATGTCTTCCAAATGTTGTCAGCCATATCATTGCAACTAAAGATAATTTAGGTGTATTTAAGAATGATTTTACAAGATACATTGCTGGAAGTATTTCTAAATCAAATACTCCTTTTTTGTTTATTTCTGTACAAGCATGTTCAAATATGGCAGCTGAAGTCATTCCTAATGAAAACCAGTTCATCATATTTTGTAGTTCAACTCCATTTTTATTCATTACCATGTGCAGTCCTGACATAATAATAGTAGCTCCTGAATAAACAGAAAATCTTTCTATAGCTTTTTGTTCAGTTCCCTCTAAAAGTTTTACAGGAATCATTCCATTTTCTATAGAAAATGCTGTTAATATTTTATATATTACCTCTTGAAGATATATGTTTTCAGGATCAAATTTTGCTATTACTGTTTTAGTCACAGGAGTATACTTTATTTCAATGCTTCCTTTAATATCATGAGTTATATTTTTTTCAAATGAATCAAAGTTTTTAATAGGAACTGAAAGTTTTAATCTTACTCTATTAGGCAATCTATGAAGAATTGTCAGTGTAAGTTTTTTCATTAATTATCTCCTTAATTTTTCAATTTATATTTTAATAATTTTAAAGAATTTCCTACTACAAGTATAGTACTTAAATTATGAATAACGGAACTATATATAGCTGGAAGTATCCCAGTAGCCCCTAGTACTAAGGCAAAAGAGTTTACTCCTATTGCCATTGCAAAATTTTCTTTTATTGTGCTTATAGTTTTTTTAGATAATCCGATTACTTCTGGAACTAATAAAGGATCATCTTTAGTTATAGTAACATCAGCAGCTTCCATGGCAACATCTGTTCTTGTGCTTCCCAAAGCTATTCCAATATTAGCATAAGATAATGCAGGAGCATCATTTATTCCATCTCCTATCATTATTACTTTTCCACCTCTTGATTGAAGAGTAAGTATATTTTTTGCCTTATCTTCAGGTAGAAGTTCAGATTCATAACTATCTATTGCCATTCTTGAAGCAATGGTGTGTGCTTGTTGCTCCAAATCTCCTGTAAGAAGAATTATTTCATCTATTCCTTGCCCTCTAAGTCTATTAATAGTTTTTTTAATATTTTCTCTAGGTGGATCAGTTACTCCTAATAAACCTATCAATTTATTATCTCTTGATATATAGATGAGAATCTCTCCCCTTCCAAGAATAACTTTTACTTCTTCATGATTTTTTTCAGTAGGAATACCATTTTCTTCCATAAATTTTTTACTTCCTACTCTTATAACTTTACCATCTACTACAGTTTCAATACCTCTTGCCAGAACTATTTTATTTTCTTCATGCAATGGTATTTCAATACCTCTGTCTTTAGTTTCGTTAAGTATAGCTACAGCCAATGGGTGACTTGATGTTTCTTCAGCAGCAGCAGCATAAGCAAGCATAGTATTTTCTTTGATTGATTTATCTAACACTTTAATTGTTTGTACACTTGGTTTTCCTTCAGTGATAGTACCAGTTTTATCAAATATTATTGTATCGGCTTTTGATAATTCTTCAATATAGTTACTTCCTTTTATGAGGATACCATTTTTAGCAGCTGTGTTGATGGCAGCTGAAAAGGCAGCTGCAGTAGAAAGTCTGATACCACATGAATAATCTATAACAAGCATACTCATGGCTTTCTGTATATTTTTTGTAGCAACATATACTATTCCAGCTAAAAGAAAGTTTAAAGGAATAAGCTGAGCTGAGAATGTATCTGCATAGTTTTGTATTTGAGCTTTATTAAAATTAGCATCTTCTACAAGTTTGATAATTCTGGATACAGTTCTCTCATCTCCTACTTTTTCAGCTTCAATAGTTATATTTCCATTTTTTATTATAGTTCCAGCAAAGACGCTTTCACCAATTTTTTTAGTTACAGGCATATATTCTCCAGTAATAGATGATTGATCAATAAAAGCTTCTCCTTTTATTATAACTCCATCTACACTGATCTTTTCACCAGTTTGAACTACAATTTTATCTCCCTTTTGAATTTCATCAATAGAAACTTTCTTTATATTATTTGTGTCTATCTGTTTCCAGACAAAATTTTCTCCTACACTGAGCATATCTTTGATAGCTCCTCTTGTTTTTTTCATTGTATATACTGTAAGAAGTTCAGCAAACTCTTCTAATATCATTATTGTCAAAGCTGTTTTTTCTTTTCCTAAGAGCAAGCTACTTATAATAGCACTTGAACTTAAAGTATCAGCATTGGGTCTTTTATTTCTTATAAGAGAGCCAATTCCATTTTTTATAACAGGAGCTGCTAATGAAATTATAGACAATGTATTAAAATTAAAAAATTTTTTTAACCCTGTCATTGGTTCAGCAGGAACTTTTTTGAATATATTATATGCTAATAATCCTCCAGCTGCTGTAATTTTTTTGATTATTTCTTCTGGAGATTCCTCCTGCAACTTCCTTTCTATTACTATTTGTTTATTGTTTTCTATTTTTTCATTTTTGTATATTTCAACGAGATATACATTTAGTGTATTTTGTAGAAGAGCTATTAGATTTTCTTCAGTAACAGTGATATCAGTAAAATATATTACTATGGTACCTGTAATACTGCTTATTTTTACACTATTGATATATCTGACTTCTTCTAATTGTTTTTCTATATTTTGCTTCATATTGCCAAGATATTTTAATGCTCTTGATTTTATACGTATTCTTCCTCTTATTTTATGGACAACTTCACAAGATAAGAGATATCCATTACTAGTTCTTTCCATTTGAATTATCTCCCTTTTTTCAGCTCTTTACAAAGCATTTCATAAAGTTTATCAAGATTTTTTTCTATTTCTTCAGGCTGCATCTTATTATAAATATCCTCGTTATCAATAACTTTTTTCCATATAAAATTTATCCAGTCTAATATTTTCTTTTCATTTGTTTCATTTGTATCATAAATCAAAAGGACTTTTCCAGTTACATAAGAATATGAAACATCTTTTATTCCTTTTTCAATTTTTATAAGAGAAGTAGTATAATGCTCATATTTTCTCATATTTTCTGGAACATTATTCAACCCAGGAACAGCTAATCTTATTCTTCCAGGAATACTATGAATTACCTTTATTTTATTAAAGTAAAAAAATGCTGTTTTTAATAGAGTATTCATTATTTTCCTCCTTTTGTCATTATGTTATATGCCCACCATAGCATATTTACACCATTTGGCATTATAGGATTCTGTTTTATTTTTTTTACTCCATATATTAGAAAAAATAAGGCTATTGTTGTTTTAATGTCTAATATTCCTTTTGTTTTGTTATATAAGGTCATATCCATAGCTTCAAGAATATTTTTTAATACAAAAGACATTCTTCCATTTTTCTTTTCAAAAGCTTCTTCTTCAAGACCTAAAAAATTGAGTAAAACTCCTATAAGTATAACAGGCTCTATTATAGTTTCATCAAATTTTACTAAAATAGTTCCCAGTAGAGAATTAATAGCAACTTCCTTTATTCCATTGAGTTTTAATAGATTCATTTTTAATTCATCAGCTTTTTTATCATCATTTTTTAAAGATTCAATTTTTACTCTTATTCTTCCTTTTATGTAATGCTGTATTTCTAATATTCCATAAAAGCTAGGTAGTGTACTATTTTTCACTCAATTACCTCCATAACTATTTTCAAAATATAATAATATAAGATTATTTGATAATAAAACTTTTTCTAAAGTATACTTCTATTTTTTAATAATTTCAATATTTTTTACTCCAAATATAATTTTTTAATATTGAGAATATGAAATATTGGAGTAATAGTTAAAATATTTTTTTATATAAATCTTAATTTAAACATCAAAAAATAAATACATTTATATTAAAAAAGATATTATTTTAACTATAAAATGCAAAAAATATGTTAGCTTGCTTATAAGTTATATATTTTATATATAATGGTATTATATTACGTTTGTTGACTTAAATCAACTATATTATAAAAAATATATTTGACTATAAGTGATATACTTATTTGAACAAAATTAATTAATTTTCTGTAATTAGATATATTGAATAAAATAAGTGATTTTTGAATTAATATTTGAGGTTCCTTAAATATTTAAAAGAAGGAAATTGGAAAAAAGTTTTTACTTATTTTTTTAGATATTTTTCTTTAAATAAATATTAAGTTTTGTAATTTTTAATTTATATGAGAGGCAGCTTAGAAATAAGATTAAATAGATTAAAAAAAATTGAGAAATCCAGGATAATAGTTTTTTTATTTTTTAGATATTACAAATTTTTGAAGTATAAATAAGAATGTGAAGTATAGTAAAAATTAAGCTACAAAGAATCCTTGTGAATAATTAAATCAAAGATAATCCTTTGTAGCTTGATTAATTTTTATATTTAAACTAGATGAATAAATAAGTCATTGAAGGGGAGAAATGCAGCACCAATAAGATTTGAAAAATCTCCATATTTAGAAAATTCAAGGATTGCTTTATTTTCTAAGAAAATATTATTAAAAACTTTTACTTCTAAATACTTTTTAATATATTGATTATAATTTGAAATAAGTCCACCGATAATAACACGATCTAAATCTAATAAAAATAGCAAGTTTCTTATACCAGAAGCAAGATAATCAGTATACTTGTCTAGAATTTCTTGTCCTTTCTCAGTATCAGCTAAACCTTTTGAAAATATTTCAACAAAATTTAAATTTGAAATATTAAATTCTTCTTCAAAGGTTTTTATTAAAGCTCTATTAGAACAGTACATCTCAAGACATCCTTCATTTCCACAGTTGCATTTTTTACCATGATTTTCAACAGTAAAGTGTCCAAATTCTCCTGCTTTTGCAGAATGACCTTTATATAAATTTCCATCTATAACAATACCGGCTCCTATTCCAGAATCTATTGAAATAAATACAATATTTTGATCTTCAAAAGTTCTATTTAAAAAGAATTCTCCAATAGCTCCAGCATTAGCTTCGTTTATTAAATATATTGGTAATTGAAAAGTATTTTCAATAATTTTCATATTTTTTTCAAAGAGATTGAAGTTAGTACCAATTTTTAATATTTTACTTTTATTATCAACAATACCTGAAAGAGAAATTCCTATACCAATTATTAAATTTTGATGAGGAAAATTTTTTAGGAATAATTTGAGTTCCTCAATGATGTAAAAAACAAAATTTTCATCATTAAAAAAGTTTTTTATGATAACAGTTTTTTTAATTTCATCTCCATTTAAATTTATTAAGATAAAACTTATTGAGGATAACTCTAATTTTATACCAATAGAATAAAAAGAATTAGGATTGTATTCATATAAACTGGCTTTTCTTTTAACATTATGTTTAGAGTATCCTTTATCAATGACAATTTTTTTTTCTAGTAAAAGATTGATTATTTTTGTTACAGTTGGAAAACTTATGTTTAATGAATCAGCTATTTCTTTTTTTGTAAAAAATTTATTTTGAGAAATAAACCAGTAAACCCTATTTATATTTCTCATTTTTTCTTTTTTTTGATAAATGACCTCTTCCATAATTATTTCCTCACTTTCAATATCTTAAAATATATTTTTAATTTAACATTTTTTTAAATATAAGTCAATTTAATAAAAAAACATTTTTATTTCATTTGAAATTATGTCTTATTTTAGTTGTTAATAAACTGTTTTCAATAAAAATAAATTTAATATTGACATTTATAAAAAAATATAATAATATCTTATCAAGATAAATTAAATTGAATTTAATTAAAAAAGGGGGAAAAATGGAATTTTTTAGGGAAATAGGAAAAATTAAATATGAAGGAAAAGAAAGTAAAAATGAATTAGCATTCAAATATTATAATCCGGAAGAAATAATATTTGGAAAACCAATGAAAGAACATTTAAAATTTGCAATGTCTTATTGGCATACACTAACAGCCACTGGAAATGATCAATTTGGTGATAAAACTATTGAAAGAGAATGGGATTTTTTAGAACCAATGGAAAAAGCAAAAGCTAGAGTAAAAGCAGGGTTTGAAATCATGAATAAGCTGGGAATTGAATATTTTTGTTTTCATGATAGAGATATAGCACCAGAAGCAGAAACTTTAGCAGAGTATCATAAAAATCTTGATGAAATTGTAGATTTAATTGAAATTGAAATGAAGAAAACAGGAATAAAGCTTTTATGGGGAACAACAAATATGTTTGGACATTCAAGATTTGTTCATGGGGCAGCAACTTCGTGTAATGCAGATGTGTTTGCATGGGGAGCAGCTCAAATAAAAAAGGCTTTAGAAATTACTCATCGACTAAATGGAGAAGGATATGTATTTTGGGGAGGGAGAGAAGGATATGAAACTCTTTTAAATACAGATATGAAATTGGAACTTGATAATCTTGCAAGAATGCTTAAGATGGCAAAAGATTACGCAGATGAGATTGGGTTTAAGGGACAATTTTATATTGAACCAAAACCAAAAGAGCCAACAAAACATCAATATGATTTTGATTCTGCAACAGTAATAGGTTTTTTAAAAACTTATGGATTAGATAAAGATTTTAAATTAAATATAGAGGCTAATCATGCAACTCTTGCATATCATACATTTCAGCATGAATTACATTTAGCAAGAATAAATGGAATGCTCGGAAGTGTTGATGCAAATATGGGAGATATGCTTTTAGGATGGGATACAGACCAATTTCCAACAAATATATATGATGCAGTACTTGCAATGTATGAAATTTTAAAAGATGGAGGGTTTAAAACAGGAGGACTCAATTTTGATGCTAAAATTAGAAGAGCTTCAATAGAATTAGATGATATTTTTTATGCTTATATAGCTGGAATGGATACATATGCTAAAGGTTTGAGAATAGCTACTAAATTAATTCAAGATAATGTTTTTGAAAAGATAATAGAAGAGAGATATGCAAGCTATAAAACAGGAATAGGAAAAGATATTGTTGAAGGAAAAGTAGGGCTGAAAGAATTAGCTAATTATGCTTTGAAATTAAAAGAAATTAAAAATAAATCAGGAAGACAAGAAAGAATAGAAACAATCTTAAATAATTATATTTTTGATTAGGAGGACCTAATGTATATAGGGATAGATTTAGGAACATCTTCGGCTAAGTTACTTTTGATGGATAAAAATGGACTTGTTGTAAATACAGTAAGTAAAAACTATCCATTGTCTTTTATAAAAGAAACATGGATAGAACAAGAACCAGAAGAGTGGTTTAATAGTATTTACAATGGATTGAAAGAAATAATTAAGGGCTATGAAAACTGTATATCTGCAATAAGTTTTAGTGGACAAATGCATGGGCTTGTAATACTGAATAGTGAAGATAAAGTAATTAGACCAGCGATACTGTGGTGTGACCAAAGAACAGAAAAAGAATGTAGCTATTTAAATGAAGAGATAGGAGTAAGTAAACTATTAGAAAATACAGGAAATATTGCTTTGACAGGATTCACACTTCCTAAAATTCTTTGGATAAAAGAAAATGAACCTAAGAATTTTTCAGAGATTTCAAAAGTGATGCTTCCTAAAGATTATATAGTATATAAATTAAGTGGAGTGTTTGCAACAGATTTTAGCGATGCATCAGGAATGCTATTATTAGATGTAAAAAATAGAAAATGGTCTAGAGAAATGATAGAAATTTCAGGATTAAAAGAGGAGAATTTTCCACAAATTTATGAATCTTATGAAGAGATAGGGTGTATAAAAAAAGAGTTTGCAGAAGAATTAAAATTGAATAGAAATATAAAAATTATAATAGGAGGTGCAGATCAAGCTATTGGAGCAGTGGGTGTAGGGGCAGTGAATTCTGATTATATATCAGTAGCCTTAGGAACATCAGGGGTAGTTTTAGCAAATAATTCAGAATATATTTATGATAAAAAAGGAAGACTTCATTCATTTTGTCATGCAAATGGGAAATATTATCAAATGGGAGTAATTTTATCTGCAGCTTCATCTTTGAAATGGTGGGTAGAAGAAATAAATAAAACATCTGATTATGAAATGTTAATGAAAGAAGCAGAAGAATCAAAAGCAAAAGATTTATATTTTCTTCCATATCTCGTGGGAGAGAGGACACCTCATAATGATATAAATGTAAGAGGGGCATTTATAGGATTTAACATAAACCATCAAAGAGGAGATATGACTAAGGCAGTATTAGAAGGAGTAGCTTTTGCTCTTAGAGATTCATATGAGATTTTAAAAGAAATGAATATAAAATCTAAAATTATAAGATTAAGTGGGGGTGGGGCTAGGAATGTTATTTGGAGAGAAATTATATGTAATGTTTTTAATCTAGAAACAGAAATAGTGAATTCACTAGAAGGTCCAGCTTTTGGAGCTGCAATAGTAGCTTCAGTAGGAGATGGAGCTTATAGGAATATTAACGAAGCATGTACTGTGATTATAAAACCTTTACAAAAAATACAGCCAAATAATGAATTAGTAAAAAATTATAATGAAAAATATGACAAATTTAAAAAACTTTATCCTAGGCTAAAAGAATTTTATAATGTATGAAGGTGGGAGGGATTATGAAAAAAGAAGTTAAAGTAAGTAATGCATTAGTACCAATAATTGGATTATTTCTGATTATGATATATGGATTAATAATTCAACCTAAAGTATTACAGTTAGGTGAAATGCCTTTAGAAATGATATTTATGTTTGCAGCAGCAATAGGAACTGCTAATCTTTACTTCATGGGATATACTTGGGATGAAATTCAAGAATCAATGGTAAAAAAGATTACCCAAGGGTTACCGGCGATGATGATTTTATTTTCAATAGGGGTTGTAGTAGGAGCTTGGATTGTTAGTGGGACAATTCCTATGCTAATATATTATGGTATAAAAATAATGAATCCCAAATATATCTATGTGATAGCATTTATAGTCCCAATTATCTTTTCAACTTTGACAGGAACTTCATGGGGATCAGTAGGAACAATAGGAATAGTTATAATGGGAATTGCCCAAGTAACAGGGGCTCATCTCCCACTTATAGCAGGGGCTATAGTAGGAGGAGCATATTTTGGAGATAAACTTTCTCCACTATCAGATACAACAAATATCGCAGCATTGGCGGCAGATGTGCCTTTATATGATCATATAAGGTCAATGATGAATACTACAATTCCAGCAGCAGCTTTAGCAACTTGTATGTATGGGTTGGTTGGACATTTTTATTCTGCAAAAACAACAGAAGTAAACTTATCAATGATAAGTGAAACACTAGAAGCTCTTGAATCAGTATTCAATTTTAATATTCTACTATTGATTCCAACTGCTATAGTTTTATATTGTTCAGTAAAAAGAAAACCAACAGTTCCTGCATTAATTTTTTCTTCAATAGTAAGTTTAGTTATTGCTTTAATTTTCCAAAAATTTTCATTAGGAGATATAATCAAAGTATTACATGGGGGATTTAATATTGAAATGGCATCTTGGGCAAAAGATATTCCTTTAAATGTTGTGACTATATTAAATAGAGGTGGTTTATATAGTATGGCAAGTCCAGTTATAGTAACATTTATAGTGTTTGTTTATATAGGAACATTGGATAGGATAAATGCTTTGCCATTATTAGTTGAAAAAGGATTTGCTTTTGTAAAGACAAGAACAAGTGCAATATTGTCAGCTTTAGGAGCAACAATGGTTACTAATGGAATGACTTCAAATCAATTTGCAACAAGCTTTATAGTGGCAGAAGCATTTAAACCTAAATTTGATCAATTAAGAATACCGAGGAAAGTTCTTTCTAGATGCTTAGAAGATACAGGAACAATGATAGAAAGTGTTTTGCCTTGGACAACAACAGGCTTATTTATGTCAGCAACATTAGGTGTAGCAGTAATGGATTATAATAGATGGCAATTTTTGACAATGTTTAATATAATTGTAGCTATTATTTTGGCAATAACAGGAAAAGGATGTTTTTATAATGAAATGGACAAAGAAGAAAAAAGGAAGTGAAATAAAATGAAATTGAAAACAATGTTATCTCATTACAATGAAAATAGAATACAAAATAGAGGAGCTGTTGTTCCACCAATATATCAAAATTCATTATTTACTTTTGAAAGCTGGGATGCTATTGATAAGGCTTTTGATGATCCATTTAATAATAGTATATATACAAGAGGTAATAATCCTTCAGTATCAATGTTGGAAGGAAAAATAGCAAAATTAGCTGGAGGAGAAGCAGCTAAATTATTTGCAAGTGGTATGGGAGCAATCAGCTCTGCCATTCTTCATTTTATAAAATGTGGAGATCATATAATTACAATAAAAAATGTATATGGTCCTGCTAATAATTTTATGAATACATATATAAAAGAAAAAATGAATGTAGATGTTACATTTGTTTCTGGAGAGAGTGTTGAAGAATTTGAAAGAGCAATTAAATCAAATACAAGTTTGATTTATTTAGAATCACCTTCTTCAGCAGTGTTTTCTTTACAAGATATCAAAGCAATAACAACATTGGCTAAAAAGCATAATATAAAAACTATAATAGATAATACATGGGCTAGTCCATTATTTCAAAAACCATTGGAACTAGGAGTTGATTTAGAAGTTCATTCTTGTTCTAAGTATCTAGGTGGACATAGTGATATTGTAGCTGGAGTTGTTATTGGAAAAGAGAAAGATATAAGATCAATTTTTGATAAAGAACATGCTTTTTTAGGAGCAAAGATGGCACCATTCGAAGCATGGTTATTGACAAGAAGTTTAAGAACACTTCCATATAGAATGGAAGCACATCAAAAAAATGCTATGAAAGTTGCTGAATTTTTGGAGAGTCATCCTAAAATTTTAAAAGTTATGTATCCAGGACTAAAGTCATTTTCTCAGTATGAATTGGGAAGAAAACAGATGTCTGGATATTCTGGATTATTTGCTTTTGAAATAAATAGTGAAAATCTAGAAAATATAAAGAAATTTTTTAATAGTTTGGAATATTTTAGTATTGGAGTGAGTTGGGGTGGGCATGAAAGTTTAATATATGCACCAGCCATAAGTTATCTTAAAGAATTACCACAAGAACAATTTAAAAATCTAGGTATTTCATTAGGAACAATGAGAGTTTCTATTGGATTAGAAGACGCAGAAGATTTAATTGAAGACTTATCAAAAGCATTAGAATATATTTAATATAATAAGAAATTATTTTGTGAATTAATTTAAAAACAAAATGAAATATACTTAAATGATTGTGAAAATCTAAAAATAAAAATAATAAAGAAATATTTATTAGAAAAAGTTTTTTATATAAAATTTTTGGACTGTAGACAAATAAGTTTTGTTTGCAGTCTTTTTCATATTAAAATATAGTAAAAATAATTAGGTATGATAAAAATTAAAAGTGCTAAAAGACTTTTAGATGTATAATGTTTGAAATTAAAATATCAGAAGATTGATTCTAAATATAAAAAAATTACAAAGGAGAGAATAAAAAGTATTTAATTATCTTGATATTTTTTATAAAAAAATGAAACTTTCTATTAAATTTAATCATAAAATGATAAAATATTTCTTAAGTGATAAGGAATATTTAAGGAGGAAAATGTGGAAAAAAGTTTAATTGAAAGTCTTAAAACGAGTTCAATAAATTTAAATATAGAATCAAGTCAAAATTTTCAACATAAATTGCTTTGTAATAAAGAAGAAAAAATAATAATAAATTTAAGGAAAGAATTAGAAAATTGTGATGAATTTATAATTTCAGTAGCTTTTATAACAGAGGGAGGGCTATCTTTAATTCTAGAGCAATTGAAAGAGTTAGAAAATAGGAATATAAGAGGAAAGATTCTTACAGGGGATTACTTAAATTTTACTGAACCAAAAGCATTAAAAAGACTTCTAAACTATAAAAATATTGAATTAAAAATATTATCCAAAGAAAAATTTCATGCAAAAGGGTATTTTTTTAAAAAAGGAAATCTCTGGACTTTGATAATTGGAAGCAGTAATTTAACTCAGACAGCTTTAACAGTGAATTTTGAATGGAATTTAAAAATAAATTCTTTAGAAGATGGAAAAATTACAAAGGACATTTTAAATAATTTTGAAGAAATTTTTGAAAGACTTCCTAAATTAGATTTAGAAATGATAGAAAATTATGAAAAAGTCTATAAGCTATCAAAGGAATATTTAAAAATTCAAGAAAAAAATCAAAATTCTTTATTTAAAAAGGATATAAAACCTAATTTTATGCAGAAAGAAGCATTGGAAAATTTAAAATTATTGAGGGAAAGTGAAGATAAAGGGTTATTAATTAGTGCAACTGGGACAGGAAAAACATATTTAAGTGCCTTTGATGTAAAAAATCTAAAACCAGAAAAAA
>OGZE01001119.1_pt1 | contig 16974 bp, 17 predicted proteins | sample 1576731 | NCBI WGS metagenome assembly OGZE01 (sample SAMEA3541503, study PRJEB24748) | human gut metagenome | biome: human gut; feature: human-associated habitat; material: faeces | place: China | collected 2012 | reverse complement strand
TTGCAGACAATATCGGTCATCGGGCCATAGATTATGCCACTGCGTACGGGCTGCGGGAGGTCGTCCTTCACCTTTCCATTGACAATGCGGGCGATGCACGTGGCAACACACCATTACATCAGGCCGTCCGCAACGGACAAGGAGAAATTGTGCGTACCCTGTTGGCTGTTTCAGCTGCGATGCTCGATACTCTGAACGACGATGGTGAGACACCACTTGCCATTGCTTGTATAAAAGGCGACCTGATGATTGCCACCATGCTGGTTGAGAAGGGAGCCGATGTGAACAAAGCTATGCTTAACGGCTCCATGCCCCTGCACTTTGCCGCTCGGTCGGGCAATCAGTTTCTTGGCAAACTCTTATTGGAAGCTAAAGCGCGGACTGATGTGCAGAATGAAAACGGCGACACGCCTCTTATCGTGGCAGCACGCGAAGGAAACCATGAGTTTGTCAGCCTGTTGGTGGAATACCGTGCCGATGTAAATCTGGCCAACAATCTCCGCCACACTGCCTTGCACTATGCAGTGGAAAGGGGGTACAATGAAATCGTGGAAACATTGTTAGTGACCGGAGCGGAGGGCTGAGCGGTCACAAAAAAGGAATCATTATCAACCATTTTTTAATAGAAACAAATATGTCACAAGAAAAAGTAAATCCTCAAAGTCCGGAGGAGATAACCAAAGCGGCACAAGAAGCAGCTATCAAAGCAGCGATGGAGCAAGCGCAATCCATGTTAGGCAGCATCCCCGGTTTTCAAATACCTGATATAGCAGCTATGCAGGAACAAATCAGAGCGCAGATGCAAGTGGCAGTCCCCAACCTCAGCGAGATTCAGGCACAACAAGCAGCCATGGGCACCTTGGGTGGAATCAATGCTGACCACATCGCACAAGAGGGGCAAGATAATATGGCATTCGCTTCACAGATGATGCAAGCCATGATGGATGGAAGCTTGGAGGAAGCACTTAGGAAGACGAACGATAACATCGAGAACGATTGGATCGATGGAGAGGATACGGATAAAGAGAATTTATATGATGATGCAGAGGATAATGACAATCTTCTCATAGCAGTCAAAGACGAAGAGCTTTGGCAGATAGAGCGCGCTGACGATGGTCTCCTCACTCCGCGCCAACTGCATTTGTTGGCCTTCGGTGCGCCGCTGTTCGTCTATAACTCCGAGCAGGTAGACAGCACGGGCAGCACTTACAGCGTCAATACCACCCGAGAACAGATGCAGAGCTGGTGGGGTATTGTGGATCACGACACTACCTTTGAGACCGTCCGCTGGTTATTGGAAGAGGGACATCATACCACTGCCGACCGCATTCTCCATATCCTCCGTACCGAGGGTATTGAAGCTCTGCAACGTGGTGCCGAAGAGGACGAAGAACTGGCAGAGAAGATCGATGAGGTGCTCCCCATACTGCAACTGATGCCTCGTCTGGGCTGCACTACGGACGAGTTGCCTGCCACTTCCATCGGTTGGGACCTGGTACGTGTTACCAATGTCGCCCGCTGGACTTACCAATGCGGCTACATCAGCGAAGAAGAGATGTGGCAAGTGATGGAACTGGTGGAGAGCATTGCTCGTCAATATTTCACATCGTGGCAGGAGTACGGCTTCAGTTACATTTTAGGTCGTGGCGTGTGGCACGGTGACCGTCAAGACAGTATGCTTGCCTACGAAATCTCAGAAACCCTACTGCGCAAAAAAGAATCGCCCTGGAAACTAAGTGAATGGTAATTAGTAATCCATTTAATATATAACAATCATGGAAATTTTGAATGACTTCTTGCAGAAGTTTCCTCCAACCGGAGAATTAAGAAAACCTACAGTATCTGTTCTGAACCGCTTCAAGGGCAGACTACCTGCCGAATGGTTGAAGCTCTGGGAAACGTATGGCTTCGGCAACTACGGTAATGGATTGCTAAAAGTAATCAATCCTGATGACTACATACCTAACCTCTACACATGGCTGGGCGGAGAGAATACTGCCCGAATTCCTATTCTGGTAACCGGTTTCGGTAACATCATCTATTATCGGCAGTTGCCGGATGCGAAGGATGATGTCTGTCTGTTGAACATACACCGTTGTTCCATCCAAACCTGTACCTACAGCTTTAAGGAGTTCATGCGCTTTATCACGGACGACGAGGTCATAGAATCTCTTTTGGATAAGGAGCTCTTCGGACAGGCGGTGGAGAAGTGTGGTCCGTTGGCGGAAAACGAAACCTTTTTCTTTGCTCCGGCACTGGCCTTTGGTGGAGACGAATCGCTCTCATACATCCAAAAGGGGGATGGGGTTACTCACCAGCAACTGCTTTTTGAGATGATGAACAACTCGTCTGACAATGAAGAAGAGGAAGATGGAGAAAAAGACCAATGGATGGAAGCCTATGAAGCCAATCCGCATGTGTTCGAACGTGAAGATGGTACGCTGATGGTCAACTTCACGCTGACCGACACCGTAGACACCGTACTGCCTCAAACTCCCGAGAAGCTGTACGCCGTGGAGGGTAAAGAAATCACATTGTGGGTACTGACCTTTTTCAGCTATGACGATAAAAAGAACCTTGCCTCTCTGGAGTATCACACAGCTTTGCAGGCCCTTCAGAAATATGTAGTGGAAGAGCGCGACGACCATGTGCTACTGCGTGGACTCAATTTGGAGGAAATGAAACAAACCATAGCAATGATAGATTATTAATTGTAAAAAAAACTACTTATGACAGATTTCAACTGGATATTTTGGATCGTAGCTCCGATTATTATCATCTATTTTCTTTACCAACGTGTATGGCCTGTCGTACGCAAGGTGATACGTGTTTTTCAAGGAATACGTCTCAATCCCCGTTCCCATTTGACGGAAGCCGAGTACAAAAAACTTTCTATAGGTTCACTTTACGCTTTACAGCAGGGGGCATACCTCAATTCGCTGACATTAGACATCAAAGATAAACTCTCCACCATCCTTGCCAATTGGTGGAGCATTTACAATACCCAAGATGCCAAGCAAACATTGGAGTATCTCGGCGAGAAGGGATTTGCTTATTATTTTCCCTATGTCTATCAGGCTTTCTTGTTGGATGATGAAGAGGCGCAGGACCAAATTTTCCAACAGCATATGACCAGTCAGGAAGATTACGACAAAGCTGTACAACAGCTGTACAATCTCAAGGAGTGTTACGATGAATTGCTGGAGTGCGGCACTATCACTTGTCGGGAGGATCTGCAACGTTACGGCGTAACAGGTTGGGATGCCGGACGTCTTAATTTCATGACACGCGCCTGCTACGACATGAAGTATATTTCCGAAGCCGAAGCGTGGTACTACATAGACTGTGCTTATGAAATGGCACACAACCATTTCTCTTCTTGGCACGACTTTGCCATGAGCTACGTCATCGGACGTGCCTTGTGGGGAGGAAAAAGCGCTTGCAACTCTGGCATGAAGTCTATGGCCGACGACTTATTGAAGGATGAGAAAAGCCCGTGGGTAAGAATCAAATGGTAATACTTCTTATTAATAACATTCAAAAAACAAACTAACATGATAACAAACATCGTAAGAACCTTGTGGACTGCCTCACTGGCCGTCCTCATTCTCACCGCCTGTACAGGTAAAAGCCGTCTGGGCATGGCCTCGGAAGAAGGTATCAGCAAAGTGAAAGAATTGGTCCGTACGCACGTGGACACCGGCACTAATAAAATATATCGCCTCGTGTGGGCAGAGGACGGCGACGAACGTAAACTGGATAACATTTTGACTACCGTAGAGATAGACTACCTTGATCCGGAGAGCAATGATTATTCCCTCACCATCAGCCTGAAGGATGGTGAGTTCGTAGCTGACGGGCCGTTGAAGAGTAAGCGCAACATCTACTCTTACGAGCACTCCACACCGCTCGAACTCGATGTTCTCACCACTGCCGAGGTGCAGCGACTCGTGCAGGAGGCGCACGATCTTTTCCTTACGCAGGAGGATGCCGATAAGTACGAACTGAAGTCAGTCGGCAAATATCACCTCTACATTCCACCCGTGGACAAGCGAAACATCGACCTTTTGCAGAAGCGGTCGGATTACAAGAAAGAGCACAGTCGCACCGCCATTTTCTTCGAACTGAACTTCGTCAAGAAGGACGAACAGCCTGAAGTTAAGGGACGTCACACGTGGACGAACTATTATACCGTGCCTTTCGTGGTGAACCAGGAGGGAAAAGTGGAATTTGAACCTTAAGCCTAAGCTATTATATGCCTTCTGCCCGTTGCCTTACCGCTGTACGGGCAGATGGCTGTGAAACAGCAATCTCCGGCTGACTCTGTGTGCTGTGCCGACCATCCGTTCGCCACTTCCGTTTCAAGAGACTGCGACCTACGAGGTGATTTCTATTACCCGTGTTTCTCATTTTCGCCTTGCAATATAGGCATGTATAGGCAACGTTATGTATTCTATAGCATACAAGACCAAGATATATGTATCATTTTCATAAGGGATAAGGAGTGGGCAATCGATTCCCGCAAACTATCCTTTGACTTGTTGGGAAATAGGCTTAACAACCCATCGGGTGGAAATCCGGAAAAGCATACGAAAATTACCAATGAGAAATTATATCTGTTAGGAAACAAGCAGAACGATTGGATCATAACAATTTTTGAATGGAAGGAATTGTTTGACAGACTGTAAATAATGAGGTCGAGCCAACAGTTAAACACTATCACCCACCAAACCATTATAAACATAAATCAAAAGTATGGAAGATATTGATATTCTAAAGAAATTCGACAACGCTAAGTTGATAGACATAGTGAAAAATCACCAGCGTTATGGTTATGATGACGAACTTCGTGACAGTGCTATCTGCTTATTGGAAGAAAGAGGCTGGAGTAGAGAAGAATTACAGCAATTCGGTTATCTGACAAACCAGAGGAAGCCAAAAGGCAGTATAAAGCCTATAATCGAAACTCATTGATAGGCATTTGTACGCTTGTGTTCAGCGGAGGCATCCTGGCTGTCGTTTATCTCATCTTTCTAATCCTGGCTTATCGGAATGTAGCCAAATTCTACAAGGCATTAGGGCGCAATGAAGATGAAACCGCATTGTTTAATGCTCTTGGTGTGCTGGCTTATTTTCATCTGAAAGGAAAAATGAGGGAAGAACTAAAAGGAATAAGGTAAGTTGATAACAAGCAGCTAAACTAAGAAATACAGTTAGCTACTGGATATGTTTACTCTGTATAGCCAGTAAATATAGGGTGTAAGTCCCGAACAAGCCTTGATAGTGGGAATCGTTAACCAAGAGCAAGCTGGAAAATTGGTTGTTAATATACCGCACAATATGCTGATATTGCTTTGGAGAGTCTGATTATCTTTTGGAAAGAGACTGGTTGGGGAATGTTTTGTAACGGACTGTTTCGAATTATTCATCCTGAAGAATTTCAGGATTTTGCGGATGAATATAACTCGGACTCATTCAACAAGATTGTTTTGCCATTTATGGTAATGGCTTTCGGATACATATTTGCTTATGTGAATAATTCCATTATTGTGGATTACGTCATTTATATGAATATCAGATACGGATACGGAATAGAAAAAGTTTTAAGCAACAACATTGCATTGCTTCTCAATAAATGTATATTCAATAAAAGTATTCTGGAAGTATGGTTTAAGATAGAACGCTACGAAGCAGGATGATTTAATAATTACAGTGTTAATAAAGTCGAAATGCAGTTTTCCGTTTAACCATTGTGCAGAAGCATGAAAATAACAACGTCATATAAAAGAATTGAAAATGTTCTGCTTGCCGTGATTTCGCTATTCGTAGGATGGCGTCTCATTTCTCATTATACATCCTCATTGCCTGATTTTGATATAGCCGCTAACAATATATTCATAGCGATTAAATGTAAAGTGCTGACATTTGTATTATGGGGGATTCTGTTATTTCTTTTCCGCTTCATCAGAAAACGGGTGGATGATATAATGAAAAGGCGGTTGTTCAAGATAACTTCCGTGCTAGTATATTGGCTAATCGTGTGGAGCTTCTGCTATTACCAATGCGCTATAAAAGCGGTACTGGATTGGAATGACATGATGAACTGGAATGTGGGATAATCATAGTAGTTATAGTTGTCCGAATATCATAACTTCCTGTTAAAAAAGAACAGAGATCAATATAGTCCAGAATCATTATGTAAACAATTACTTCATTTTTATTATCTAAAGAGAGGGAGTATCCGGACATACGCAAGAGCTGGCAGACAAGATACAATGGCTGCCAAACAACAGCCCTTCGCTCAAAGAGAGGTAGTGCTCTCAAAAGTGTGTAAATACCATCATGATTAAAGTTTTATTGCAAATACAAAACTAAATCAAAAAAGGGATTTACGCACTTTTGGGAATACTACCTTATCCACCAACAATATGCTTGAAACAGCTATTTTGGGCTCAGTTGTAATTCTAGGGGGATTAACTTAGGTTAATCTCCTTCATTCTCCTTCTCATGCATATACCTTTGCTATTCTGAACAGAAAGAATTTCATATCGACCACTCCTCTGAATGCCGCTCTGAATGCTTTGATTTTAGCGTTAAAAGCTTCTGCCGCTGCATTGGTACTTCTATTAACAAAGAAGTTCAATATCCTTTCATAATGATTTTCAATAGATTGTGCTACTGTTGTAAATGTGTCATATCCATATTCTTCTATTTTATTATACCACAATGCTAATTTGGCTCTTGCTACATCTTTATCCAAGTTTGTAGAGAATATCTTTCTTAATTAGTAATAATAGACTTCCTTAATATCTTCAAATTCCCTAAATAGGATATTTGCTCTAATCTGCTGGCTTTTCGTCCACTTATCGGGTGCCTTAAATAGTAAATATCTGCTTCTGACTAATAATTGTCTGAGTGTATCTCCATTTTCAAAAGTTTCCGGTTCATATTTTTTCCCCTTAGCCCTAGCCTCCTTTATTGCTTTGTTTTCATCCTTGATAACTTGCCAGCGATACGTAATTCTCAGCTCCTGTACCGTCTCATATACTAGCTTTTGTACATGAAAACGGTCTATTACCTGCATAGCGCGCGGGAAGCAATGTTTAGCTATTTTCTGCATACTACCTGCCATATCCAAAGTAATTTCCTTTACCTTGTTGCGTGTTTGTAGTTCGATAGTTTTCAGTACAGCTATAATATCTTCTGCTTTGGTACCTTTAATGATCGCTATGATGGAGCCCTTTCGTCCTCTCTTGTCCTTGTTTGTTAGAATCGTGTAAAGTTCTCCTCTGGTTAATGCTGTTTCATCAATACATAAGTGGTGACCCATGTTCTTGGGGTAAAGGATGTAATCCTTAGCATGTTCCTTTTGCTCCCACTGCCCATACTCACTCAAGTGGCCTTTATACTGGCATTGAAGCTGCTTACCGTCCATACAGTAGTGTTCTGCTACGCTTTGACAGCTAACTGCATGATTGTCTAAGTAGGTCTTTTAAAAAAGCACCGAACTCAGCAGTTATACGAGTTCCGGTGGCAACCAGATTCCAGTCACGACTGTAGGTCTGACCTGTAGAAGGTGTTTCCCAGCGTCGGCGCTTGATGCGTAAATAAACAGCTTTACCACGAATGGGAAAGTCTTGAACTTCAATCTCGGGAAAGAAACCTTTGGAATGAAGAGATAAATGAGAGTATTCATCTGGAATAACAGGCTTTTCCTCAAGATAAAGGATAAAACAAGTGTCCTGAGTGACACCATTGACAAGATCAAAGTAATCAAGCAGGCCCGAAGGAAGAAACAAGCTTAAAGCAGAGAAGGAATCAAAGGGAGATTGAGATTTCTTTTTCATGAAGCAAAAGTAAGCATTTTAACGATATCCCCCAAGTTTTCAAACTGAGCCCTTTTTTGTCTTTTAAGCAAGACTGAAACAATAAAAAAAGTCCTACAATACGTTGATATTGTAGGACTTGTCTCTTTTTTGTCGCCGTTTGGCTTTGTTCTTATGTGATCCGCCTGGGATTCTCCAAACGGAGTTACCACGCTGATATTTAAAACTTTATATTTCTTGCTTCAAGCATATCCCATGATTTATCCCACTAATTTGCTACGTGCTTTTGCGGTAGTTTGCTCATGGAGAATACTGAAGGCAAAGATAAACCTTTTTAATAATCCTACAAAATTGCAGAGCTTTTTCTATTTATAGTATTTGTTATCAATTCTATTTTCATCTTGAAGTCGGTGTTTAGGTTTCATCTTACTCAGCTATTGAATTATTTAGAAAATTCTGCATTAGATTATTGTAATCACGTATCTTAATAATTTCACTACAGCTATTTTTATAAAAATGAGTCCAATTGAATTTGGATGAGCAAAATTTTCTCCATTTAGAATCGTTAATTGCCTTATAAAATGGATTTTCTATTTGATTCTCCAAGCATAATCCACTATTTATATCTAAACATGCATCGTTAAAAAACCTCCTACGTTCCAGAAGATCAGTTAAATAATCAAATGAACGAATATTAATTTTTAATTCACCAGCTATTTGATTTCGTTTTTCTATTTCTAAAGTATTTTCAGTACGCCTTCCAATAATGATTGTAAAGATAACTCCGGGGTTATTAATGATTCGTGTTGTTTGTGATGGAAGATATTTTTTTAACCATGTCTTATTTTCAATCAAATATCGCTTCCAATCTCTAATCTGTTGTATTGCATTACTGAAATCTTTTGCAGGTACACCACTTGTTGTAAATAATTTGCTATTAGGTTTTTCTATTTCAATTAGTTCATATATTATTCCATTACTTCGCTGATCTATAACATTTACGAAATCGGTTTCATGATCACTGCCAAGTTTTAATTTTGAAATTGTTAAATAGCAATTATCACTTCCGAAAAAAAAGCCAGCATGATCTTTGATAAATTTATGAAAGTCAGATTCTTTCAAATTTGAGTTTAGCATATTTTTCCAAGAGTCTACTAATCCAGCTATGATTGGAGAATTCTCCACCTCTAAACTCTCCCAATTATATATTTTATTATTCTCAATCATATATTAAAATAATTGTCTCAATGTTTCGATACCTATTCCTGTTATGTGATAAATATTTATTTCTCCGTATTGTTTTTGCGAAATCATATTTTTACTAATTAAATAGTTTATATCATTTTTAATTTCCATATTAACTTCTCTTACTATCTCTTCTTCAGAAGAAGGTTCCTTTAATAGTTTATCTAAGATGTTTTGTTGAAGATTAGACAACTGTATTCTCTCTATTTCTTTATAACTTTCCTCTATGTCAATAGGTGTATTTTCATTTATTTTTATTATTGCAAGAAAGTAAGATCGAGCCTCGTCCGTTGATAAAAATAAATCTGAAGATCCATTATCTTTTAATGATTTTCTAACAGTAGGAATCCCTGTTGCATATTTTTCAGCAAGACGCATATTTTTCAAAAAATCTCCTAAGCGAATATTACGATAATTTCGTGCAGCTATATTCATACTTAATAAAGAGTTTTCATCAATTGGCGGCATCGGTCCAGGATAGCTTAAAAACTCTATATATCTAGTATCCTCATTTTTATCTACTCCTTTTATGAAAGTTTTATGTATTCGTATTTCGTTAGGCATAGGATTGCTATAACTTCTATGATAGAGCGCATTAACAACAAGTTCTTCTATTGCTTGATAAGGGTAATTGTAAAACTTGTCAATTTCACTTTTTAAAGGATCTTTGTTTATATATTGCTTTATAATGTTACTATTAAAATAGCTCATGATGTCTCTTATCTGAATATGAATGGGACCTGCAAATGTTTTATCTGAGTATTTTGTACCAGCTTCATCTTCAAATTCTATGAGATTAGTTTTACATCCAGGAAAATATTTTTCAGGATTTCTGCTAAACAAGAGCAATCCTATATTTAGTGGTTTAATATTCTCGTTAGTTCCTCTGGCTATTTGCATTTTCAAAGCAATATCTGACAATGAAAGTTTTGTTGTCTCTTCGTATAAATTGCTTTTTATTTCTTGCAAATATGCTTGAATAAGCCCTAAGTCTAAATCATTTATAGATGCTTGAGTATTTACCCTATCATCAAAATGTCTATATGTTGCTAGTTCTCTTAAATGCTTTTCTAATATAGGATTTGTTGGAACTGTAGCCGTTCCTTGTCTTACATACATTCTATAAGGGGCTTCTTTTCCTAAAGTTGAAGGAACAGAATAAGGACGTTCCTCTCCCGTTGTTACCCAAATTATAAGAATATGTTTACCATCTACTATTTCGACACTTATTTCTGGGAATATCTTAGGTCTAATTTTATGACATAAAGATATGAAGTCTTTTTGATAAGCATCCAGTTGGTTTTGCTGTAAACCGAAAGGTGGTAAAACAGGTATTCCATCTATTTCTTCAATACCAATTATAATATACCCACTACCACAATCATTTATATCATTTGCAAAAGCGCAACTAGTCCTTAAAATCTCTTCTGGATTCCAACCTTTTTTAAATTCAATTCTATTGGATTCAACAGTTTGACCATTAATTAAATTATTTATATTTATTGGTAACGACATAAGCGAAGAATTAATAATTAGTTATTTCATTTATGCAATCAGATGTTGCTTTAGGTTTTCCTATTTGATAATATCTTCTAAGCATTCCACGAAAGCGACCTCCCAGCCATACTTCTTTTTTTAAGATGGGCCAAAATGAATCTATTGTTTCATTATGCGCTCTTAACGCTGCGACTTTAACAGCCTTGTCTAATTCGATACTCATTTCATCAACAGTTATCGGTAGTGGATTTTGGGTGATATCTCTATGAACAAATAGTCTTCTCAGCACATCTTCTCTTTTAAATCTCATTGAATGAAACTCTCCATGTGTTATCACTAGGTGCTTGGGTGTCAAGACTAATAATATAGTCGGCAGAAGAGGAAGTGTTGATCCACAGGTGTCTAAATCCACTAAATCTATATTAATTTTTTGGGACCTAATTTCAATTATAGCATCTAGTGCATCTCCGATAAACAAATTTACTTTTTTCCCTTCTTTATTAGAAAAAATGTACCATTTCCCAATTTTAGAAAATGTGTTGAAATGATTTATTCTGGCTGTTTTTTTGAATTGTTCAAGCTTAATTGGCATTATTTCAGATGCGTAGACCTCATTGCTAAATTCTATCCATCTAAAAGTTTGATGGCCTGCTCCGGCGTATGCTTCATATACTATTTTAGGTTTTATGTCTTTTGCTATTTCAACAGTAAACAATTCTTTTTCATCTCTATAGCTAGCTCCAAATAAGTCATATTTAATACGCAATTTTCTTACTTTACTACGAATGCTTGGCAATGTTCTATTTGGAAATATTTTCTTCAACTCTTTTGAGTCAAAATCATTTTCTTGAAGATAAACTAATAGTTGTTTTTCTTCAGAGTCAGACCATTTTGTTGGCGGATTATATGCTTTTCTTCTTTCCAGCATTATTTAATTTGTTTTTCTAATTCATCTCTAAAATTTTCCATAGAATCATGAGGTATAGGAGGAGCTATACTATGAACACGTATCCAATCTGGTGAGCCATTGAATGGACTTTGTATCCAAAATTGTCCCTGCCCAAAACTATTTGCAACATAAGATAATTCTTTATCTAAAAATGCAAATTGAGCATTCCGAGGATTTATCTTCATGACTATTCTAGTTGGGCATTGTTCGGGAACAATAGGATGTAAATCTTGTGGATTTTGGGTACTTAATATCAAGTTTAATCTAAATTTTCGCCCTTCTCTTGCAAGTCTCTCAAAATTAGAACGAAGTCTGTTAAACACTTCAGCCATCCTACTTGATCCTATAACTTTATTTGCAGGTATTATTTGATGAGCTTCATCAAAAAACACATAAGTGTTTTTTAATTTTTTTTTGTTCTTATATAACCAACTAACAAGTTGCATTTCCCACATAAATCTCTCTTCTTGATTAAGGTGGTCAAGATATAATATAGTTGTTCCTTGATGATCAAATGCATCTAAAGGATTTTGATCACCTTGAAGAGCAGATAAATCCATGTCGAAATATTTCTCAAGATCTCCTAAGATTCTCCTAGCTGCTTCAAATGTGACTCTGTTATAAGAAACACCACTTGTCGGAACTATTATTTGATTTCCTGTGTTTCTAGTTAAAAGCCTTGATATTGCAGTTGCTAATCTTGATAAAGAATGTGGTTCTTTATTATTCTTTAATCCATCTGTTAAATCATCGAGAAGTGTTGCTGCTTGAATAGATGTTGTGTTAAATAAATATTCTGCATTACTGGGAAATTCAAGATCTTGAAATCTTAGACTAATAGGTTTTACCAGAATTCCTTTTTTAGCAGCGAGTAGTTTTAATTCTTCGACATCAGTATTTGAATTTTCATCTCGCGTAGTAGGTATTATAAGCTTAAATTTTCCAAAATATTTTTGAGCTTTTATATATTCTTCATCAGATATCACAGGTTGCCATCCAGACGCTTTTGTTTTGGGTACAAACTCCGGAAATAATAATTGTGCAATATCACCTTGTACATCTGTCAAAATGACTCGATTTTGAATTCCATGTACACTACCATATTTCATAATTTCAAATGCAAAATTTTTCAGAAATACAGTTTTCCCTGATCCGCTTTCACCTACAATAAATACATGTTTATTATCAAGCTTTTCAATATTCCATAAATAAGGGATAAACTTTTGATCTTTCCACCCATATGGCTTGTTCCCAAAACCAATCATTCCTAATTGAAGTCCTTTTTCCGGAACTTTCAAAATGTCTCCTAATGTTGGATTCAAGTTATCCTTATCTCTCTCTAAAGAGGGAAAGAATAATCGGCTATAGCCAGATGGTGGTCGCTGAATTGCCGAATCTATGAAATTGTTATTATCCATAGTTGACAATTCTTTGCTTAGAAAGACTTGTATTACCATTGGCTGATGCGTATGTGGACCATTTAGTTCTTCCAATGGGGAACTGGGATCCATCAATTCATCTTCTTGATATAACATTGTCGTTCTTTCTGGTTTAAAAGGAGATACTGCTTTTAAACCTATTATCCGTCCTGCATACCAAAAATCAATGTATTTTTGTTCAAAAGGATTTTCCTTTCTTCTATCTTTAATGATAATTGTTGCTCCTATTGCTAATTGAGGCATTGTTTCAGGATCATTTACAATATATTCAGCTAATGCCCCATTTTCATCCACAGAAAATGGAGTATTGATATCATGATATGGTTTTGCAACTACAATTTTCATTTTATCCATAATACTTATACTATAAAATCAATAATATTTAGCTCTTTCTTTTCAAAAACAGCTCTCATTTGTTGTTCAATTATATACTGTTCATGACTTAAATTCGCTCTTTGATTTGCAACTTTTAACACCAAAGGGGCATCTCCTCCCAATTCATATTGCCATATGGCTACAGATATTGCAAAATTGGCCATTTCCTCACTCTCTTTCCACATGAAAAAAGGTATTTCAATTCGTAAATAGTTATATGGTTTTGTTCTTTTTTGATAATAACAGGTTAGAGGTATCAACTCTTTCATAATATTATCTGCAAAATACGACATTCTAGTATTTTCAATGTATTGAATCAATGGTGTTCTATATCCGGGCATTAGTATCTTTCTTAATAATAGAACATCTGTTCCAAAAGATTCAATTATACTGGAAGTAATACCTTGTCCCTTAAAATATTCTTCAATTAAATATTCATTTCCATTTTTGATTGTATTGATAAAAACTTTTGAATCCCCTATTTTGTTGGAAACTGAAACAAAGAATCTGTTTTTTTTAGACCATGAAAGAAGATTTTGTAATCCTTCTTGTATATCTGATGGAACCATACTATTTGAGATGTAAGGTCCATCTTTGATACAAACAACTGTTTGTTTATTTTCAAAATCAATATCTTCAATGGTGTTGAGTTCTAAGGTGTGTTGAAGTTTAACACCTAATCCTAACGAATGTGCTGCTGGTGATGATTTTATTCTGTCATATTTATAAGCAAATCTGAAAGGTTTCCCGTTGAAATTTCTTATATGATTTAATAATGCTATTCTATTATTTTCTAATGCAAGATCATTATTAGTATATGCTTTGTAGCCATCTTTGAAAATATTATTATCAATTATAAAAACAGAAGATATATCCCTTGTTTTTGTGTAAAAATAGGGTTTTTCATATCCTTTTGTATATTTGAAGTCTACAATCGCAGATCTAGCTAATATCAAATGAAAAGATGGGGTTATAATCCTACTATTATCTCCAGATATCCCAATAATATCAATCCCATTAAGTTGATTTATTTCAGGTATCTGTATATTTATTCTTTTCAGATTTTCTATAACCTTAATATCTATCGTATGACTATTCTTTTTGTTATTTATATCATTCCTCTTTTCTTCTCCATATACATCTTGATCTAAAGCATCAAGCTCTTCATTACTTATAAATGCAATGTCATTATCGAACGTACCCCTAGGAGGTAGTTGATTATATATTTCCCCTTCTATAAGTGAATTTAGAAGGTTCTCAAAAGAGCTACAGAAATTATTATTTTTGTTCATTTGTTGTCTGATTCAATAAATCTCTTATGTCAACTTTTAAAACAGATGCAATATTCGCTAATGTCTCTAAAGAGGGTTGCATTTCATTTTTGCTCCACCTAGATATTGTTGTTTGGCTTTTACCTATTTGTTCTGCAAGCCATTTATTAGTAACTTTTTGCTCTGCAAGTACAACTCTTAAACGATTGAGTTCCTTTCTATGCATACTATTTTATGTAATATGATTATTAATATTCGTAATACGACAAAGATAGCCATTGATTTTAGAATTGCCAAATAATACAGATCATTTTGTTTAACTTGAATAATGATTGAAAAATCATGGTCTAGGCCTCTTCTTCTTTCTCTTTTTCGGCTTAAATAAGAATCTCTCTGGAATATTCGGACTTGATGTAGAATTAGTCATCAATGAAAAATATGATAATATAGAACCCCAGCAAGAATTACTTTCCTTGTTATCATATTGTTGATTAGAAATATGGTTATTATCATCCTTTAAATCAATTTGTTTATCTAGATGGAAAGAAGGATTACTTATTGCGTTGATTTCAGTATTAATAGAAAACAAGTTTCCCAGATTTTCTTCTTGATTGATGTCTGTTCTTCTTTCACTTGATTGAATTTCTTGTTTTTGTAGTTTAATTTGCTCAGATATAGAGCCGTTCTTCATCATGTTGTGGTAGCTAAACGATTCTGACTGTTGTCGGTTATAGCCAAACAGTTTATCAAAGCCTTGTTCCACTTGTTGGAACAGATTTACACGGTCAAAACCACCTTTGATTATTCCGCTCTTGGTGTTCTTATGATTGGTAAGTGGTGATAACTTCTTTTTATTGGTTTGGTCTTTCCGGCTCACAATCAAATGACAGTGCATATTCAGTTCATTGTTGGAACGGTTACGGTCAAAATGGATCTTGCCATAAAATTTTATATCCGAAGCGGATAGTTCTTTGTTGAAGTTATTGGCATATTCGGGGATAAACACCTCACGGATATAGCGTTTCATGGCTTCGACTTGCTCCTGTTCGGTGTTACCCATCGTCCAAAGTTCACTTTCCGATGGGCTGACATGAATAGCGTAAAACTTAGCGTCTGTTTTCAATAGTTGCCCGATATTTGTATCTATATCCTTTATCACCTTTGACTTATAGATATTATCATCTTTCAGATTGAAAAAGCCTTCGGTATAGATCCCTTTTTCCATGCGTTCTAAATCTTCATGTTCCAAATAATTGGCTAGTTGTCGGCTACTACCTGCATTATTATATGTGCCGTTCGATGGCGGGGCAAAGTCTATGTGCATAATCCTATGTACTTATCAGATTGATAATTTCAGCTTTCAGGTTATCTTTTCTTTTGCTATCCATCACACCACAAGCAGAAAGTTCCGAATAGAGTTGTATTAGGTGAAGCAACTTTTTATAATCCCGTTGGTGTATTTGATAGAGTGCATTAATCTGTTTGGACTGACTGTTTATAACATCGGCATGATTGCAAAACTGTTCACTTAACTTTTTAAGTACCGCTGTTTGTTTCTCTCTACTGGATTCCAATTGAGAAAGGATAAGCGTTTCCAATGTCTTACCAATACCATCAAACCGAACTGCAATGGAATTAGCGGTTCGTATCATCGGATTTAGTTGTTCTTCCTCGTAATGGCGGATGAAGCGAATAATATCATCCTGCCGTTTGTTTATTTTCGCCAGTTCCGATTTTACAGATTCGGGTGCTTCGGATGGATTGATATGTGCCTTATCAATATACCCAAACGCCAACTTTACAACTTCGCTCTTTTTCAGTGAATAGCGTTTGCATATCTTCTCTACCAAAGCTGCCGTTTCCTTGTCTATGGAAATGGTAGTAAATATTGTTTTTCGACTGCTGTTTGGCATGGTAATTACTTTTTTATAGAAATATGAATAGATAAATACCTGACAATAAGCATTGAAAAGGAAATGCTTATTATAGGTATCATTACAGCGTGTTCTTGTAATACGCTAAAGGCGAAGGCTTTGCCCCGCAGGGCAAGAGAGAAGAACAGGACTTGTCCAGTTCCCTCTTGCTTCATTTAGCGAAATGAGCCGAGTCACAGAGCGAGGCGGTTTCTGCTAAATGGGGAGTGATGGCACTTTACAGAACGGGTGAATTATCCGCCTTTTTTGCATCGGTTTGCTTATCGAGTTGATTTTCCTTTTTAAATAGCTCATAGGTTTTACAATCGGCATTTTCCTGAACAAATGCCCGAATGTCGGATGCCCGATAATAGGTTTTATGACTAATCATAAAGAAAGGGAGTTTACCACTTGCCCGATAACGCTGCAAGGTTCGGAAAGATACTTTCAGCAGGAAAG
>OGZE01001097.1_pt1 | contig 17175 bp, 17 predicted proteins | sample 1576731 | NCBI WGS metagenome assembly OGZE01 (sample SAMEA3541503, study PRJEB24748) | human gut metagenome | biome: human gut; feature: human-associated habitat; material: faeces | place: China | collected 2012 | reverse complement strand
CACCACTACTGGCAGAATGTCCCTTTGTCTTGCTTTGTTCAAATTTCAATAACCGGACCGGTACGCAGAAGATTTCCCGGAAGATGCAGATCATTTGCCCCGACAAAGAGAAGTGCACGGATGTCTTTCAAACGCGTACGCTCCATATCTCCGATCACAACCTGGTCAATACTTGGCGGGATGACACCGACACGTGCCTCTTCCAGCCCTGCATCCAGCAATTTGCAATATTCATTCAGGCTCACCTGTTCATCACCGAGAAGCTCGACAAATTTATCAATCAGTTCGATAACAATCCGATAAACCTGTGCATATTCTTTCGCAAGTGCCAGTTCACCATTCTCACGGAATTTCTGCTCCTGCTCTGCGATCCGCTCCTGCAACTGCTCCTGCACCATAAATTCATACAATGCCATTGTAATATCTTTGACAGTTTTCCTCCGCTGCTTTAATACAAAGACGAAATTATCCACTTTTTCTACGAATCTGGTGCGGTAATGGTTCAGTCGTTCCAGATCCTCTTCTTTCATATCTTTTAATCTGCGGATCCATTTCTCCTGCCACCGTTTATAGCCTTTGATTCCCATACCGATGACATAATTTTCCAGTTCGTCCACTTCATCATGGGTAAATCCCGCCAGATTCGTACGCAGAAAACGAAATACACTTTCATATGTAAAATTCTGTTCTGCCATTCCAAGGAGACTTCGTATATACTCTACGAATGAATTTAACAGGATACTTCTCTTGTGATCCATAAATACCGGGATCTCATACAGCGCAAATGCCTGTTCCAGTGCCTCGGCATACATCTCCATATCGCTGACGATCACAGCAATCTCACGGCAGCGATATCCATTCTCCCGCATATAAGCGCGCACCTGCTGCGCCGCCGCCAGTGCTTCTTCCCCCGGCTCTCTCGCCACATGGATCTTAACCGCATCCTGCTCTCCTTCATAAGTTTCTTTCCGATAGCGGAAAAGATTTCTTTCCAGAAATGCAAGTGCCGGATTATCACGGAAACGATACGGGATCTTATCAAACAGCTCCATGGGCTCTTCGATCTCGATCTGATTTTCTTTCGCCAGCTGTATCATGGATGTAACCATATGTTTACTAAGCGCAAATAACTGATATGGATGTTCATAGCGGTACGGATCTTCCGCCGGATCGATCGTTACAGTGATCATAACTTTCCGACAATGCTTCATCAGTTCTCCAAGCAAGCGGTTCTGTACCGGTGTAAATCCGGTAAATCCATCCAGAACGATCGTACTGTTTTTTAATATTTCCGATTTACATACGACACGGCTTAATACGTCCAACAGTTCTTCCTTGGAAATATACCGTTCTTTCAGATAGTCCTGAAACCCGCGGTATAGAACTTTCATGTCTGCCAGCTTATAATACAGTCTTGACTCTCTGCCGGCATTTTCCATCACACGGTCAATCTCTTCTTCCCCGATATCATACTGTGCAAATTCCGACAGCACCGATTTGACTTCACTGATATATCCAAGCTTGCGAATGTTGCCGCGGAGCATCTGTAATTCATTTTCATGATTGCCTGCAATCTTACGCAGGATCAGATTTTTTCCCTCATCATCCAGCACCGGCAGTGTACCGGCTCCTGTCTCTTCAAATATACGGTATGCAAGACGCACAAAACTTAATACATCGATGTTCATGATTGCGTGTCTGTCATGCATCGTCACGAGATCTTTTTGCGTCTGCATCGTAAACTGCTCCGGTACAAGAACAATGAAATTCTCCTCCGGATGCGCTTTCGACTCAGCGATCACATTCTTATATAATTGATAAGTTTTTCCGGACCCCGATGGTCCCAATACAAATTTTAAAGGCATAGGTTTTCCTCCTATGCCTTAGTATATCTTATTAGATGGTACAAATCTACCCCACACATTTTTATAAAGCTCTTAACTTCTCTGCAAATTCATTGCTCAGAGTCATCTTCGCAACATAGAAAACATCTCCTGTCATATAGACATTCCAATCATCTTCTACTTCTACCTGTAATTCTCCACCCGGCATATGCACGATCACTTTGCTGTTCGTCATGCCCAATTTGTATGCAACTCCGGCTGCCGCACATGCTCCTGTTCCGGATGCAAGTGTATAACCTGCGCCTCGCTCAAAGATTTCAATCGCAATATTTTCTTTGTCGATCACTTTCATAATCTGTGTATTAATACGATTTGGAAAATATCTTGCGATCTCTGCATAGTCACCAATCTTCGTAACAAGTGGTTTGGAGATCTCGCGCATCGGAATTACACAGTGCGGATTACCGATATTTACACAGGTAACCGGATATAACGTACGTCCGAATACCATATCTTCATTAATGACTTCTCTTCGTTCTCCAGTTACCGGAATATCATCACTCCAGAATGAAAGTTTTCCCATGGAAACGCGAAGTCTGCTACCATCTTCATTTAAAAATGTTACTTCAACCGGTCCGTTTCCTGTATATAATTTAAAATTCTTTTTCTGTACATAACTTGCATCTTTGAGATATTTTGCAAAAATACGGACACCATTTCCACTCGTCTCGGATTCGCTTCCGTCTGGATTCCATACTTTCACATACATTCCGTCTTCTTTTAAAATCGGTCCCTCAAGAACTCCGTCAGAGCCAAGTCCCGCATTTCTGTCACAAATCCTCCGAACATTTCTTTCATTTAATTCCAGCTCATTTTTATTTGGATCAAATACAACATAATCATTTCCAAGTCCATGATAACGCTCTAATACAACTTTCATAACATACCTCCGGTTTGCAGAAATCTTATGATTTCTTTTTCTCATAGCTTCTGTACTCATCATAGCAGGCATGATTTTCCTTTTCAACGCAAATATTGCTATTTTCATTGCAAATCATGCTATTTTATTCTATGATATAAGAAAAAACGACAAAAGGAGCATTTCTCTATGGACACATATATGAAAAAAGGCTATCTGAACAGTGAATTCCGGCTTTTTCACCTGACGGACCGTGAGACGAAGGAAGTCGAATACCATTATCATGACTTTAACAAGATCACGATTTTTATTAAAGGAAAGGTCAACTATATGATCGAAGGAAAATCCTATGATTTAAAACCTTATGATATCGTTCTAGTCAATCATAATGATATTCATAGACTCGAAGTGGATAATTCGGTTCTTTATGAACGTATTATTGTTTATATTGCACCGGGATTTATCCAAGCTTATAAAAATAAGGATTATGATCTGAGTTTCTGTTTTCAGCGTGCCGCAAAAGAACATTCTAACGTGCTTCGTATTCCATCACTCGAAAAAAGCTCTCTTTTCCGCTCCATTACCCGGCTGGAGAAATCTTTCTCTGATGATAGTTATGCTTCTGGTCTATACCGGCAGGTATTATTTCTGGAATTTATGATCCACTTAAACCGTGCCGCCCTGAAAAACAGGCTGGAATTTATTGATACAGATAACTGCAATGCAAAGATCATCCATATTCTTGACTACATTAATAATCATCTGAGTGAAAATTTGAATATTGATATTCTTGCTGAACATTTTTATATCAGCAAATATTATATGATGAGACAGTTCAAGCAGGAAACCGGTTATACCATCGGGAATTACATTGCCCAGAAACGGCTCCTGCTCGCAAAAGAAATGCTCCTGTCCGGCACTCCTGCCGCACAGGTATGTTATGACTGCGGTTATCACGACTATTCCACGTTCCAGCGTGCATACCGCAAATTATTTTCTGAATCTCCAAGTCAGACAGTGACTCTCGAGTAAAGTTCTGCCGGGACATAGGCTCTTACAAAGATACCATCCTCCTGATACTTCTCTTCCAGCAGCTCTCCGTACTTGCGGATGAGCTGGATCTTTGCCGCATCCCGGTACTCATACAGGCATTCAAGAAATACTTTCTGCTCTCTTAACACCGCTTCCATCGTATCTGTCAGGTCGGTAAGTCCGGCTCCTGTCTTTGCTGAAATTTTAACCGTATAATCTGCTTTAAAATCCCGGATCAACGGTGCATCTTCTAACTTGTCCTGTTTATTGAACGCCGTGATGATCGCTTTGTCTTTTACCCCAAGGTTCGATAATGTCTCATACACGGTGTACATCTGACTGTCCATCTGTGGACTGGATGTATCTACTACATGCAGGATTACATCCGCATATTTTGCTTCTTCCAGTGTACTCTTAAATGCTTCGATCAGATGATGTGGAAGTTTTTTAATAAATCCGACTGTATCTGTCAGAAGTACTTCCTGACCTCCCGGCAATTTTAAACCTCTTGTTGTCGGGTCTAATGTTGCAAACAGCTTATCTTCCGCCAGAATATCCGCTCCCGTCAGCCGGTTAAGAAGTGTAGACTTTCCGGCATTCGTATATCCAACGATTGCAACTACCGGCACATAACTTTTGCTTCTCTGCTCTCTTGTCACTTCACGGTGGCGTTTTACTTCTTTTAATTCCCGGTTCAATGCTGCAATCCGGCTTTTAATGAGACGTCTGTCCATCTCCAGTTTCTTCTCTCCCGGTCCTCTCGTTCCGATACCGCCGCCAAGTCTTGACATTGCCGTACCAAATCCGGTCAGCCTTGTCTGTCGGTACTTTAACTGTGCCAGTTCTACCTGAATCTTACCTTCACTTGTAGAAGCTCTGGCTGCAAATATATCCAATATAAGAAGTGTACGATCCATCACCTTCACATTCAGTTCATCCTGCAGATTCTTCATCTGTGCCGGTGAAAGTTCGTCATCACAAATAATACCTGTTGCTTCCAGTTCCCACAACAGGTCTTTGATTTCTTCTATCTTTCCTTTTCCAACATAAGTTCCCGGATGCACCTGCTCCCGGTTCTGGATCACACAACCAACCGTTTCTGCACCTGCTGTGGTTGCCAGTTCAGAGAGTTCCGAAAGCGAATCTTCCATGCTTTCTTCTCCCGGAAGTTCCACTCCTACCAGGATCACTCTCTCTTTATCCTGTTTTAATTCTATCATACGAAACCTCTATTTTATCTGGTTCTATAGCTTATTATCTTGTTTCCAGAAATTCCACTTCTTTTTTTGCTGTTTCATCATCCGGATATTTTTCCAGATATTCATTCAGTTTTGACTTTGCTTTTTCCCAGTTCTGCATCTTCTCATAGGAAACAATAACATTGTATTCCATTTCCTTTTTCAACTCATCTGAACTTCCGGATGCTGCCAGGCCTTTCTCATAATAGGAAAGTGCACTCTTTCCATCATCAAGTTTCAGTGCACAGCCACCCATCAAATTATAAAGTGTGGCATTTTCTTTTGTTCCTGCTTTAACTGCATTTTTAAATGCTTTTAATGCAGCCTTATATTCCTTCTGCTCCCAACAGGCAATTCCGATTCCACGGTATGCATCTGCTGTATTCTTGTCCTGTTTCACTGCTTCTTTGAAGCTTGCTTCTGCCTGTTTATATTCTTTGGACTCTAACTGGCTGACACCCTCTTTGTAAGGATTGCCGGAACATCCTGCCAGCGCAAGTCCCATACTTGCTGTCAATATCACTGCTGCCAATCTCTTCATTATGATCTGTCTCCTTTTGCTTTCTTACATGTTTATATGCAAATAGTGATTCTCTCTCAAAATATATTCCACAGTCTATGCATAATATTTCACGACATAGACTGCGTTCATAATCGCTGCAAATACAACGCCGACTTCTGCAACGATCGCTTCCCACATTCCAAAGTATCCAACCAGTGCAAGCAGTACAATGATCACTTTCACTGCAATCGCAAAAGCAATATTCTGGTTTACTACCCGGAGTGTTTCTTTGGAAATTTTGATCGCATCTACGATTTTCGGCAATTCATCTTCCAGTAAAATAATATCTGCCGCCTCAATTGCCAGCGCAGAACCTAACGCTCCCATCGCGATTCCGATATCTGCACGTGCCAGTACCGGGGCATCATTTACACCGTCTCCGACACAGACCAATTTCTCCATATCATCCTGGATCGTCAGGAAATCTTCCAGCTGCTCTAATTTGTCTGAAGGCATCAGATCTGTATATGCATAATCCATCTTCAGTTCTTTTGCCACCGCATATCCTGCGCTCCTTGTATCACCAGTCAGCATAACAAGCACAGCTTTACACTTATCTTTCAGATATTTCATCGTCCACTTCGCACGATATTTAATCGCATCTTCAATGATGATCGCACCCATATATTCTGTTCCCACGCTGACATAGACAACCGTTCCTGTACTATCAAATTCATCTACTTCAATATCATATTTTTCCATCAGCCGGAAGTTTCCGACATGGATTCGCTTTCCATCATAATCTCCGGAAAGACCATATCCCGGAATCTGCTTAATATTGGATACGAGATCTTTGTCAATCTCGCCATCATAGGCATTCAGGAGTGACTGTGCGATCGGATGATTGGAATAGCTTTCCACATGCGCCGCAATCTTTAAAAGTTCCTCTTCTGTTCCCTGCTCTGCGTAAATCTCCTGAACCGAAAATTCTCCTTCTGTCAGTGTTCCTGTCTTATCAAATACAAATGTATCTGCCTTGGAAAGGTCTTCCAGATAGTTGGCTCCTTTGATTACGATTCCCTGTCTTGCCGCCGATGCAATTCCTCCTAAGAACGCGATTGGAATCGACATTACAAGTGCTGTCGGGCATGCCACGATCAGGAAAATAAGTCCTCTGTAAATCCATATATTCCAGTTATGATAAGAAAATGTAAGCGGCGGATAGATCATAACAAAGAGTGCTAACAGCACCATTGCCGGTGTGTATATTCTTGAAAATCTGGAAACAAAACTTTCGCTCTCGGATTCCTTATTCTGTGCTTCCTCTACCAGTTCCATGATCTGTGCGACTGTCGAATCACGATATACTTTCAGAACCTTTGCCTCTACTGCACCGCTTAAGTTAATACATCCACTGTAGATCTTATTTCCTTCAGAAACTCTTCTTGGCATAGACTCACCGGTAACCGCTTTCATGTCAAGAAGCGTAGATCCAGCTTCTACTATTCCATCAACCGGCACACGTTCTCCCGGCTTGATCACAATGATATCTCCAACCTGAAGATCGATCGGATCGATCTGTTCTTCTCCGCCATCTGTCTTACGAATCGCAAATGCCGGACGAATATCAATCATCTCTTCAATGGATCGTTTGGCATTGTCTGTGGAATATGCTTCAAAAATAACTCCCAGCTCAAAAAGGATCATGACAAGTACACCTTCTGTATATCTTCCAATACCGAAAGCTCCGATCGTCGCAACCGTCGTCAGCGTATATTCTGTTAAAAATTTCAGTTCCAGAATCCTGTCTCGAAGTTTTTTAAATACATCAAAACCGACGATCAGATATGCGATCAGAAACCAGACGAATTTAATCTCATCTTCTATCGTAAAATTCGATGTCACAATAACAGCCGCCAGATAAATAACAACGCCGACTCCATATATCATACTTTGTTTTTTTAATTGCTCTGTCATATCATTTTCCCTTTTCTTTTTTCACTAAAAAGCCTGTAAAAACTACTCCATAATATGTTCCATTCCTTGGCTGATAATATTCTGAATATGTCCATCCGCAAGTGAATAATAAACTGTTTTTCCTTCTCTTCTGTTTTTCACCAGCTTCATCTGCTTTAATACACGAAGCTGATGTGAAATCGCCGACTGCGTCATCCCCAGCATCTCTGCCAGGTCACACACACACATCTCTGATCGGAGCAGCACGCATAAGATCTTGATTCTTGTTGCATCTCCGAATACTTTATAAAAATCCGCCAGTTCATTCAGCAATTCTTCCGCCGGCATCTTCTCTTTTACTGCCTCTATAATCTGGTTGTGCACGCATGTAACGTCACAGCATTCTACTTCTGTCTTCTTCATGGTCTGTCCTCCCATCGATTCAAGAGATCCATAACCTATGAAAATATGAACCATCTCTCATCTGATATATTATGCCAAAACAAAACCGGCATTTCAACTGTTTGCAGCAAAATACACGGAAAATTAAGAAAATTGTAACGATTTATATTCGTAAGAAGGCTCTCACTGCCGCTAACAGCAGTGAGAGCCTTCTTCTCTTCTAGCATCAACATTCTCCTATCACTTCTTCCGCCTACTCAATCTGCCAGTCAATTGGCTCGATCCCATGTTCCTTCAGGAAATCATTCGTCTGGCTGAAAGGCTTGCTTCCAAAGAAACCACGATATGCCGACAGCGGACTCGGATGCGGTGCCTTTAAGATCAGGTGCTTCGGATTATCAAGCATTCTGGCTTTCCGCTGTGCCGGAGCGCCCCATAAAATAAATACAATCGGACGATCCTGACTGTTAAGCGCCATGATCGCCGCATCGGTAAATTCTTCCCAGCCGATCCCGCGATGGGAATTTGCCTGATGTGCGCGCACAGTCAGTACTGTATTCAGCATAAGTACGCCTTGCTCTGCCCACTTCGTAAGGCATCCGTGATTTGGAATTTTGCATCCAAGATCATCGTGCAGTTCTTTATAAATATTCACCAGTGACGGTGGTACTTCCACACCTTTTTTCACCGAAAAGCAAAGTCCATGTGCCTGTCCGTTGTTATGATACGGATCCTGCCCAAGAATTACAACCTTTACCTTACTGAGCGGTGTCAGATGAAATGCATTGAAAATATCATCTGCCGGCGGAAAGATAAGCCTCGTCCGGTATTCTTCATTCACTTTATTAAATAATTCTTTATAATAAGGTTTCTTAAATTCCCCTTTTAACGCATCTAACCAGTCATTGTTAATCGCAGACATACTCTTTTCCTTCTTTTCTCTTACTGCTATATGGCAGTTTCATTTCTTATGTATTTTCCTATATATTATTCAATATCATCTGTCCGGCTCCTGTGCCTACAAACGCACGGATACGCCTTTCTCTCGCAGATACTGTTTTACTTCTTTGATCTCCAGTTCTTTATAATGGAACAATGAAGCCGCCAGTGCTGCATCTGCCTTTCCATCCGTCAGTGCTTCATAGAAATGTTCCAGCGTTCCGGCTCCACCGGATGCGATTACCGGAATATTTACCGCTTCCGCAATGGCTCTTGTAAGCTCCAGATCATATCCTGCTTTTGTTCCGTCGCAGTCCATGCTTGTCAACAGGATTTCTCCTGCTCCAAGGCTTTCTACCTTGCGTGCCCATTCCAGCGCATCAATGCCGACATCTATACGTCCGCCATTTTTGTATATATTCCAGCCACTTCCATCTGCCCGCTTCTTTGCATCAATTGCAACAACTACACACTGACTTCCAAACTTGTCTGCCGCTTCAGAAATGAGATTCGGTGTATTTATTGCCGAAGAATTGATGGAAATCTTGTCTGCTCCCTCGCGCAGAAGTGCCTTAAAATCGTCCACGGTACGGATTCCACCGCCAACTGTAAATGGAATAAATACATTCTCAGCAACTTTTCGCACCATATCTACGACCGTTCCACGATTATCGGAAGATGCCGTAATATCCAGAAATACCAGTTCATCTGCTCCAGCCTGATCATACGCTTTCGCAATCTCAACCGGATCTCCGGCATCTTTCAAATCTACAAAATTCACACCTTTTACTACCCGACCGTTATTTACATCCAGACATGGAATAATTCTCTTTGTATGCATCTAAACTACCTCCGCTTATAATTCCACAAAATTTTTCAGAATCTGAAGTCCGATATCACTGCTCTTCTCCGGATGGAACTGACATGCAAATACATTGCCTTTTTCTACCGATGCATGAATATGTGTGCTGTATTCGGTTGTTGCAGTTACAATATCTTCCTCCGCCGCCTTCAGGTAATAAGAATGTACAAAATATACATATGGATGTTCCGAAAGATTCTTGAACAGTCTTCCATCATTCTGAAAATCCAGGGAATTCCAACCCATATGCGGTATCTTAAGTCCCGGGTGATCCGGAATTCTTAAAATCTCACCTTTCAAAATGCCAAGTCCTTCCACTCCAGGTGTCTCATCACTTCGTTCAAACAAGAGCTGCAAGCCAAGACAGATTCCGAGAAACGGCGTTCCTCTCTCCACTACTTCATGGATCACCGGCTCCAGTCCGTACTGATGAATCTTTCCCATTGCATCACCAAAAGCTCCCACACCCGGAAGAATAACTTTGTCTGCTGTAAGAATCCGTTCTTTATCTCTTGTAATGCAGACGTCCTGTCCCAGATGGATCATTGCCTTCTCTACACTTTTAATATTACCGGCATCATAATCAATAATTGCTATCATATGTTTTTGCTCCTAATCAGTATGTTTTACCATTTTATCACTTTGCCACGTTAAAATAATAGCACATCCCTTATAGCTTGTCGATATGAAACTTTCCTACTTCCGATCCAGTGTAAACCAGAATTCCACGCCATTTTCATAATTTTTCACACCATACTCCTGATGGAAGGATTCCATGATCGCTTTTACAATAGAAAGGCCGATTCCATTACCACCATACTCTCTTGTATGCGCCTTATCCACTTTATAAAATTTATCCCAGATATGGTTAAGATCTTCTTCCGGGATCGGCGATCCTGTGTTAAACACTGTTACTTTCGCTCTGCTTTCCTCCATATAAATCTTTACTTCCACAATCTTCTCTCCGTTCAGATGGTGGAAAGCATTGCTCATATAATTACGAATTACCTGTTCTACTTTGAATTCATCTGCCCATACATAGACCGGTTCATCTCGCCGGAAGTTCACCGTAGCATTACCCTGCTGTGCCATGATATCCATACTCTGGATCACGCCTCTGATTACTGCTGTCAAATCAAAACGTTCAAAAGTAATATCCTCATCGCCAAATTCCAGCTGGTTAAGCGTCAGCAGATTACGAACCATATTATTCATCTTGCTAGCTTCGTCAATAATCACATCACAGTAAAAATCCATGCTTTCCGGATCGCTGGTCACGCCGTCCTTCAATCCTTCGGCATATCCCTGTATCAACGCCAGCGGTGTCTTTAATTCATGGGATACATTTCCCAGAAAATCATTACGCATCTGTTCCAGTTTTTCTTTCTGTTCAATGTCTTTCTGCAAATTATTATTAGCACTCTTTAAGTCCGAAATCGAGCGTTCCAGTTTCCACGACATCTGGTTGAAATTCTCGCCCAGTTCCGCGATTTCACTCGGTCCTCCTCCGGTATACTTCGCTTCAAAATCCTGATTTGCCATCTTCTCTGATAATGTAGCCAGTTCTCTTACAGGCGCCGTCAGACGCTTTGAGAAAAACCATACAAGAATTGCACAGATAATAAGCGCAGCAGCTCCGATGTAAAGGAGAAACCGATTCGATAACTGTACGCTTTCTTTGATACTCTCCAATGGACTCCGGATCAGGAAAGTCTCACCGTCTGAGAATGTTCCCCACATTTCAATATACTCGGTCTGCGTCCACGGCTCTTTTGTCTGTCGGATCTGATAATTCTTTTTCTTTAAAAGAACCTTGCCATTTTTCTGTGCCTGATTAAGAAGGTATCCCATCAGCTGCTTCCGGAGCAGATCTTTATCATGTACATTCGTTATAATACTCACATCATCCGAATCGGAATTCCTGTTATCCAACACCAGAAATGATATATTATTCTTTTCTGCCATTTTCTGAATACGGTTAGATACCGTATTGTCTGTAATGTTGTCTTTTTTTATCGCCGTACGAAGTTCCTTGTACATTTTGATAAATTCAGTCTGCTTATTTCTTACATAATAAGGTTCCAGGAAACGTACATTTGTGATCCACATTGCGCCAATCATACAAACGATCATGCATATAAATACAGCAATCATCTGCCTTTTAATCGACTGTTTTTTCATCTATTCCACCTCGAATTTGTAGCCCATACCCCAGATGGTTTTGATATAATTGCCTTTGTCGCCTAATTTATTCCGAAGTTTCTTTACATGCGTATCAATCGTTCTTGCATCTCCGAAATAATCATAATTCCACACATTGTTCAGGATTTTCTCTCTGGACAACGCAATTCCCTGATTTTCTACAAAATAAGTAAGTAATTCAAATTCTTTGAAACTCAGGTCGATCTCTTTGCCATCGATCTTAACCATATGTGCCGATTTGTCAATCTCAATTCCGCCTGCATCCATTACAGAAGAAGCATCTATGCCATGTGTTCTGCGAAGTACCGCTTCTACACGGGCAACGAGGATCTTCGGGCTGAACGGTTTGGAAATATATTCATCAATCCCGAGATCAAATCCCTGCAGTTCATCCCGCTCTTCCGATCTTGCTGTCAGCATAATAATCGGCACTTTGGAACTCTGTCTTACTTCCCGGCATACCTGCCATCCATCCATCTTCGGCATCATCACATCCAGAATAATCAGAGCAATCTCTTTCTCTTCATAGAAAATCTCCATCGCTTCCATTCCGTCTCCGGCTTCAAGTACTTCAAATCCTTCTCTTTCAAGAAAGTCTTTTACAAGCTTCCTCATCCTGCTCTCATCATCTACTACCAGTATTTTGATCTTATCCATCAAAAACCCTCCTTCTTTGTATCTTATACTACCAAAAAAGTTTGTCTGTTCTGTGAATTAATCTTCCTGTATTCCAAGGATCTCCGCAAGTACTTCAATAATGATCTCATTCGTGCAGGACTTGATATATCCCATCATATGAAGAGAAATCTCATCCTGTTTCTGTGCCTCTGAAAGAGAATCATCATGCTTCGTCTGATCGATGAGCTGGATGAGCTGCGGTGTCAGATCTTCGTAAATATCCAGCGTCTTCTGTGTTACCATTTTCCGTAAATCTTCTTTTTTTACCGGTACCATTCGTGTTCCTCACTTTCGTGCACTATACGCGAAGATTCCGCACTTTGAAATCTCTCTGCGCTTCTCTCTTCTGGTCTTTCTTCGCAATATCCTGTCGTTTGTCGTACAGTTTCTTACCTTTGGCAAGACCGATTTCTACTTTTACAAGACTGCCTTTGAAATAAACTTTGAGCGGCACGATCGCCATTCCTTTTTCTTTTGTCTTACCGATCAGTTTATTGATCTCTGATTTGTGCATCAGAAGTTTCCGTACACGAAGCGGATCTTTATTAAAAATATTTCCCTTCTCATATGGACTGATATGCATGCCGTAAATAAACACTTCTCCGTTTTCAATACGGATAAAGGATTCTTTGATACTGCATTTTCCCATACGCAGGGACTTTACTTCTGTTCCATGAAGCGCAATTCCTGTTTCAAAATTCTCTAATATAAAATAATCATGGTATGCTTTTTTATTATTGGCAATCATCTTGCCATTTGTCTTAGCCATCCTGTTTTTCCCCTTCCCTTGCAAATTTGAAATCGATTGTCCGTAAGAATCTGTCTGTATCCAGTACACAGATTCTCACACGCTGTCCAAGCTTATAAGTCTTTCCTGTATGCATGCCGACCATCTCATGCCGTTCTTCATAATACTCATAATGATCGTCTGTCATGTTTACGACATGTACCAATCCCTCTATCGTATTCTCCAGTTCTACATATACGCCCCACTTCGTAATACCGGAAACCACGCCATCAAAGTATTCACCGATATGTTTTTCCATGTATTCCGTCTTTTTCAGCTTGACCGTCTCACGCTCTGCCTCTTCTGCTCTTCTCTCCATCTCACTAGACTGTTTTGTCACTTCTTCAAGGATTGCTTCATAATGCGCACGTTTTTCCGGTGTCATCCTGCCTCTTAAATTATCCTTGATGATCCTATGGATCTGAAGATCCGGATATCTCCTTATCGGTGACGTGAAATGGGTATAATAGGAAGCTGCCAGCCCGAAATGTCCGGCATTTTCCGGTGTATATTTTGCCTGTTTCATAGACCTTAATGCCAGACGGCTGATCAGTGGCTCTTCCGGTGTGCCTTCAACTTTGCCAAGCAACTTTTGTATTTCTTTTGGTCGAATTTCATTTACGCCAAGATGCATGGAATATCCAAAATTATTGATAAACAGCGCAAGTGCCTGCATCTTTTCCTCATCCGGTGCTTCGTGCACACGGTATACAAATGGCAGCTCCTGCCAGTAATAGTCTTCTGCCACTGTTTCATTTGCCAGCAGCATGAAATCCTCAATCAGCTTCGTAGCCACATTTCTCTCATATGCACGAATCTCAACCGGTCTGCCTTTTTCATCCAGAATTACTTTTGCTTCCGGAAAATCAAAATCAATCGCTCCACGCTGTTTTCTTTGTGCTCTTAAGATTCCCGATAACGTTTCCATCTGTCTGAACATCGGGACCAGTTCTTCGTATTTTCTGCACTCTTCCTCGTCCTCTTCTGTCAGGATCTTATTTACACTGGTATAACTCATTCTCCGGTCTACATGGATCACCGTCTCAGTGATTTCGTGATCAATCACAACACCCTTCGGGCTGACTGTCATAATACAGCTCAGTGCCAGTCTGTCTTCTCCTGCATTCAGCGAACAGATCCCATTGGACAATGTCTGTGGAAGCATCGGTATCACACGGTCTGCCAGATATACACTTGTTCCACGCTTCAAGGCTTCTCGATCCAGTGCACTGTTCTCCTGCACATAATTTGTCACATCTGCAATGTGAACGCCGAGAATATAATTCTCTCCTTCTTTTACAAGCGAAACTGCATCATCCAAATCTTTCGCATCTTCTCCGTCAATGGTAACCATCTGCCAGTTTCTTAAGTCCTTGCGCCCCACGCGGTCTGCCTCACTGACCGGCTTAGCCACGCGCTCTGCCTGGTTCAGCACTTTCTCCGGAAATTCTGTCGGCAGATTGTAGCCTTTGGCGATCGACAAAATATCTGTTCCCGGCTCATTTGCATAGCCAAGAACTTCTGTAATCTCTCCTTCCGGTTTATGTCTGTCATCCCCGTAGGAAGTAAGCTTCACGACAACCTTCTGTCCATCCAATGCACTTTTATCCTTTTCCGCCGGTACAAATATATCCTTTAATATCTTCAAATTATCCGGAAGCACAAATCCATAGCTTTTTCCTTTACGCTTATGATAAAGCCCTACGACGGTCTTAAGCTCATGCTCCAGAACTTTTGTGATCTTGCCTTCCTTACTTCGCCCCTGTGGAGAACGGATAATCGTAAACTCAACCACATCGCCGTCCAGCGCACCACCTGCATTCTCCTCATCGATAAACGTATCGTCCGGATCGTCTTCTACTACAACAAAGCCGAAGCCACGCTGATTAGCACGGTATCTTCCTCTCAGTTTCTTCGCCTCTCCTTTGCAGTATTTCCCACGCTTGGAAAGATATATTTTTCCTTCTTCTTCCAGCTCTTCCAGAATCATACGAAGAGCATCTCTGTCCTCTTTTGCAACTTGCAGAAGGACTGCAAGTTCTTTAAATTTCATAGGTGTATACAAATCGTCACAGATCAGATCGTGCACAACCTTTTTTCTTTTTTCAAATGTTTTATCCACGTCTTACAAATCCTCCATAAATCCATTTAATATTAGAAAAAGGCACTCCCATACAGGAGTGCCCTACCCATTCATTCTCATCATCTGCAATCTACGCAAATACTTTTAAATTCAACACTGCTGCCAGCACAATAAAAAGAATCGCAAGTATCTTCGTACCTCTTACAAGTGCTCCTTCCATAGAACGTCCCTTGTTCTGTCCCCAGTATGTGTCTGTTGACATACCTCCGATAGAACCAAGTCCCTGTGTCTTACCTTCCTGCATCAACACGATAGCTGATAATGCGATACAATCTATTGCAAATATAATCATTAAAATCGTTTTTAAAATATCCATCCCTTTACACCTCCTGCGGATAAACCATGTATATTTTATCATAGAGGCGGTAGATTCGCAAGCTTTATTTCCGGTTTTCCTGTGATTAATTCCGCGTTTTTGTAGGATACTGTGCAATCTCTCCCAGCCGTTCCTCAATCCGCAGTAACTGATTATATTTTTCTACCCGCTCCATTCTGCACGGTGCTCCGGTTTTAATCTGTCCTGCCTGAAATGCAACCGCAATATCTGCGATCATCGTGTCCGCAGTTTCTCCTGACCGGTGTGATATGATTGTCTGATATCCGGCGCGCTTTGCCAGTTCAATCGCATCAAACGCTTCTGTTAGCGTCCCGATCTGATTTACTTTGATCAGAATCGCATTTGCAACTTTTTTCCTGATTCCTTTTTTCAGCCTCTTCGTATTTGTCACAAACAAGTCGTCCCCCACAAGCTGTGTATGAAGCCCAAGCCTTGTCGTAATCAGTTCCCAGCCATCCCAATCTTCTTCGTCCAGTGGATCTTCCAGTGATACAATCGGAAAACGTTCCAGAAGCTCTTCGTAATAATCAATGAGTTCCTCAGATGACCGGACGCAAGGTTTCCCCTGCATCTTTCCTTCTCCTTCGAATACATACTTCTGAAAAGTAGAATCATACAGTTCGCTCGCTGCCACATCCAGTGCAAACGTAATATGCTGTCCCGGTTCATATCCGGCACGCCGCACTGCTTTTTCCATCCATTCCAACACGGTCCCGGCATCCGGAAGATCCGGTGCAAACCCGCCTTCGTCACCGACCGCAGTGCTTAATCCTTCTTCTTTCAGGATCTTTTTCAGCATCTGATACACTTCCGCACACATCCTTAGTCCTTCCTTATATGTCTCTGCTCCAGATGGTACGATCATAAATTCCTGGATATCGATCGTATTGTCGGCATGTTTTCCCCCATTCATAATATTCATCATCGGAACCGGAAGCATCTTCACATTTACACCGCCCAGATATGAATACAGCGGTATGCCAAGTGAATTTGCAGCCGCTCTTGCAACTGCCATGGATACTCCAAGCATTGCATTGGCTCCCAGATTGGATTTATCTTTCGTTCCGTCCAGTTTTTTCAGCATCTCATCGACTGCTGCCTGATCAAAAACATTCATCCCAATCACCGCCGGTGCAATTCTGGAATTTACATGGTCTACTGCCAGCTCCACTCCCATACCGCCGTATCGTTCTTTTGTATGTTTTATTCCCGGTTTCTTTTCCAGGTTCTTCTCCCTTTGCCTGCCATCCCTTAGTTCCACGACCTCATAACGCCCGGTCGATGCACCGGACGGCACAGACGCCCTGCCACAAAATTCATCCGCCGCAAGCACT
>OGZE01001092.1_pt1 | contig 17232 bp, 18 predicted proteins | sample 1576731 | NCBI WGS metagenome assembly OGZE01 (sample SAMEA3541503, study PRJEB24748) | human gut metagenome | biome: human gut; feature: human-associated habitat; material: faeces | place: China | collected 2012 | reverse complement strand
TATATAATGATAGTAAAGGAATAATATAATAATGTTTATATATAAAATAGATATATTAGACACACTCAAAGAAAAAGGATATAATACAAATAGGTTGAGAAAAGAAAAGCTACTAGGAGAAAACGCAATACAATCAATACGGAATAATAAAATAGTCGGAATGAGTGCGCTTGAAAAGATATGTGGTTTATTAGACTGTCAGCCAGGTGATTTAATTGAGTACAGGAAAGAATAAAATTACTTTATAGATAATGTAATTTGTATTGACTTTACATTATTAGCAATGTAATATGATTATAGTTAGTAAATGACTCATATATTATTAAGAAAGGATGATTGTACTTGATTGACATTGAAGTATTGCAGAAATTAAATGTGCCTAATAGGATAGTATTGACAAAACATGCAAAGGAAAGGTTGATAGAAAGAAATATCGCTATCACGGATATTATAAACGGCATTAAGACTGGCGAAATTATAAAACAATATGAAGATGATAAGCCTTTACCTAGCTGTTTGATACTAGGATTTTCGGTAAATAATAAATATATTCATATTGTAGTTAGTCACGATAGTGATTATATTTATTTGATAACAGCATACTACCCTAACACAGATCAGTGGGAAATGGATTTCAAAACAAGAAAGAAGGTTTGATAATATGTTATGTATTGAATGTGGCGCAGTTACTGAAAAGGGATATACAACGGACGTTACGGACTTAGGAAACTGCCTTGTTATTATTCGGAATGTACCATGCTATAAATGTACAGAGTGTAATGAGATTATTTATACTGGAGACGTTGTACAAGAGATAGAAAAAATTGTTAATACGGCTAAACAATGTTTGCAGGAAGTATCTATCATTGATTATAATAATTACAAACAAGTTGCATAAATATGATAGCGATACTGTTATGGTGTCGCTATTTTTATTTGTGATATAGTTAGTTATATATTACTTATGTTAGTTGTGCGTATAGTGTATAGGTATGATATACTGGTATATAGATAATGTGTGTGTATTATGTTATATGTTATAGTGTGTATTGCTATTGATAACTGATTAATGATAGGCAGTGTAAGTTGTAAGCTTTAATATGATTATATTAGATAGTGATTTATATAATTTGTTTGGCTGCCAGTGCATATTTTAAAAATAGGAATGGTTACTAATATTGTATGCAGTGGGATTTACTGGCGGAAATGGAGCGAGAAAGAGATCAGAGCAGAAAGATCTAATATAAATTATTTTGATTAGATTGTAAATAATTTCGCATGTAATTTTTGAAACTACTTATAGTAGTGTGAGTTATTATGTTTTGCAGTTTTATTTATTGAAAATAAATAATTGGTATAAAAGGAGTGTTGGAAAAACTCCTTTATTTTTTGCGTATGTTATTATGATCTGATTTTATATATATTGTTTTTATTTATTTTTTATAAAAAATTAAGTCCCTACAGAAAACCGAACCCCAAAATAGCCAATATTCCGCACTAGTTTGCATGCAAATCGCAACCCCTGTTTTACTCCCCCGCCCCACTCCCAAAACTCCTATATCAATAATTTTGCCATTTTATTGATACGCAAAAAATCCCTAAAATAGCATAATACTATACTATTATACTATTATACAGACCGGGGGTGTTTTACATTTATGCAATATATCAGTGCTGCCAAATACTGGGAATGGGTTCCATCCACACGCCACGACCAAAATTTCGATCTCAAATTACCATTTTTTACTTCGGTAGCGACTTCGGTAGAGCCTTTATTTATCGCATTTTTCACACCTTGCCCTTACCAAAATTATCAATTTCGCATGAATTTCTTCCATAATATCCCATAAATACAACCTTTTACCGAACACACCGTAAAATCAAAAATTTTACTACTATCTCACCCACAAATTCAACATCTTAAATTGCCAAAAATATCCTTACATACAACAAATTTTATGCCTGTAAATCACTTTTCTACCGAAGTCCATCTTACTACATCCAAAAATTCTTTACCAAAACATTCGAAAATCACCATACCTACAACACCCCCACTTCCAAATCAAATATTTCTACCATAAAATTTCACATCAAAAAAGACCAATCCTAAGACTGATCTTCATAAATTTACATCCATATTTTCATAAAAATAAATCATAAAACTATCCACCAAATATTTCTTCCTGAAATAACCCACCTTCAATTTCACATATATCATTTACCGGAATAATTACACCATCTTCAAATATAACACAACCTTTAAACTCATCTATTTTCTTAATAATACCTTGCTTTTCTAAATACCTTCCTCCAGACTTCTTTAAATCTTCCTGGAAATAAGTAATCTTAGCTTCTACTCTCTCACTCAAATTCTTCTTCAGAATGCATAATCTCTCATTCAGTTTATCCAAAATATACTCGTCTAAGTCAACTTTCTGATCAGTAATTCGGGCAGTTTCCTTAACTAAATCATCGTATCCTGTCAGTGCAGCAAATGGTGAAAACTGTGCAGCTCTATCATGCATGCTCATTTGCGGATACCTCTTAGAAACAAAATGTGGAAGTTTTATAATATCATCATATTTCCCACTCAAAACTATCCCTCCTCTATGCCTTATGTCCGCCTATCTGATTATTTCTATCTCTCATAGTCGCACCTTCTTGTAGACTCATCCCTTTGAGAATCGCATTCTTTCCAAATTTATTTTTAATATCTAAAACAGCCTTTTGAATATTTTCCTCTTTTTCTTGAAACTCCTTCTCTTCTTTACACTCTTGCTTGTTCATCAAATCAAATAAATTTAACTGCTCATAAGTATTCTTCATGGCAGAATTTTTATTTATTACATGATTAGCCGACATACTAAGCCTTCTTACTAATAAGTTCTTGTTTATGATTCTTTCAAATAAATCTAAAACGTCTTTTACAATCACGCTCGTAGAAGATGTGTGCTCACCCAAATTAACTGTTCCGTGAGCATGTTTAGGTATTTTTCTACCATATTGATCGACAGAAAACTCACCTTGATATGCACTCATCCTCGCAGAATCTAATAAATTTTCTCTATCATATCCTATTGTTAGCACAATCTGATCTGTAACAAGATTTTTACTTACTAGATCCAAAACTAAGTTCTCTGTCATTTCACGGACAATTAATTTTGTAGTTTTATAATCTGTTCCATTTTGAAGCACCTGTCCACTCCCGATACTATTGCTGTCAGGCTTATATTTCTTAATATCTGCAATGGTACATGGTTCATATCCCCATGCATGGTCAATCAATAATTCCGCATTTTTACCAAACATCTTATGCAGCAAGTATTCATTGTAGAAATCAGTTTCACTACCCAAAGAACATCTTGCAACATCTCCCATCGTATATAAACCAACGGACTCTAATTGTTTTACATATCCTTTTCCTACTCGCCAAAAATCTATGAGAGGTTTATGATTCCAAAGTTGCTTACGGTAAGACATCTCATCCAATTCAGCAATTCTGACTCCGTGTTCATCTGCCGGAATATGCTTTGCAACAATGTCCATAGCAACTTTTGCCAAATACAAATTTGTTCCGATTCCGGCTGTTGCGGTAATGCCAGTAGTAATCAGTACATCTAAAATCATCTTCTGTGTTAATTCTTTTGCAGATAATCCGTATACATTTAAATAAGATGTTACATCTATAAATACCTCATCAATAGAATATACATGAATATCTTCTGACGAAACATATTTCAGATAAATATTATAAATTTCTGCACTGTATTTCATGTAAAAAGCCATTCGCGGAGGAGCAACTATATAATCAACTTTTAGATTCAAATTTTTATCTAAATCTTTTTTGTCATAAGAATTTCCAGTAAACTCCTTATTTTTTAATTGATACAATCTACTTGCATTTATCTTATCTACTTGTTGAACAACCTCAAATAATCTTGGTCTGCCTGAAATGCCATATGATTTTAAGGAAGGAGTTACTGCCAAGCAAATGGTCTTTTCTGTACGACTATTATCCGCAACAACTAAATTCGTTGTTAATGGATCCAATCCTCGTTCTATACACTCTACTGATGCGTAGAAGCTTTTTAAGTCTATTGCTATATACGATTTGTTGCTCAAATGAACTCTTCCTCCCTCTCATATCTTCTTACTTATATCATAACAAAACTATCTAAAAATATCCATACAAAAATCGAAAGTATGTTTGCATTTCTATATAAAAGAAAACAGGCAGAATTATTCCACCTGTTTTAATCTTTATTCAAAATATGATCCTGAATTATAATGAACAATGTATTCTAATGTGCAACCGTCAAGCGATATCTCCGGTTGGAAAAATACCTGCACTGAAGCGGATGTCCCAGGTTTCCATGATTCTACCTGGTTAGAATTACCATTACCCAAAATATTACCATTTTTATCGAGAATATTAACATCAACATAGAAGTAGTCAAAAGTTAAATTTGTAGAATTAACCATATTTAACTTATATGTATTCTGACCGAATTCATTTGGTATAGTTTCAAGAGAAAATGTTTTTGTCATTTCTTGAACAGAATTACTTACATCCATTTTCTTTTGAGCAGATACAGCATCTTTTAACAAATCATTTAACGTTTCATTATATTGATCATCAACAGTCAATCCATAATTGTCTACAAACTTTTTAAGCAAGACTGTTCTCTTGGCATATGTATCATTCCATTGCATTGCATAAGTCGTATAATCCACTGTATAATGCGAAGTAGCTTCTTTTGCTGATTTCAAATAATCAATATACAGCTTTGCATCTTCTTGAAGTTTTGAATTATCAAACGTTTTATTGTAAAACCCACTTAATTTCTTTAGCTCTATATCGCAATATTCGTTATAAATATCAGGATTTTCACCAACAATTCCATCCTTTTCATATTCATCACTTTTTGCCCAACGAGCCATTAAACTTTTAGAAAGTGTTCTCATAAACTGTCCATCAACAGATAATTCATACTCACACTTCTTTACCATATCTTTAGAGTCGCTATACGAATCCAACTCTTTATATTTCTGCAAAGCTTCTTTGAATTTTTCTTCTTTATACAATTTTTGAGCTGAAGAATATTTACGAGAATCTGCCGTTTTAACCATATATAATATAGTTCCTAAAATTATTAAAAAAACTATACACAAAACTGAAATTATAATTTTCCTATTAGGTTTTCGTTTTTCTCCTATATTGTTTTTATTTTCTTTTGCTTTCTTTTGTGGTTCAGTAACCACTTCGTGAAGCTCTTCACCGTTTAATTCTGATATCGGGTATCCACAGTTAGGACATTTCCCAGCCTTATCACTCACTTCTTTCCCGCACTCAGGACATTTTATTAGTGCCATATTTCCCTCTCCTTCCTCTTTATTTTCTGTACAACAATTAAATTATACGTTATACAGTTTAAAAGTCAAGTAATAGTTATTCTTATTGTAATAGGGGAAGGATTAATTTTATTCTTTTACTTAAATTCATCATATAGAGTCAAATTTTGATTTTATATCTACACCCTAAGAAGTATCCATACAGACATATAAAATTGATTCTGAGTCACATACGATAAATATACTCCTTAAATCGTACCTAAAGAATTTTATGGATTGTACTGTTGAATGACAAAATATTATTAAAATGTAATCTCACATTTCACAACTACAGAGAATCTATCCAAAGAAGCTGGTTGTCCTAAGACAGCACCTTCCACTGGGTCGAATTCTAATTTCCTTCCTAAATTCTTACAGTCGTATAATCCTATTATTTCAGCATGAATATTGTCCTTTTCATTTAATTCGTTAAACGTTTTCATAAAACCATTATAGTAATCCATATCATATATTTCATAATATATTTTAGCTCGGTAATCTCCCATTCGATTAAAAAAACTTTTATTTATTCTATATTCAGATTTTTTAGGTCTACTATCGAATAAAAGCAAGTTATTTTTGTCGTAATAGAATTTCACACATTTCCCACCATCTACAATTTCATACTCACCGCTTTTAACTTTCTTACGGATCTCGTCTTTTATGTAGTTATGTGTAAGATTGGCTGATTTTTCACCTTCTTTATATTCCTTGCTACTTTTCTCTGCGGCAACCTCTTCAGGCGTTCTACATATTTCATTTAATTCATCTCGAAAATTCATATCCAAACCTCCTCTTTATATTTATCTACATAATATCATAACAAAAGAAAATTTTACACATATTCCCAAATCAAGAGAGAATCACGGATTATAGCAAATATTAATTTGTCGACTTAAGAAAGGAAGAAATATATGGGCAATTTAAAATTAGTAACAACTGAAAACTTTGGAAATTTAGAATGTAACTTTTATAGAAATATGAATGATGACATCCTTCTTACTCGTGAACAAATTGGACAAGCATTAGAATATTCAAATCCAGCAAAAGCAATTCAAAAGATTCATTTAAAGCACAAAGACAGATTAGATGATTTCTCAATCAGAATAAAATCATCGACTACCACCAGAACGGGGGTGGTCGAGAACCTTATGACAGAAACAATATATTATACCCAACGAGGAATTATGGAAATTTGTAGATGGTCAAGACAACCATTAGCAAATAAATTCATGGACTGGCTATGGGATATTGTAGAAAAATACCGTAGCAATGAGATTATGGATATGTCACGTATGACAACTATATTAAATAAATTTGTGGACGTTATAGAAAAGCAAGAAAGACGACTATCTAAAATTGAAAAGCAATTATCTGTGCAGCAAGAACAGTTAAATAAGCTGACTACATACAAGAAACCTAATAATCCTTGGTTTGTGAAAATGCATCCTAAATATAAACTATTAGAAGAATACTTCAATATAACAAGAACAGAATTGTATAAAAATATATTAGAGAAATTAAAAAGTGTATATGGATTAGACACAAATCAAATTCAGGCAGATTACTGTTATAGAAATAAAATTGAATCCTGTTATCCATTAGATCCATATGAGTTCAATCCAAAATATAGAGAAATGATTGAGAAAGTTGTTGATGATGATTTATTAAAGTACGGAATTATTACAGAAAAATGATTCTGTTACCTATGAAAGTCATGAAACTATTTTTGATACACCTGTACCTGCAAAAGAAAAGAGAAATAATTAATGTAGGAAAAATATTTATTAATTATCCGGATTTATCTTTGCGGTAGCAAAGTAAAGACGGAAGACACGATGAAAATACGTTTACGGATTTTCTGAAGTGGCTAGTACTCTCAAAGATAAATAAGTAAATACAGAAAACTTCTTATATAAATAATTATTTATGAAGAGAGAATTACTAATAGTGGGGGAAAGAAGACCAAATTCATAAGTCTTACATACGCATATTGCTCGCTAAAGCTCACAAAATGCTAGTGCGACTAAATGAATTATGATCTTTTTTGCATTTCCCCCACCCCCCCCTTGCGTACTAATTTTTTCTAAAAAGGAGAAAATTTTCAAGTAAAAATCACGGAATACATTATAACTACGGTCTATTTTAGCAAAACGGCATCATTCAAAGTCTCCCTATATATTTATATATATATTAGGGAGGAATGGAATGATGCGAAAATTGCAAAAAACGTTTATTTTACAAGGAAAACTGGGATTTTTACTATGTAAAAAATAATAAAACACTTAATTTTAGGAGGAAAATTCATGAAAAAACAACTATTAAAAAAGGAAAACTTACAGAAAAGAAATGAGAAAAGTTTTGAGAGATAACTCAATCGAGCGTCCTGCGCGAGATATACTCTTCTCTTGATATATGAGTCTATCTTGATATTGACTGTCACAAATGGTACGCCAGGAGGTACCTAAATGCAAAAAAAATTTTCATTTGGGTACGAACTGACGGTACCTAAATGAAAATTTAAAAAATGATTGGAGGTGAATTTTTGAATTATGTACGTATTCCAGAAGAAATAATTCAGGATGTTTCTATTGGTGAAAAAAGAGTAATTATATTTTCATATTTATGTTGTCGTAGATCATTAGACGACACTGTTGCTTTCAGCATTACAGAACTTGTGGAATGGAGTAAATTAAAGCCAAATTACAGAACAGGGAAAATAAACCAAAAATATTGGTTTGTATTAGAACGGTTTACTGAACTGAATTACATAAAAACAAAACTTGACTTCAAACGACTGACGTCAGAGCAAAAAAATTCTAACGAATATCTGAATGTTTTAATTAACAACGAAAAATTTGATATGACTGAGCGTTATGGGATTATCTACTTTGATGAACTACAAAAAATTTTAAATTTCAAAAAAGAATTAGAGAACAACGAAATAGAAACAAATAGAATTTCATCATCGCAAATTTTGTTAGTTCTTTCATATATACGTTTGAATATGAATCGTATTCCAAACAAACCACGCTGTTGTTATCGATTATTAAAAACAATATCAGATGATATAGAAATATCAGAAAGATATATTAAAAGAATTATTACGATATTAAGCGAATTAGACATTGTGAAATATGAAGAAATGAAACGCAACAGATATTTAGATAGCAAAAGAAATATTTGCTTTTCAACAACTCCAAAGATATTCGCGGATTATAAAGTTTATACAAAGGATGATTATGGAAATCATGCTATTGATCAAAGTTACAGTTGGAAAAATGAAATAGAAGCGCAAATTAATTTTTTAGAGAATACTTGATTTGTCTAATTGGGATGTTTAAAAAAATTATCACACAACAGTGAATAAAAATATATCCATAATACACCACACTAATTAGCAACATGAAAACCAGATTTCAATGAAAAAGAAACGGAGGTGAATGTGAGTGAAAACATAAAATTTTCTATCACATTGGATATGCAGCAAAGGTATCCCTAGAAAATACCTTACACTGCATAAGATATTTTGTGAACGAAATTAGTTCACACATTTGGGATTATTGCAGAGAATTAGAATTTAACGTACCTAATTCTTGCTTTGATCCAAAAGCAATGTAGTCATTTGTGACTACGGCATTGTCTACTCCTGAGTCGAGCAACAATTTCAATTCTTTTAGTTCATAATGTTTTTTAATCAAAAATGTGACAAATGAGCCTATTAGATTAATTACATATTTACCAAAAGCAAAAATTACTGCTAGGACTACAGGGGAACCGACTATTAGTAATTCTGTCATTAACTCTCCTTTCGTGAATAAAGCATACCACTAGGGAGAATTTACCTAAGATGTCAAAAATGATGATGCCACTCCTTTCCGTACCTGAACAATCAGTTGTGGTATTGGTTGACGGGTTACAGTGATGCATCAACTGTATTTTATCAGATACGGAGAGGTTTGTTAAGAAAAACTTTTATATACGAAGAAATATATAAATGTAACTATTAATCACTTCAATCAAAGGAGCGAGTTATATGAATAAAAAATATTTTAAAACAGAGGAGATAAAAAATGAACAATACAAGTTATACAAGTACAGCAAATATGAACCTTAGAATTCCAACAAGATCAGAATTCCATAAATATGCTATGGAAACATTGAATGTTGGTGACTTTTTTACAAACGGTTGCCAAGAAGGTGGTAAAAAAGTCCAAAAGATTGCCAGATCAATTACATGGTCTGAAAATTCTGGGAAGAACTTTAAAAATTAATGCAGCGAATAAAGTATCGAATAGCTAAATATTATTTTCAAAAACAAAGGAGGTTATTATTATTTTAACTTGTAGATTAGGAAACGAAATCATAAATTGTTATGATGGAACACATAGTAAAGAACGGTTAAAAAAATGGGCTGAAAAAAAAATCTTACGTTGTCCGATTTGTAATGAACCATATGAATACTGTCATGGTGAGGTAAAGGTTCCATATTTTAGACATATGAACAAAACTTCATGTGGATTTTTATATAGTGAGTCTGAGACTGAAGAACATCTGAGTGGCAAAAGAGATTTATTTGAGTGGATAAGGAAACAACCAGATGTTACGAATGCAATTTTAGAGGGTTGGATTCCAGAAACAAAGCAAAGACCAGATATCATGTTTAAATATAAAGGTATCCAATACATAATTGAATATCAGTGCTCTCCTATCGCTACAGAATATATTGAGAGACATGAATTATATAAATCTGCTGGTATAAATGACATATGGATTTGTGGAACACAGAAATATTTACAGGATAATATGCGGAAAAAATTTTTACAAGATGTATCCTATGCTTTTTATTCATCTAAAAATCATATGATTTTTCCGATAGAACATAAATACTTTTTTGGGAATACTGGATTAATAAAAAACGAATTAAAAATAAAAAATAATTATTTTTACGGTCTTTCATTGGATGAGTTTTCGTTTGATTATGAAATATATAATAAAAAGTTTGGTAAACCTGAAGAAGTAATTAAAAAAAGAGATTATAGAAAAAATATAAAGAAACACCTACCATTGAGAAGAAAGAAAAATCACTATTTATTTTTACAAGATGGAAAATTGAATAAGAACCTAGAAACAAAGTTATCTCATTTATCTAATGACAATTGGAAATTTTATATTATGACAAACTATAGTAAATACAAGGCTTTTAGATATATACTTGCAGAACCTATTGTATCATATAATATAAACGAATACAGTTTCCATACAGAGTTCAGGAACAAGAAATATATGAAAATCATGATCGAAAAAATGGATTACAACGAATATAAGAAATGTTGTCGAGATATTAAGTATTTAAAACAAGTCTTATATACGATGATGATTGAAAATAAAAAGCAGTTGATAAAATATACAAATGAAAATATGAGATTTTTGGAGGTATTAAATAATTGAGTAAACATTTAACATCACAGAGATTCGTCTTTAAGATACATTCTTCTCGTCTTCGTAGATCAAAATGGAATCTACAACTTTCTGTTAAACAGGCTAGAGAAAACAAAGAATTAATCGCATTAAGCGAAAGTCAACTAATGAGATTTATAGACGAACTAAATGGAATTACAAATCCAGAACTACACATTGCAGATATTAAATCCAAAATTAGAAATTTAAAATATGAAAAAAACTTATCCATATCAAGACCTAAAATTAAGAAATTATATGATGAACTGGATAGATACCAATTCAAAAAGGATTATGTATGCGTCGTTATAGATAATAATAAAGATTATTATAAAATATACAAACACGGATTTAAGATAAATAATATTACTTACAGAAGATTACTTGGGACAACTGGCGGAGTAAAAAACAACACTATTGTTTTCGTAAATGAAAAACTGATTTCAGAATTAAAAAGAAGAATTGATAACGGGCGTGATAAAAATAAACAATTCTCTCCGGCAAAATTAGAAGCATATAACGCATTGGTTTGTAGCTCTTCTACCCCCGTATCGTATCCTAACGGAGTTGTTGTCGTTCATGATTGTATTACACATTTTAAATCCAATGTAATTGAATTAGACGATACAAATCTTGAAGAACCAAGTATGAAATATATTCGAGACAAAGATATGGAATTAAATGACAGTGATGGATACGGACTTGCTATGCCATGCCTCATGAAAAGATGGGGAAATGAAATTGGTGAAGATTTTTTGCTTCCTGGATGTGTAATAAGAAACTCATTCTGCAAAGGAGCCGTTTTCCCTATCGATTTTCAGAAATTTGCTAATGATAATAATATAGATTATATTGCAGATGTATGGGGAAATACATACGATATAAACAATGTAGAATTAATATTGACAGAATCTATGTTAAAATTATGGGATTCATATTCATCGATTGAAGATTATTTGGAAAATTGTAAGAATAATAATTACAGCTTTGCTATTACAAAAAGCTCCGAAAAAGAATTGGAAAACATGAGAACTATGAATTACCAGTTTCTTCAAAGTTATGATTTTAGTGATGAAGAAATTGAAGAACTTATTAATCCCACTGTTTCTGAGATCCGTGATATATTGTCGGATGATTATAGAAAAACAATCCTATATACAAAAGGTGTTGAATTAAACAGCAATACAGTACAATGTTTGGATAATTCATTTTCTACCGCCTTAATGATTGAACCTGAAATGAAAAATGATCCTTTTGTAAAATCGCAAATTTATTCTATGATCAAGAAAAGAATTGATGATGCGAAGGTTGGCGTTTTAAATGTTCCTGCAAACTATTCATTAGTTTCAGGAGACCCGTATTCATTATGTCAATCAATGTTTGGGTTAGAAGTTACTGGATTACTTAAAGCAGGAGAAGTTTATTCTAAATATTGGGCTGATAAAGATGTAAAAGAAATCGTTAGTTTTAGAGCACCTATGACTTCACATAACAATATACGAAAATTAAAGGTCGTTCATAATAAGGAAATGGACGAGTTCTATAAGTACATGACTACACCGACAATATTTAACAGTTGGGACACTTGTGCAGATGCTATGAATGGCTTCGATAAAGACGGGGACTGTGTGATCAATACTTCTTTTCCACTACTTGTAAAGAAAACACAAGAATTACCAGCAGTTGTATGTGTGCAGCGAAAAGCACCAAAATGTGTTCCTACGGAAGATGATATCATGAAATCAAATATCAATAGTTTTGGAAATGCTGTTGGTGCGGTTACAAATAAAATAACATCGATGTTTGAAGTCCAAGCAAATTTCCCAAAGGATAGTCGCGAATATAGAATTCTTGATTATCGCATTAAATGTGGACAACTATACCAACAAAACTCGATTGATAAAACCAAGGGCATCGAATCAAAACCAATGCCAAACGAATGGTATAATTGGGTTTCAAATAAAATTTCAAACGGAACTACCTCTTCTGATAAGAAAAAGTATTGGATGAATAGAAAATTAGTTGCAGATAAGAAACCATATTTTATGCAATATATTTACCCCTCAGAGAAAGTAAAAATGTCAGAGTATTTAAAGCGTAATAATGAAAAATGTATTATGAAGTTTAGAATTTCCCTTGATGATCTTTTAAAAAAGGAAAATTTAACATTGGATGAAAAAAAGTTTTTATATTGTTATCATAAAAGAATGCCATTAGGTATGTCCTCTTGCACTATAAATAAAATATGTTGGGCTATCGAAGATAAGTTTTCAAACTTTAAGATCAATGACGATTGTGAATTTGATTATTCTATTATGAAATGCAATGTAAATTATTCAAAACAGTTGTTTAATAAAATCAAAAAAATATATGAATCTTACAAGAAAGAGCTTTCTAACTATATGCAGTTAGCAAAATCTGAAAGAATTAAATCAGAAGATAGACAATTACAGAAATACTTATTGAAAGAAGACTTTAAACGCCGCTGCTTAATCCAATGCCCAAACGAAGAATATTTATGTGATATTGTTTTAGATTTATGTTACTCCAAAAGTAAGTCTAGTAAACAATTCGCATGGGATATTTGTGGCGATATGATTATTTCAAATCTTCTTAAAAGAAATAATTATAAAATTATATACCCTACAAAGAATGAAGATGGTGATATAAATTTTGCAGGGGAAAGTTTTTCATTAGAGACAACAGATATCAAAATAGATATTACTATTGAAGATATGGAGGACAATGAATGGTAGTATTAAATGAGACTAAAGAAGCTGAGAGAATTATTTTAAAAGGGGAAGTTGGTAAAAAACCAACTTCTACCCTATTCCTATTATCTAGGTATTATAGACAGAAAGAAAATTTAAGCAAACAGGAAATTGTTCATAAATTGAATGATTTTATGTATGAAAATTACAAAAATTATAATCCTGCATTATGGGAAGATATTATAGAAAACGTTGTAAATAAATCTCGCAAATATCCACTAAGAGAAATAAATAGTATTGAAATATTTCAGTCTGAATTAGATATAATTTCAGAAATTAAATCTATAAAATACAAAAAACTTTTGTTTGTAATGTTATGTTTTGCAAAATTATACAATATGTTATCAGAAACAAATAATGGATGGGTTAATACAGATATAAAAGATATATATAAAATTGCAAGGGTCAATGTAAAACATAAAAATGATAAGTTTTTATACTTAAATGATTTAGAGAAATTAGGTTTGATTTCATTTTCAAGTAAAAATGATAACTTAAATTTAAAAGTAAATTTTATAGGTGAACCTGACAATACAATCTTAAAAATAACTGACTTTCGTGAGCTAGGATATGAATATTTAAATTTTATAGGTGAAGGGAGATTCGAGAAATGTAAATCTTGTAAAAAATTGTTCAAAAAAAATAGTAATAATATGAACTATTGTAACGACTGTCAAAGAGAAATTACTAAAACAAAAACAAGAATTAGAGTGAAAAAATACAGAGAAAACAATATGTAACGATTCAGAAAACCTCGGAAACCATTGTAAACAGTGGGTTTCCGAGTGGTATGCCTGTTTTTCTTTATATGTAGAGTAATATAAATATTTGCTTATGGCTAAAGAGAAAGAATATAAGAAGCAGATAGCTTAAATACATATATTTAACGGTTGCAGGTTCAACGCCGCCAAAAGTAGATAAAAGAAATCAGTGAGTAGTAATTATTTATTTACATATACGAAAACATATATCGCTTTTATAACCTCAGAATTATGTAGATTACATAGATACGAGGATTGAAATATGCACTCCTTTCTTAACTGGTATTGCTACCAGTCTCTCTCACTAGGTCGGTGGTGTAATGGTAGCATGATAGTCTCCAAAACTAACGATGTAGGTTCAACTCCTGCCCGACCTGTTACTATCCCTTACGGGGAAATAAATATGGAAGAAGGTTTTTAAAATAATTAAAATTTCAAAAAACGATGCATTTTATATGCGAAAAAATGGATTTGAAGAATTTGTTAAAAAATCAAAGTCCAAACATCCGACTTATTATCTTGTTGAGGAACATGATGTATGTCGGTATGATAAGAATCTACACAGACGAGTTGTGATCAAAGAAGGCGCATTATCGTTCTATCGCAGGCATCTAAAAAACATTACAGTAAAATAATTGCAAAATATCATCGGAGAGTACACTACTACTCTTCTATTTTTAGTTTTAAGGAGAAGTTGAATATGATTAAAATTACAAAAACAGAAGAAAAATTAACACCAGCAAAACAGAATATCAAATTAGATGGCATCTTTGTAAAAGATTTAAAATTTGTAGACGAAACAGGCGATATTACGCAGCAGGTTCTTGATGCACTTCCAGAAGGAACAGAACAGGTTGGGTTTAAAATCACTGTGGAATTACCACTGGAATCTGAAGAAATGTAAGGCGGTGTGTTGTTATAGTACATAATTATAAAAAGTTTGACGGAGAAAGCGATGATGAACTTATCCTAAGAATTTGTAATGATAAAGAAAATATCGGAACTTGGAATGATGTAGCTACAGTGCTAAATTCTCTTCTTGGTCATAATTATACAGAATCAGCCTACAGAAAACGAGTTCAGTATTTTCAGCAAGTTCTTGATGCAAATCAATCTAAGTTTGTAAATAGTGCTGCACAGTTACAAGAACTAAAAGAAGAACGAATTCTTTTGGAAAAGGAGCGTGTCAAAACACGCGATGAACGAAATGAATATCGTAGATTAATTCGTGAGGAAGCTCGAAAAGAATCTTATAAAGAACAAATTTTGAGAGCGATTTCAGAATATCATGGTCAGCCTTTGGATTATGATAAATATAAGCAGTTCACAGGAATTTTAAATTCAAATAATGACATGGTGATTTCTGTGACTGATATTCACGCCGGCATTGAAATCGATAACTGGTTCAATAAATACAACACAGATATTATGCATGATAGATTTAGGCAATATCTTGATAAAATTTTTGAAGTATATTTACGACATGGATCAGAGAACATTCATGTCATTCTGAGTGAACTTGTGTCCGGGTTCATTCATAATTCTCTTCGTATTGAAAGCAATCAGAATCTAATTGAACAATTCTTATCCGTATCGGATTGTATTTCACAATTTTTAGCAGAACTTAGTTATAAATTTAATAAGGTTCACGTTTATGTTTGTCCTGGAAATCATTCTAGATTACATGCGAAAAAGGAAGAATCATTAAAAGGTGAAAATATGGACTGTCTTGCCATTCCATTTTTACAAGCTAAACTTCAGAATTTCACAAATATTGAATTTCATGAAAATAAAATTGATGAATCCATTGCAATGTTTTCTGTTAGAGGGACAAAAATTTTTGCTGTACATGGGGATAAAGACGATCCAAAAACAGTCGTGCAGAAATTATCACTTATGACGCAAATGCGACCGGATATTGTATATATGGGTCATCGTCATGTAAATGCAATGTCTACTGTTTACAATGTAAAGATTTTACAGTCAGGTTGTATTTCTGGTGTTGATAATTATTGCTTAGACAATAGATTACAAAACAGACCTGAGCAATTAATTTCAGTTATAACAGACGACGGATTAGATTGTGTATATGATGTTAAATTCACTTAGATGAATGAAAGAAAAATTATATTACTAAAAAATTAGTTGATAAAAAGGAGAAAATATTTATGAACAAATTAGAATTAGTTAAATCAGTTGCAGAAAAGACAGGACTTACACAGGCAGCTACAAAGGATGTAGTTGATGCAGTTTTAGATGTAATCACAGATGAATTAATTAAAGGAGAAAAGGTAACAATCGCAGGTTTCGGAACTTTTGAAGTAAGAGAAAGAGCTGAAAGAATGGGTAGAAACCCGCAGTCTGGAGAAACAATGCTGATCGGAGCTTCTAAAAATGTAAAATTCAAAGCAGGTAAAGCATTAAAAGATAAAGTAAATGTATAAGATAGGCGGTGATTCTATTGAATACAAATAAAATTAGAAATAAAACTTATGATTCCATTTTGGAATTATGTGAAGATGTTGTTGATACATATGAATCATTAAATAGATTCCCGTCTTATGAAGATACGTCGGATATTAGTTTTATCGCAAAGTATGATGAGGCAAAAGAAATTATTTCATATCTTTGTAAATTAGAATATGACATTGCTTTTTGTCAACTCGCAGATCCAGAATATGATGGATATATTGACGAATATATTATTACTATTTATGATGGGGAAATTTGGTGTGAACCATTAAAACGAGAAGATGAATATATTTATTGTGAATCACATTTTTCATACATTTTAGATAATTGCAGCTCTAAAGTATTAGAAAAATGTGAATCAGATTATATTTATGAAG
>OGZE01001077.1_pt1 | contig 17468 bp, 15 predicted proteins | sample 1576731 | NCBI WGS metagenome assembly OGZE01 (sample SAMEA3541503, study PRJEB24748) | human gut metagenome | biome: human gut; feature: human-associated habitat; material: faeces | place: China | collected 2012 | reverse complement strand
GAAAAGCAATAAGCAGTGGGTGGGGACTTGCTTGTATCAGGAGGAGTGCAAGCTCCTTCTGATAAACTGCGGAGCAGTTATTCGGTTATGAGCAAGTAGCGAAGCGGATTGCGAATATCCGCTTGACTTTCCATTTGCAGTTTCTTACGGATACATGACAATATAAGAACCGAAACGTACAGTGCGAATTTATGCAGTTTTTATAAATATACTGTATTTTTTAGAAATTGCTATAAATTGTATGGATGATTTTTAACATTTTCTCATACTTGGCGCCATTTCGCAAGTACAAATTTTGTTCAAAAAATTTTCATAAAAAAATTTTCATTTGGCTCTTTCCATTTGTAACACTTTAGTGTATAATAACGTCGATTTAAAAAATAATTATACGATGGACGAGGAGGAAATCATAATGTCTTATACTGAAGAAGTATACGAAAGAGTCGTAGCACAGAATCCAAATGAGCCTGAATTCCATCAGGCAGTAAAGGAAGTTTTAGACTCCCTTAAAGTCGTAATCGACAAAAATGAAGAGAAATACCGCAAGCTTTCCATTCTGGAACGTCTTGTTGAGCCAGAAAGAATCATTTCTTTCCGTGTTCCGTGGGTAGATGACAAAGGTGTTGTACAGGTAAACAAAGGTTATCGTGTACAGTTCAACAGTGCGATCGGACCATACAAAGGAGGCTTACGTCTTCACCCATCTGTAAACCTTGGAATCATCAAGTTCCTCGGATTTGAGCAGATCTTCAAGAATTCCCTGACAGGACTCCCGATCGGCGGAGGTAAAGGTGGTTCTGATTTCGATCCGAAGGGCAAATCAGACAGAGAAGTTATGGCATTCTGCCAGAGCTTTATGACAGAACTTTGCAAATATATTGGAGCAGACACAGATGTTCCTGCCGGAGATATCGGAACAGGAGCAAGAGAGATCGGTTACATGTTCGGACAGTACAAGAGAATCCGCGGACTGTATGAAGGTGTTCTTACAGGTAAGGGATTAAGCTATGGCGGATCTTTGGCAAGAACAGAAGCTACAGGATATGGTCTTCTTTATTTCACAGAAGAACTTCTGAAGATTAACGGAAAAGACTTAAAGGGAATGACAGTAGCAGTATCCGGATCCGGTAACGTAGCAATCTACGCAACAGAGAAAGCACAGCAGCTCGGAGCAAAAGTTGTAACAGTCAGCGATTCTACAGGATGGGTATACGATCCGGAAGGAATCGATGTAGCTGCATTAAAAGAGATCAAAGAAGTAAACCGTGCAAGACTGACAGAGTACAAGAAATATCGTCCGAACTCAGAATATCATGAAGGACGCGGCGTATGGTCAGTAAAAGTTGACCTGGCTCTTCCTTGCGCAACACAGAACGAATTACATCTGGAAGATGCAAAACAGTTAGTAGCTAACGGATGCGTAGCTGTATGCGAAGGTGCGAACATGCCTACTACATACGAAGCAACACAGTATCTGCAGGAGAACGGAGTGATCTTCGCACCTGGTAAAGCTGCCAATGCCGGTGGAGTTGCAACATCTGCACTGGAGATGTCACAGAACAGCGAGAGATTAAGCTGGACATTCGAAGAAGTAGATGCCAAATTAAAAGATATCATGGTAAATATCTGCCACAACATGGACGAAGCTGCAAAACGTTACGGAATGGAAGGTAACTATGTAGCAGGCGCTAACATCGCAGGATTTGAGAAGGTTGTAGATGCTATGACCGCTCAGGGAATCGTGTAAGAGAAAAAAGTTTAAAATTAGTCATATACTTGACATTAAAATTATTGATTCGTATAATAATATTGTAAAGACAGATGCGTCTGTCTGGGTGAGCTGACACCTTAAAAATCTGACATTTTAGCCAGTTCGTTGGCTGGCAGGTTGGAGAGCAACAGAAAAACTCTACAGTTAAACCGCACATAGTGGGGCGGAACGTTGGCAGACAACAGTAAAATCAGCAATATCAGAATTAGAAAAGGTTGTCCGAGAGGGCAACCTTTTTTGTATAGTGGGGAATACAAATGAAAAAATATGATAAAAAATCAGCAATAAAAATTATTGTACATGCAGCAAAAGAATATGAAGAAAAATTGAATAATAAGCACTTTTTGATTGTTTATCAGAAAAAATCACTTACTAAAACAGTAGAAATCGGTTTTCGTGATATGAACTTTTTACATTTAACAGGAGTAAAGACTAAGTTATCTGCACAACAATTTTATGCGGCATGTTTGGAGTCTAAATTAGCAGAAAGAGATTTTGAAATTGATAATAAAGGGAAGGTGCAACAGAAATTAATGGTATTACCATGTCTTTCTAAGCTTATGTCTCATCATTGTCTAGTTGGAGAATTTATTAATAGTGGGGTATATATTCGGGCAGATTATTTTGTTGGTGATACAAAAGCGATATTAAGTGTTGGTTTTCGTAATGGAAATCGTGTGGATTATCCAGTAACATTATACAATGAAGATGTAAAACGATTGTCTAACCCAACAAATAAAGTTCTTGCAATTTTTTCAAAAAGCTATAAAGAGAAATGTTATAATAAATGTACATACCTTTCAAAAGGGCAAGAGATTGGTAAGTTGAAGTTAGAAGAAGATATAAGAAAAAGAATTGAAATTGTAAGATAGCGACATTGCATGCAAGCGGTATGATCAAGAGGGGGAAGAGAAGCGCATGCTACAAGTATACTTAAATCTGCTTGATACGCAGGAAGACAAAGAAAAATTTGAACAATTATATGCTCTGTACAAGGACAAGATGTACAAAGTTGCATATCAGATCCTGCACAACAGACACGACGCAGAAGACGCAGTACACGACAGTGTTATTGCTATCATAGATAATTTAGAAAAAATTAAGAAAATAAACTGTCACGAAACATGGAGTTACATTGTTACTATAGTTAAGAGCAGAGCATTTAACATCTATCAAAGAAAAGGAAAACGTTCTGAACGGGAAGCCCGGGAGCAGGACTACAGGAATTATCCATGTGAACAGCAGGAAAGTCCGGAAGACGCATATCTTTATAAAGATGTAACGACCATATTGCAGGAGCTGATTCTGGAACTGCCTTATCCGAAGCGTCAGATTCTTTATTTACACTATTATATGGATATGACGTTTGTGGAGATTGCAAAGATCGTGGAGTTGTCCGAAGAAAATGTGCGCCAGATCGCTGCCCGTTCCAGACAAAAACTGGAAAAACAATTGCGCGAAAGGGAAATCACAGATGGAAATGAACAGAATCAGTGACGAACTGTTACGAGAAGCAGTAAAGCAGGCATGCGAGCGGGAAGGCACTTATTACGAAGAATTTACAAAAGATGCGAAGCATCATTTCTCGATCCGTCATCAGATACGCATGCGGCGTTTATACAGGAAGATGAAGAGAAAAAAGGCAGAAGAACTTGTGGACAGATATAGGGTATATACATATCCGAGACAGGAAGCAGATGCTGGAAAAAAGCAATTTACTTCATACCGTGTGACACGGCTGCATCCAAAATTTTTACGGATAGTTATACTTCTAATGATCAGTATGAGTATGACAGTATTTGCAATAGAGCCGATTCGTGAGGGCATCTACCAGTTGATTGAAAAATGTTTTTCGGATCATACAGACATCAGCTTCGAGAAAGTGCAAAGCGAGATCAAGGGGCAGGAAGAAGAAATCAAAGAATTTAAGCCACAGAAGCTGGAGTATGTGCCGGAAGGGTATGTGCTGGAGAATGAGGAGACGGATGAAACATTTTTAATGTATTCGGCTGATTATGTAAATGAAGAGGATTATTCACTTTTCTATGAACAGACAGCAATACAATTTTTTACTCCATCTATTTCATCAAATGGAAAAAGAATGGAAAAAATAGATGTAAAAAATAAGTATGGATATTGGATTGAGGATACGGGAGGCTGGAATCATTTGATATATGTTAACGATGGATATGTATATTATCTTTCTGGACATGAAAATATTGATAATCTCATAAGTATTTTAGAAAAAAATAAAAAAATTAAATAAAAAGTGTCACGAAGTACCTCTTTCGATTGTTACTTATAGTAAAAGCAGTAGTAAAAGCAGAAAGGAGGTACTTTTTTATGTACCAAAGAATGAAAATGTTACTCGGAGGATTAATTTTGAGCATGGGATTGGTGGTGGCTACGCCAGTGTCCTATGCAGCAGAAACGCAAGTGAATGGAGAGGAGGATATAGAGCTTGCGTATGTAAATGTATCGAAATGCGATTGTAATTTATCGATATCGGGAAAAGAAGCTACATGTAAAAGCAGTGTAAACAGTAAAAGTTCACAATCTATTAAAGTTACAATGAAATTACAAAAGTATTTATCTGGGGAATGGAAGACATTAAAAGAATGGACTGGTTCAACAACTGGTAAAACATATAGCTTGAGTAAAAACTACACAATTGCAACTGGAACATATCGTGTAAGGACAACTTTCAAAGTTGGAAATGAAACAGTTACTAAAAACAGTAGTTCTGCAAAAAGATAAAGAGGTAAAAAGCTTATGAAAAAAAGCAAAAAGCGAAAAGAAAAATATTATTCAAATTGGAAACGAATTACAGCAACGACATTAATAGCGGCACTGTCTGTCACCTCCGTATCCTTAGAATCACTGGCGGCTGAACCGGCACAGACAGCGGAGAATCCGGCGAAGACCGAAGCGGCTTTCGATGCAGATGACAGCGTGGAGCGTCCAAAAGAGCTAAAAGGTGTGACGGAAGAGGACGCTGTGAAGAAAGAGAATACCGAGACTTCCACCACATTTCAGATCGGGAATGGTAAGAAAGTATCCGTATTCTATCAGGAACCGGTGCGATATAAAGATGAGTCGGGGAAGCTCATTGATTATGACCCGTCACTGGTAAAAGTGGACAGTGCGAAGAGTGAGAACAAGGAAAGTCTGAAAGGTTATGCATACGAGAACGAAGAAGGGGATGCCAAACAGTACTTTCCGGAGAAGCTGTCGGATACGACGCCACTTTTGATGGAAAAGGACGGTTACAGTGTTGCGCTCAGTCCGGACATGAAAAGTAAGGCTGTTGAAGTAGAGAAGGAGGACTTCACGAACGGATATGAAGAGACAGAAGAAGTCCCACTGACAGCAGCTTATGATACTTCAGATCCGGTCACTTATGCGTACACTTCCGGGGAGTCCGGGATCAAGGAAGAGATCCGGCTTGCAGAGTGTCCGAAAGAAAATACGTTTTCTTATACTTTGAAGTTAAAAGGCTTGAAGCTTAGAAAAAATCCGGTGGATGAAGGGCTGACTCTCTACGATAAAGAAAGCGACGAGATTGTTGGTTCGGTCGGTGTTCCGAACATGAACGATGCCAGTGGGAAGGCATACAGCGAAGAACTGACGACCAAAGTAGAGGAAGCAGGGGAAGACACCTACCGTGTAACAGTGACCGCAGACTGGTCTTATCTGAAAGACAAAGACCGTCAGTATCCGGTCGTGATCGATCCGACGATCAAGTGGACAGGCAACACGGATCTTGGGGACGTATATATCTTAAGTGGCTCTACTTATAAAGATTACAACTTTTACACCAGCGGTGTAACGGTGATGAATGCAGGAAAGGCATCCAAAGGAATCTACCGGACTTATCTTGCTTTCAAAGATATGAAGTCCAAGATCAAAGGCAACTATGTAGACAGTGCCATCCTGACGATGTATGAGACAGCAAACAGTACGAAAGGGCAGACGGTACAGGCATACCGGGTAAAGGAAGCGTGGGAGCGTTCCAAGGTGACCTGGAACAACCGTCCGGGATACAATACTTTATACAGTACTGTGAAGACAACCGGAAAAGCAAAGACTGCCAGAACGTTAGATCTGACTTCTTTTGCCAGAGGGCTTGCTAATGATTCCATTGTCAATTACGGTGTGATGTTAAAAGGTGCGGATGAGACCGGAAAGTATGCGGAGTTTGTAGGTTCCAGAAACAGCACGACCAGTCTCCGCCCGAAAATGGTCGTTACTTATTATGATAAACCGACCAAGGCAACTTCCGTATCCGTAACACCGTCTTATGTAAAACCGGGAACAGCGATCAAGGCAAACTGGGCAGGGATCACGTCCAAAGGATTATCCTATGTCCAGTACAAGATTGTGAAATTAAACCCGACAACCTTAGAAGATATCGGAGAATTAGTTCCGTATTCTTCCAGTACAAAACTGGGAACTAGCGGAAGCGGCTCCGCAACGATTGCAGCGAGTACCGGATGGAAAGAGGGCAGCTATAAGATCGGTATCCGTGGTGTGGACAAAGGAAACCTTGCAGGACCTGGAGCAGGCGCAAGATTTGTGATCGATGGAACGGCGCCGACAATGGCAAAACCGGTACTGACACCAGCAACAACAAAAGAAGAACCGACCGATGTGCAGAACCCGACAATCCGGTGGTCGGGTGTATCCGATGCGAACCTCAAACAGATGGAATACAAGATCGACGATGGCGCATGGAAGAAGCTGGGAACCGGAACCAGTGGAAGTGTGGAACTTCCGGCAGGCACGATCACCGGAAATGGACAGCATAAGATCGCTGTCCGTGCAGTGGACAAAGCAGGAAATGTCAAAGAAGAAGTGTTGGATTATTATTACAAAGATAATACGGTCGGATTTGACGGTTATCTTCCAAAAGAAGGAACCCTCACACTGCGGAAAGATTATGGCAAGAACCTGATCTCCTGGGAGACCGATAAAGTGTTAAATGACACGGTGTATTACCGGGTCTACAGAGGAACAGAGAAAGACTTCACACCGAGTGAAGAAAACATGGTCTGTAAGAAAGTGTTCAAAGGTTACTGGATCGATCTGGAAAGTGCAAAGGATGAGAAATGGTATTATAAAGTAGAAGCTGTCCGTGCAGATTCCTCCGGTGAGATCGAAGAGCAGGAACTGATTGATACTGTCTTAAGCGGAACCGGAACCGCACCGGAAGAGTTTGAGAAACATACCGGAAGCCAGGACTATCTGGGATACCAGAGTTTCCAGACACCGACCGGAAACGGAACCGTGGAAGACCAGAGCGGAAATCTTACTTACAGTCAGGAAGATGCAACACTTCCGGCAAGTCAGTTGACATTTGAGATGGCGAGAACTTATAACAGCCAGTCGCTTCTTACTGGAATGTTAGGAACCGGATGGAGCGATACCCTGCATAAAGAACTGATCAAAGGTGAAGATGGCACGATGTACTATCTGGACAGTGACGGAAGCATCTATCATTTTAAGAAGAGTGGGGACACTTATGTTTGTAAAGAAACGAAAGATCTGACACTGAATGATGGAAGCATAAAAACACCTTCCGGTGATACCGTAGCCAGCGTAAAGAGTACCCAGATCGGGGAGATGAGTTACTCTTATAAAGAAACAATCGCAGAGGAAAATATCGTAAAGAACCGCAAACATGCCTATACGATCAAAGACAAGAAGGGCGTCCTCTACCGTTTCAATAAAGAAGGACAACTGGTAGCGGCGCTTGATCCGGACGGTACGTTTCTTCTCTATGAGTATTCTGCAGATGGAAGACTGAAACGGGTATCTTCGGATGCGTTAAAGACAATGGAACTGAGTTACCAGAAAGATTCTGGACTTCTGGAAGAGATCACACTTCCAGACGGAACAAAACTCTGTTATACTTACAGTAATGGAAGATTAACGGAAATGAGCCATTGCAGTAAGGATGGCAAAGCACTGGTTTCTTATGCGTATGGCTATGACAGCGGTCACCTGAACAGTGTAACGGATGGCAAGGCACAAAAATATACGATCACTTATAATGGTGAAAAAGTATCCGCAGTGACTTACCCGAACGGAGAGAAAGAAAACTGGGGATATGCAGGTGGAAAGACAACCATAACAAAGAAAGCTTCTGACGGGACAGAAGTCCGCATGAACAACCGGGAGTATGACACAAAGAGCGGAAAAGTCACAAAAGAGACCGAAGCCGATGGAAGCGTAACAACGTATACTTATGGCTATGCAAAGAATCCCTATCTTGTGACAAAGACAACGAAGCAGACCGGATATGAAGAGCTGAATGATGGAAAAGTTGAGTGGAAGACGAAAGAGTCTGTTACCGAGACCAGCTATGATGAGCAGGAAAATATCATCAGTGAGATGGAAGAAGACGGAACGAAAACAGAGTACACCTATGACACGACCAGTGAGTGGACAGAAGACCAGCCGAAGACAGAAGTTGCGACCAAAGGGGAAACCGTCATCAGCAAGGAAAACTATACCTATAGTAAGACCGGAAATCTGAAGAAAGAAGAGGAAAGTGGCGATCCTTCCAATAAGAGTATAACAGAGAATACTTACGATGGAGATGGAAATGTCTTAGAATCCACAACAACAGTAGCCGGGATTGAGACCTCCAAAACGACATCCAAGTACGACCTTTCCGGTAACGCAACGGAATCTGCAACCACCAGTGGAGACGTAGAAAGCCAGGAAAAGAATACTTACGACGTCATGGGACGCGTGACAAAGAAGACCGATCCGGATACTGGAGAAGTGACGGAATATACCTATGATGAACTGGGAAGACAGATCAAATCTGTCAGCACTCTGAATGGAAAGAGCCAGACGACGACATCCTCTTATGATGCCAATGGAACGGTTGTTTCCGAGACAGGAACCGACGGAGTAAAGACGGATTATGTATACGATTCCCTGAACCATGTGGTGAAGAGGACGGTTACGAAGGGAACATCCCTTACTTACACTACAGCTTATTCTTATGGGGATGTTACCGTACAGGATGGCAGAGGAACCAGAACGGTTAAGAATGCATCGATCCAGAAGGAAAGCTATCCAAGTGGAACAACAGCATCCGAGACGTATACCGATGCTTCCGGCAATGTTGTCAGAGAGAAAGCGAATGGTCTGTATACGGATTACACATATGATGCTTCCGGCAATCAGGTTGTTGCATACGAGAACGGAACCGGTGCGGACGCAGCAGAAGGAAAAGTGACACTGGCACTCTGTGATGAAGAGGGCAGAAACTTTGCAACCATCGTGAATCCGGGCGTATCCGGGGAAACTTATCAGGTCAGTGAGGACAGTCTGGTTACCAAACAGTCTTATGACACAAAAGGAAATGTTGCAAAAGAAACCGATGCCATGGGAACTGCAACCGCGTATTCCTATGATGATTCTGACCGTGTGACAGAAGTGGCACAGAACGCAGGCAAAGATGGCGCTGTTGTAACAAAAGCGTCCTATGAAGCAGACACGGAGAACCAGAAGAACAAGACGACCATTACCGATGCAGGCGGCAGAAAGAGTATCGAAGTCACGGATGCGGCAGGGCTTATAAAGAGTAATCAGGATCAGGGCGAAAAGGAAGATGAAAGCATTGCAACTGCTTACAGCTATGACAGCCGTGGAAACCAGACAAAGGTTACTTATGAAAATGGAGACTACCGGGAAGATACTTACGATGCAAGAAATCTGAAGACGGTATCGAAATATTATCAGGCAGACGGAATCCAGACATTACAGACAAACTATCAGTATGATGACCAGTATCGTCTTACAAAGATGACCGATGCGAAGAAGTCCGGCAGTGAGAGGAAAGCATACCGCTATACATATACCGGTTATGATGGATTTGGAAGAACTGCATGGACAGCAGAAGTCTCACAGGAAGCAGAGCCAAGTGATGCCCAGATTGCAAAGCACAAGATCTCTTACAGCTATGATACGGAAGACAAGATCACGGAAGTCACCTATGCGCTGGCAGAAGACGGAAGAGTGGAAAGCCTGCACTATGCGTATGACAAGAACCAGTATCTGATCGCCATCAAAGCAAAGATCAAAGGCAGTGACGGGGAAAAACTGATCCGGAAATACCGTTACAACGAACGCGGAAAACTGTTTACGATCGTTGATTTCACAGACTACCGGGATAAGAACGAAAGCTATGTGGCAAGGTTTTATGAGTACGATGCATTGGACCGTGTATCTTCTATGACCTATAAGAGTGGGACAACCGTTCTGGAAGCTTATACTTATTCTTATGATAAGAACAGCAACATCGTGAAGAAGACCGAGAAGAACAGTACCGCAAAAGAGGAAAAAGATTATACGGATCAGACAACGGAATACACGTACAATGCACTGGGACGGTTGACGAAGAGTGTCGTGACCGACCATAAGAAGAATGAGGAGAAGACCACCACGACTTACAGCTACAATTCCGCAGGAAACCGCACAAAGAAAGTCAAAGGTGAAGAAGAGACGGCGTATACCTACAATGGTCTGAACCAGCTCCTAAAGGCAAAGACAACCAAAGGCGATACCGTAAAGAATGACATTTCTTATGAGTACGATGTCAACGGAAACCAGATCAAAGAGACCGATAAAGAGACGGGAGACAGCGTGGAGAACACCTATGATGTGGAAAATCGCTTAAGTACGGTAACTGTAACGAAGAAGAGCGGTACATCCGGCAATGAGACCGTCAGCCTGACACAGGAAAACCTGTACAATGGAGAGGGACAGCGCATCCAGAAGAAGGAAGCCGGAGAAGTCACAAACTACTTCTACGAAGACGGCATGGTATCCTATACAACCGGAGCAGATACCGGAGAGAAGTTGATCCAGAACCTGTCCGGATTAGAAGACAATGTGATCTATGCAGAACAGAAAGTAACCGGAACAGACGGAACAGCATCCGATTACCAGGACTTCCTGTATACGAAAGATATCCAAGGCAGCACCTCCAGCATCCTGAACAAAGATACAAAAGGCGAACTTTCCTACGAGTATGATGACTTCGGAGAGACCAGTATCCACGGAAACAGTGCATTAAAGAATGAGATCTGCTACACAGGCGGCATTTATGATGAAAGCACCGGACTCTATTACCTGAATGCAAGATACTACGATCCGGAGAATGGAAGATTCCTGACAGAAGATACCTACCGGGGAGAAGTAAATGATCCAGACACCTTACATCTGTATGCGTATTGTGCAAATGATCCGATTAATTACGTAGATCCGAGTGGACATATGACAATATCTATAGCAGCAGGAATGAAAGCAATTTTTGCAACGGTGAGCGCAGCGGGATTATGGCCGGTAGCAGCAGTATGTGTTGGAATTTTAATTGCGATGTATGCTCATAATAAACCTAAAATTGTAGCAAAGGTAACGGGGAAGATAATATCAGCGCTGTTAGCGGTAGCATGTGTAGCGGTAAAAACTAGAGAGTTTGTGAAAAAAATTGCTAAAACAGTTGCTAAGGCTAGAGTTGCTACAAAAAGAGGAAAAGATGAAAAACATCACATAGTGGCACAAGGAGCTAAAATACATCATAAATTAAAAAAACGTATGGAAGACTTAGGAATTAGTATTCATTCAAAAGCAAATACTGTTTATTTGGATTATAGATTGCATAGAAGATTGCATACAAATATATATTATATTTATGTAAGGGACTATGTTGGAAAAGATACTGTAACAAAACCAAATATATTATATAGACTTTCCAGAGTTAAAAGAATTTTACTTAAAGCAAATCAGTTAGTAAAAATGGTGTAAAGAACAAATCAGCTAGATAACTTTTGAAAATTAGATAGCAGTAGGGGCAGAAAATACGCTAGGTAAATATCATAGTACTTTTTGCCTCTACAATTTATAAAATGTAAAAAAAGAGGTAGCTTATGAATTGTGTACATAGAGATAAGTCGTGGCAAATTGTTAATTATAAAAATATTTATTTTATAGAATTATATGAAAATGCTATTTGTATTTACAGTAAAACGTTTGAATTAGTATACAAAAAAAGAACATCAAATAATTACTATTCCCAAATTATGATTGTGGAAGATACATTATTTGCACAAGGAGGATGTTCGACATTTATTGACATAATGGAAATTCCTACACTTGAAAAGAAAAAACGAATACAATGGAAAGAAGAAAAGGGATTTGAAAGAAGCGGAGAATTATTGTATATAAAAAAGAAAAATATTGTGATTACAGAATTATATTCTGATATGAAAGATATATCCATTATTACAATGATAGATATAAATACTTATAGAGAAAAGACAGTATGGAGAGCTGAAAAAACATTTTTAAAGAATATTATTTACAGTGATAAAATGGATGATTATTTGATACTATATAGAAAAATATCTACTTATAAAAATAAAGAAGCATATATAGATGAAATTTTATGGATAAAGCAGAAAAAGAAAATTATGCAAAACATAAACATACAAGGAAAATATGAAAGTATATGTGAGGTTATGGTTAATTCCAATGATGAAATATGCTGTTTAGTAGGATTTTTTTATAATGGTTATATTTTAAATATAGCAGAAGATAAAAAAATAGCTAAAGATGTAGACTTGATTGCGACTTCAAAAGATAAGAAAAAAATTGCATATATAAAAAAAGATATGTTATATGTCTATTCTTGGGAAGAGAACCTTTACTTAAAAAAGATCAAATTGCAAATGAAAACGCCATATTATGAAATGCAGTTTATAGATGATAAATACATTGCGGTCAGAGACAATAGTTATATGCATTGGTATGAATTATAATAAAGTAATGCTTTATGATTTTAACATGAAATCATCCGGAAGAGATGGAATTAAGTGGAGTACTGTTGCAAGTTCTATAAAACAACATGGATTTAAAAGCAAAGGTTACGGAGATCAAAATGATTTTGAAAAGAAAATAACTTCAACCAAACCTGGAATATTGGAGGCATACTATAGAACTGGCGGTGGACATTTTGCGATGATAAGAAAAGTCGGAAAGAAATTTCATTGCTATAATTTGACGGGATATTCACTTTCATATACAAAAAAAGATGATTTCGATAGTGTTGAGGATATTTTGCGTAGAATAACTGCGCATTTTAAGAAAGGCTATATTATAAGCAAGTAAAGGCGGTGAAAACAAATGATAGACATCTTACATTCATACCCAACATGGGTAGTAATTATATCCACATACATTATAGTAGATTTATTATATCTATTTATATTTAGCGGGTATCTAAAGAAAACGAACGGAACAATTGCTAATAAAAAAATATTTTGGACAAAATGTGTAATTACTAATATATGCTCAGCATTTTTACTCCCCGTATTAATGTCTTCAGTATACATTTTTGGTTATATTGATATTTTGAATGATAAACTAATGAATCTTTGGTATATAAATATAGAATATCCAATTGAAAGCTACTACATATATTTCAAAGCTGTTACATTTGTATGGGTTCTTATAGGATTTGTAATTACTATATTTGTTATTTACCAGATTGCCAGACGCTGGATATTTAATAAACTAAATATAGAAAAAGTATTGATTAAAAAATATGCATTGACATTTGCTATTGTAACAGCACCTTGGATGCTGTTGTGTCCTGAATTTGTAACAAAAGTTGAAGTCCTTTGGTGTCATTTATTCAATGTAGATGGGATAATATATATTTGTTTCTGGTAATTAAAAAGGATTTATAAGTAACAAGACAGCAGGGTGATTTCTGAATATATGGAACAGAATATCCCTGCTGTTTCTAAAAAACTTTGAAATTATATGTCACAAAATGGAGTTGTGGATTGTTACTATATATGTAAGATAAATTATCCGGGATGCGATAATATTCTACTATGAGAGGCGGTGTCTTATGAATTATGAAGGTATGATAGTATTTATTATATGCGTTTTATATATTGCCTTAAGCACATTTGGAATGGCACGTTATGGAAAGAGAAGCGGAAAAGGAAATTGGAAAATCTGGACGGTCTTTCTTGTAACCAATATTATTGCAGTTCATTTAATTATAAAAAGCATGTCTGGTTCTACGATGACACAAATCAGTGAAAAAGCAACTTCTGGAGAGCTGGGTACAGAAGTAGATATTCTGGAAAATGAAGGTACGGAGTTAGCGGGATTTGATGGAAAAAATTATTACTATCGTGAAGGCAAAAAAATATTTTCTCTGGAAGATAAGAAGCACATCGTGACGGTGCCAAATGAATGCCGTAATTTTTCGGTGTCTGAAAAATATGTATATTGTGCAGTAGCCGATGGAGTGCTGCAATATGACAAAGAAGGAAAACTAATTCAGAAAAGAAGAATCAGTCAGGAAATATCGGAAATATGGCTTTATACAGGACAAAAGAATCTGTATTGCTATGTGAAAGATTTAAAAGGGACACGATATGTGTATAGCTTTAATCTGGATGATGTTACAAGACCGGGTGAAATGTCTCCGGAAGTTTTAAATCAGATAACGGACTATTCGGCAGATGGGAATAAGATGTTAGAAGAATACCGGGCAGTGGAATTACCGGATTTATGGCTTATTGTTGACCGGTCGGACAGCAAAGTGCAATGGATGGACAAAGAGAAAGCGTTGAAAATAACTGGTAAAATCGCTGGAGTTGCATTTGTAGACAAACATGAAAAACGGCTTGTATTAACAGAGAATATGGTAGTTAATTATGATGGCAAAGATTTATATGTCCGTGATGATTTGCTGAAAATATCAGGAGAAAACAAATGGAAAGATTATGCAAATAGTATCACGGACAAGTACAGCATCGTGTCTGCAGATGTAAAGAAAAATACTGTCCTTGTGAGATTTATATCTTATGGAGATGATGGACGTGGCGTGAACCGAACAGGTTCTTTAGCAGAATTTGAAGGCAGTGGATTTGCTGGGATTGATTTATCAACAGGAAAGATTTCACATAAAGTAATCAAAGACAAAGAGCAGGTGCTTGCAGTATCAGATAACTATTATTCGACATTTTGCAAAGGAACTGTAAAACGTTATCAGGTGAAAGATGATAAATGTATCAAAGAAAGCAAAGTGAACGGCTATAAGCGGAATGAAGAATATACGGTACAGACTTGTGGAAATATTGTCTTTGTGTTTGTGCGGCAGCAAAATGGAGATATGAAGCTGTTAGATGCGATAGAGATTTAATTTTCAAATGGACGAGCTGTTTGTTGCTGTATGTAAGATAAATTATCTGAGAAAGAGGTGAATCTATGTTATATGAATTATCATTTAACTACTGGGACAATGATCCGGCAAATGATGATAAGATAATCCTGGCGGTGTATTCATCCGAAGAGCAGAAAGGATTGGAGAAATTCAAAAAACAACCAAGATTTACAGGAAAAGAAGCCTAAAATGGCGAAATATTGAATGATGCTGACAGGATCAAGTGCAAGAATAAGCCTTAGATGAGATAATCTGAAATAAAGTCAAAGAAATTAAGAAGTATTCTAAGCTAAAATTGAAGAAATTCAAGATTAAGTCAATAATTAGCTAGAATAGCTAAGCTTCATTTAAAAAAAACTGACATTGAGTCAAAAAGTAGGTAATAGAATAAGTTTTTGATAAGGAGATAATAGTTGGAACCACTGAAAAGGCTGCTTATAAATATTTTTGGACCAAAGTCAGATCCATGGACGCATGCGAGAGGACTTCGAATAAGCAAGAAAATTTTAAAAGGAATATCTATATTAAATATTGTACTTTTTGTGCTGGCTGTAAAATACGGAGGAGATGCGACTTTTGCACTATGCGGCTGGTTTATAGTCGCAAATTTGATGGTTGTAATAATAATAAAGTTCAAAGATTACAATTTCATTGCCGAAGTAATCATAAATGGAAATGATATTTGTTTTGAATTGCCGGAAGAAGTAATTGTTGTATCAAAAGATGATATAAAAGAAATGATTTATATATTGTATGAAGTGCGTGTTTATCTGAAAAACGGGAAAAGGCTCTATGCCGACCGAAAATTTTGCCCACCATATGTTTCTGTGGATGGCAGAAAACATCAGGGAATCAGAGCAGAAGACTTTGTGGGTGTAAAATTTATCATGAGGGAAGAAGATACAACGTTTAGAAGATAGCAGATGCTAACCTGCGAGGTACTTATGAAAATTATAATTAAATCATACATTAAAGAGAAAGTCAAAATTGAATTATGGCAGTGCAGTCAGAATATTTTGAGTATTGACTTATCGGAAGGCGAAGACTGTGTGACTGACATAGATTTGCCAGAGTATGGCAAGACAGAAATTCTGGTTGCTGTTTCTTACGAAGAGCCAGAAGAAGCAGGCAATTTTCTGGATCATTTTCTGTGGGGATTATACTATCTGCTGGATGGTGATATACGAAGCCCTCTGGATGGAGAATCTGGTTTGATCGGTACGAAAATATCTGGTGAATTTCGGGAAGATACTGCATTAAAGTTATCATGCGTTGGGAGCAGTCAATCAAAAGGTTATGTCGTTACGATTGAATGTAAAGAAAATTTAGAAAAGTTATATTATCTAAGAGTTGGAAAAGAAGAGCTGGAAAAGAAAGTAAAAGAATGGAAAAAACGAGTATTTTCTGCGTGGCTAATTGTAGCGTTTGTCTTTATATGCGGGATGCTATATGGAATCTTAAGAGTAATTCCGGTTATGAGTATATTCTGCGGTGTTGTGATTTTATTGTTTCTCGTATTATTATGTGTTCGGTTCAGAGATGCTGATAAACAGGTGGAACATTTATACGAGAAGGCAACTGATGAGATATGATTTATAGGAGAAGAACATGAAAAAATATTTTATTCCAATGCAGCACACGCATTCCTGCGTGGCAGGTCTGTATTTTCACGGTGGGAATATAGTTGAGAACAGAAAAAACAGAGGTATTTCACATCTACTGGAACATATGATCTTCCGGCGGTTGGATACGCTGAAGATGAAGGAGCTTTACCGGAATCTGAACAGGCAGGGATTTGATCTGCCAGATTCCATGATCTGTTTTGCTAAGACACTTCAGAAAGCAAAAGAAAATTTATCCGAAAAAGACAGAGAAGAAGTGATTGGATTTCATACATTCCAGCCGGGACTATGGGATGACTCTTGCGAATATAATCAGTATATTGCGGAAAATGTGTTTACACAGGGTAGTTCTGCATATGAAGTGAAAGAGATTATCCGCCAATATGAAAATGTTACAGTTGAAGAATTAAAACAACTGGCAAATGAGATATTTACGCCGGAAAATATGAGCATCAGCGTTGGCTATGACAGTTGGTACACGAAGAAATCAACTTTGGAAAAGAAATGCCGGAAGATGCGAAAAATACTGGGAGGACAATACTTATGATGAATAAAATATCAATTATTACATTTATAGGAATGATCATTACCGGACTCATATCAGTCGCGGTGTTTCTCGCGCCGGTAAGTGGTTTCCTTATGTATCCGTTTTTTGCGGGCTTCGCAGCACTGCTTGGGATTGTGAGCGCACTGCCTGCAAGAGAACATAAGATTTTGCGCGTATTTGACATTCTTATTAAAAAATTTCGAAATTAAGCCGAAAATTTTCAAAAAACAGGCTCCGGCGGGAATCCGCCGGAGCCTGCAATCA
>OGZE01001071.1_pt1 | contig 17542 bp, 17 predicted proteins | sample 1576731 | NCBI WGS metagenome assembly OGZE01 (sample SAMEA3541503, study PRJEB24748) | human gut metagenome | biome: human gut; feature: human-associated habitat; material: faeces | place: China | collected 2012 | reverse complement strand
TTAAATCATTCTAGGAACAGTATGAGAATCTGAAAAAACATCGGACGGTATCTTTCTGATCGCCCAGGACACTGCCCGACATACATTAAAGATCCTGATGATCCCACGTGATACCATGACAGAAATTCCTATTACAAATAAGGAAAGAACCCTTCATGATACCAAGATCACCCAGTTGACTATGGCGTATGCTTATGGGGATGGCAGGGAAGGCAGCTGTGAAAATATGGTTGAATCTGTACAGAAGCTTCTTTGCGGATTTACTATTGATCAGTATATGGCAGTTGATACCACAGTAGTAGCACAGTTAAATGACGCTGTAGGCGGCGTTACAGTAACAATTCCTACAGATGGCATGGAGAAAAAAGATCCGGCATTTGTCAAAGGTAATCAGGTCACTCTCCATGGAAATCAGGCAGAAGCCTTTGTACGTTACCGTGATACAAACCGTGATTTTTCTGCACTGTACCGCATGGACCAGCAGCAGGAATATATCACACAGTATTTTCAGGCAGTAAAAGCCGCATCCAAAACAGACAGCCAGATCGTGGCACATCTGTTTGATATGATCCAGGACTATATGGTAACAGATATGACCAAGGATCAGTATATAAAGATAGCAATGGATGGAATGGAAGCTGGCAGTTTAACCAGCGAAGATTTTTACACAGTTCCCGGAACCGGAGAAACAACGGAGAAGTACGATGTGTACCGTGCTGACCGTCGGGCAGCAATTGATATTATTTTAAATCTATTTTACCGAGAAACAGAATAATTACCATACAATATCCAGTGTGGAAACACGCTGCTTATTGAAATACATTTTACCCCTAAGAGGGAGGAAGGCGTGATAACCATGAAGAAGAAGGTTTTAGTAGCTATGGCAATGGCTGCAGCTATGGTAGCAATGCCAGTAGTAGCAGGCGCAGCAGGAAGCCCTAGCCAGAGCGAATCTGATGGAACGATCGGCAACGACAGCTCATCAAGCTCATCAAGCTCAAACAACACTGTTTCAAACAGTGGCAACACAGAAAACCAGAATACTCCAGGAGTAGCTTCTGGAGCAACTAAAGAAGCAGAGAAAACTGTTGTACAGGGAGCTAACAACGAAAGAGTAGAAGTAGTTGGAACTACCAAGGACTCTAAGGGCACAACTGTAGGTCTGGTAGGAAATGACGCAGGTAAAGGTTCTGTAAGTTCCGATAACGGAGCTAGCGTAAGTATTGCAACCGGTGATGCAGAAGTTGCTGGTTTGTCAGATAGCGCTAAGAGCGATATCAACGATCTGAACAACGGAAAGGCACCAAGTGAGGTTATTCCTAACTCAGGTCTGGAAGACTATGCATCAGTAGGTGGAACCCGTGCTATCGTTTCTAAGAACGCAGCAGGACAGGATGTTTCTACCAATGTTACTCTGTATGTAGATGCTTTAACTGCAGGAAAAGAAGTTGCTGTTGCATATTATGACAACAACACTGGTCTTTGGGTTGTAGTTAAGAACGTTACTTTTAACGCTTCTGCCAAGACTGTATCATTTGCTGTACCAGGTTCTTGTACCGTACAGGTTGTTGCAAAATAACAACTATTATGATGGAGCCGGGAGACATTCCCGGCTCTGTTACAAACGCAAACAAAAAAGGATGAAGTGGGGATATGTATCGAAAAAGCGCCAGAGGATGGGAAAAACATTTGGATTTTATGATCTGGGACCAACTGAGTTTACAGATCGCATTTTTATTGGCTTATATGTTAAGAAATGGCCTTAGCAATCCCTATAGCCATTTAATATACTGTAACGTGGCATTTATCTTAGTTGTGATCGATGCCGGCGTACTATTACTCTTTGAATCTTTGAAAAATGTGTTAAAACGTGGATATTATCAGGAATTTGCAATGACAGTAAAACATGTGATCCTGGTAGTTCTGGTAACTACGTTTTATCTTTTCTATATAAAAAGAAGCGAGGATTATTCCAGACTGGCATTGCTTTATATGACGGTTCTGTATTTACTTGTTTCTTATCTGACCCGTATCTTGTGGAAAGACCAGCTGAGAAGAAAAATGCGTTCCAGCATGAAACGTTCTCTGTTGATCATAACTACAAAAAGCATGCTGGATACGGTGGTCTATAATATTCGCAATTTTAATTATGAAATGTTCCATGTTGCAGGTGTAGCAGTGATCGACTGTGATATGGTAGGGCATGATTGCGGCGGCGTTACAGTCGTAGCAAATGCAGATACAGTAGCCGATTACGTCTGCAGGGAATGGGTAGATGAAGTATTTGTAAATCTTCCAGACGATGCTCCGTATCCGGAAACGCTGTTAAACCAGCTGACAGAAATGGGCGCGGTTGTTCATATGAAACTGGCAAAGACATCCAACCTGATCGGCGAAAAGAAATTTGTAGAACGCCTGGGAATCTACACAGTACTGACAACCAGTATCAATTATGCAACAGCCAAGCAGCTTTTTATGAAACGTGCTCTGGACATTTTAGGCGGACTGGTAGGATGCCTGATCACATTGATCCTTACCGTGATCTTAGGACCGTTGATCTACATACAATCTCCCGGACCGATTTTCTTTTCCCAGGTCCGTGTGGGAAAAAATGGAAAGAAATTTAAGATCTATAAATTCCGCAGTATGTATATGGATGCAGAAGAGCGGAAGAAAGAACTGATGAAACAGAACCGTGTAAAAGACGGTATGATGTTTAAACTGGAATGGGATCCACGAATCATCGGAACCAAGAAACTTCCGGATGGTACAATAAAGAAAGGAATTGGAAATATCATTCGAGACTTCAGCCTGGATGAATTCCCACAGTTCTTTAACGTATTAAAAGGCGACATGAGCCTTGTAGGCACAAGACCGCCGACGGTAGATGAATGGGAAAAATATGACCTTCATCACCGTGCCCGCCTTGCCACCAAACCCGGCATCACAGGAATGTGGCAGGTCAGCGGACGAAGCAATATCACTGACTTCGAGGATGTAGTAAAACTCGACAGACAGTACATTGCAGAGTGGAACTTTGCTCTGGATATAAAGATCCTTTTCAAAACCGTACTGGTTGTATTCAAACGGGACGGTGCGATGTAGGATCACAAATTAATGGTATACTAATTGTATACAAGGTGGCTTCGTCAAATGATCATAAAGCGGTCATGAAGTTCACCGAACTGGATAAAAATGAGAAGACATAGGGGCTTGTATATGAACCAAAATGTCATATGCAAGCCCGAAAAAAGAGGCGTTTTTGGTACGCACTGAGAAATGTCTACTCAACAAGATATTCCCACATATTTTTTTTAATAAAGAAATAGGAAAACTTTAAATCATATGGAAAAGAAATTAGCTATTTCTATGTTTGGTCAAAAAAGACTGAGCAGAGAAGGCGGAATTGAAATTGTTGTAAAAGAACTTTGCACCAGAATGGCACAGGATGGACATAAGATCACTTGCTACAACCGGTCAGGGCATCATGTAAGCGGAGCTGAGTTTGATAAAAAAAATGAATATAAAGGCATTTGCCAAAAATCTGTTCCAACGATTGAAAAAAAGGGATTAGCAGCTGTTAGTTCATCTTTTTTTGCAGCACTTTACAGTGCATTTGGAAAATATGATGTTGTACATATTCACGCGGAAGGACCAGCTTTTTTCTCATGGCTGCCAAAGATGTTTGGTAAAAGGGTCGTGGTCACAATACATGGCATAGACTGGCAGCGTGAAAAATGGAAATCCGGTTTTGGTTCCAAATTCATTCGCCAGGGTGAAAAAAATGCTGTGAAATACGCAGATGAAATTGTTGTTTTAAGCAAAGGTGTTCAGGACTATTTCAAGGATACTTATGGTCGAGAGACCCGCTTCATTCCAAACGGTGTAAACCGACCAGAAATCCAAAGCGCAAAACTAATCACTGAAAAATTTGACCTTACAAAAGATTCCTACATCTTGTTCCTTGGCCGATTAGTTCCTGAAAAAGGATTGCGATATCTGATTGAAGCATTTAAAGCTGTTAAAACAAATAAAAAACTGGTAATTGCAGGCGGTTCCAGTGATACAGATTCCTTTATGAAAGAGTTACAGGAATCAGCAAAAAGCGATAACAGGATCATTTTCACCGGTTTTGTACAAGGCCAGCTGTTAGATGAACTATATAGCAACGCATATATTTACACATTACCATCCGACCTGGAAGGTATGCCATTAAGCCTTCTGGAAGCAATGAGCTACGGAAACTGCTGTCTGGTTTCAGATATTCCAGAATGTGTAGAAGTCGTGGAAGATAAGGCATTGGTTTTTAAGAAATCAGATACTGAGGATTTAAGGACCACATTGCAAAAAGCTTGTGAACATCCGGAAAGTGTAGCTGAGCTGAAACAAACAGCCGCTGATTTTATTTGCCAAAAATACAACTGGGATAATGTTGTAGAAGAAACAGTGAAGCTGTACAGGAGTGAATAGCAGATGAAAATATTGTTGATAAATAATCTCCTCTAACCGAACGCAGGTAGTGAGATGTACATAGTGAAAACGCCGGAAAAATAGCGTATTTACGGCACTTTTTGAGAGATGGGTAGAGCTGCGAGAGCAGTTTTAATCTCGCTACCTAGGTTCAGTAACAGCAGATGATTTTATCATAAGAACTTTCAGTATCATTACCTGCGTTTGTATGGAGCACTCTGGTTTATGAACAATACATTGGAAGTGCTTCATCTGAATAGAGGTAGTGAAATAGAACATAGAATATAACGGTTGACACTTGAATTGCTGAGAAAATATTTATCAGCAGAAAGACAGTACGTAACCCGTATTGTGAAAAGAAATTCATAAGGAGAAAAGGCAATGATAAGAATTCTTCATTCTGTCAGCAATATGGATCGTGCTGGTATTGAGACGATGCTGATGAACTATTATCGATATATGGATAAGTCAAAAGTCCAGTTTGATTTCTTGTGTAACAAGAAAAAGCCGGGAGCCTATGATGATGAAATCAAATCTATGGGTGGAAGGATTTACCATACACCGGGACTGAATCCAGCGAAGTATCCTGAATATCTCAAGTTTATGAGAAAATTATTCCATGAGCATCCGGAATATAAAATTGTTGAGGCGCACAATGGGGCACTCGGCGTATATGCACTTCATGCTGCCAAAGTGAGCAAAATCCCTGTGCGCATTTTTCATGCACATGGAGCAAGCATAACGAAAGACTGGAAGCTTCCAATCAAGCTTGTTTGTAAGGCTTGCCTTCCCACAAATATGACGCATCATTTTTCCTGTGGTGTCGAGGCTGCAAAATGCTATTTTGGACAAAATGTGGTAGATGAAAATGACTATGTGCTGATTCCAAATGCAATAGATGTTGAGCGCTTTATCTATAACCCAGAAATCCGTAATAAGATTCGCAAGGAAAACAATCTGGAAAACAAACATGTTGTGGGGCATGTTGGACGCTTTATGGCGCAAAAAAACCATACGTTCTTAATGGATGTTTTTGCAGAGGTCTTAAAAATTGATTCTCAGGCACATCTTGTTCTATTAGGCGATGGTGAACTGATGGATGAAATTAAAAGAAAGGCGACAGACCTTGGTATCAGTGAGCATGTAACCTTCATTGGAAATGTTGGAAACGCCAATGAGTGGTATCAAGCATTTGACTGCTTTGTTTTGCCGTCAATCTGGGAAGGCCTTCCGGTTGTGGGCGTAGAGGCTCAGGCAGCGGATCTTCCGTGCGTCTTTTCGTCAGCCATTACAAGAGAAATTGGGTTGTCACAGTACGCAAAATTTGTTCCGCTTACAGAACCTGTTTCTGTATGGGCAAAAACACTGTGTGATGCGTTGCAGCAGAATGAGCGTAATGACAACACGAAGTTGATTACAGAACACCACTATAATATTGCCTTTGAAGCGAAGAAGCTACAGGAGAGATATTTACAACTTGCTGGAGAAGTGAAATGAAAATCGGAATATTAACACATCAATATATCAACAATTATGGTGCTTTTTTACAAGCGTGGGCACTAAGAGAAGCAATTTCAGAACTATTTCCTGAAGATGAAGTACAGATTATAGATTATGTAAACATAAAACATTATATCATCAATGCCGGGGGGTGGTTTCGATTTTATAAAAATAGAGAAACGCTGAAAGAATGGTTTGCTAAGATTCATCTTCCGAACACTTTTGCGAAAGCAAGAAATCAAGAAATGGTCCTTTCCAAAAGATGTTTTAATGCTCGGCAGATCAATGAATTAGCATTTGACTACATTGTTGTTGGCAGTGATGAAGTGTGGAACTACAGAGATACAAAGGGAAATGCTGAACTTAAATTTGGTGTAGGATTAACGTGTAAAAATTTGATTGCATATGCGCCGAGTGTAGGAAAGACGGCAGCGGATGAAGCAATTCCGCAGTATGTTATTGATGGTATCAGAAAGTTTAAGCGGATTTCTGCACGAGATGACCTGACAGAGCAGCTGGTAGAACAGGTAACAGGGAATGCACCGAAACGAGTTTTAGATCCTACTTTTTTGGCCGAATTTCCACGGGCAGAATTGAAAGCAAAAAGAAAGCCATATATTCTGTTTTACTACTGCGAAAATCTACCGGAAAATATTTTAAATCAAATTTTTTCTTATGCAAAAGAGCGTGGTCTGGCGGTTTATGGCGCGGGTGAATGCGACAAACGATATTCAGAAGTTACTGTAAACCTGACACCATTTGAGTGGGTGGAAATGTTCCGAAATGCGGAGTTTGTGTTTACTGGAACTTTTCACGGTGCAGTATTCTCTATTCTGAATCGCAGGCAGTTTAAGGTATATCTGACAAATGAAAGCCGAATCAAAAAAGTAACAGCCTTGCTGAGTGAACTTCAGATTACAAACCGCCCTATCAAAGAGGATTTTTGCTTCGATTTAGAAAGTATGAAGTCAGAAATCAACTATGAAAAAGTGTATGATGTCATAGAACAGAATCAGCAGAGCAGCAAGCAGTATTTAAAAGATGCGATAGGAATGGCAAAAAAATGAGAATAGGAATTTTAACACATCATTACGTAAAAAATTATGGTGCATTCCTTCAGATGAAGGCGATGTATGAAACACTTCGGAGATTGTACCCGAAAGCGGAAATCGTAGTTGTAAACTATGTAAATCCAAGGCATTGGCGGAAGAACATCATTCACATTCTTCATTTCAGATTTGGAATTGACACACTTGCTACATATATAAAAAAAATTCAGCAATTGCAGACGTTCACAAAATACGAACATACCATTCCTCGTACGCACTCTGTAAAAAGTGCAGAAGAAATTGCAACGTTAAAACTAGATCTAATCGTGTTGGGAAGTGATGAGATCTGGAATTTGTGTGGTTCTGGATATCATCCATTAAAATTCGGAACAGGTCTTGAAAAACAACAGACAATTGCTTATGCACCAAGTGTGGGGGCTGTAACGGAGGATACAGAGGTTCCGTCAGAGGTTGCCTCTGGATTGAAGAATATTGACCGCATTTCAGGACGTGATACAGAAACTGTAAAGTTTATTGAAAGAGTTTCTGGAAGAAACGCAGAAAAGATGCTTGATCCGACATTCCTCTATAACTTTGATGCTGATATTAAGAAAGATAATATTCAGCCGAAACCATACAAATATATATTGATTTATGATTGTAAACTGACATCTTCTATGGTGGAAGAACTGAAACAGTATGCACAGAATAACAGCTTGAAGATCATCGGCGCGGGTGATTATAAAACATATTATGATGAAGGATTTATTAATCTGAGTCCTTACGAATGGGTTGATTTGTTCCGAAATGCGGAAAAAATAATTACTGGAACATTTCATGGAACGGTATTTTCTATCAAGTATGAAAAGCCGGTTGTATGTTATCCGACTGAAAAAAATCGAATCAATAAAATTCGTTCCCTGTTGGAAGATATGAAAATTCCATCAAGACTTCTTGAAGTTGGAAGAGAAAAAGAACTGATTAACATGCTGAATAAGCCGATGAACTATATGCAGACACAGGAATACATCGCTAGAAAGGTTCAGGAGGCGGATGAATTTCTGGTGGGAGAAAAAAGATGAACGAGATTATTCTATACAAGGATAAAAAAGAATGTTGTGGATGCGGAGCTTGTATGAATATCTGCCCGAAATCTGCAATTAAAATGCAGGCGGATGAATATGGATTTATCTATCCTGTAATTCAGCAGGACTTATGTGTTCAATGTGGAGCATGTATGACGGTTTGTGGGTATCAGAACAAACCCAAAACGGAAGAACCTAAAAAGGTTTATGCAGCTGCCTCTAAAAATAGTGTTTTGTTACGGAAGTCCGCATCTGGTGGTGCTTTTGCAGTGATTGCAGAAGCTGTTTTGAAGAACGAGGGTATAGTATACGGTGCAGCACTCCCCATGGAAAATGGAATACTGGAACCGAAACATATTCGCGTTGATTCACTGGATAAGCTGATCTTATTACAGGGTTCAAAGTATGTTCAGAGCGAAATTGGAGATACTTATTCGCAGGCAAAGCGGGATTTAATTCAGGGAAAAGTAGTTTTATTCTCTGGAACACCCTGTCAGACTGCTGGGTTAAAAAAATACTTGAAAAAAGAATATAACAACCTGATTACAATAGATATCATTTGTCATGGTGTTCCTAGTAAGAGATTGTTTCAAGATTTTATAGAATTTCATGGAAAAAAACTTGGTGGTAAAATTACTGAGTTCTATTTCAGAGATAAGACCAAAGGACAGGGAATGATTACGCGGAGCGTCTATGTGGGTGAAGGACATGGATTTAAGGAAAAAGTGTTGATGGGCGGATGCACTGCATACATTCATTTTTTCTCTAAGTCCTATACATATCGTGAGAATTGTTATTCCTGCCCATTTGCATCAGAAGAGCGTGTAGGAGATTTGACTGTAGGCGATTTCTGGGGGTTCCATGAGGAATACCCTTCCTATGATGTAAAGCAGGGACTTTCCAATGGAAAAGGAATCTCTTGCGTATTGGTCAATACTGATAAAGGCAATAGTATTTTGGAACAGTGTGAAAATCAGTTTGTGCTAATGACTTCGGATTTTGAAAAAGTTGCAAAACATAACGATCAGTTGCATTCTCCGAGTAAATATAGTCCTAAGCGTGAGGAAATCTTGAAACTGTACAAGGAAAAAGGTTATGAAGCTGTGGATCAGTATTTCCACAAAACCTGTAAGAAAGATATTGTAAAGTATACGATTTCTGGAATGATGCCGAAAGGGCTGAAGCGGGCGGTAAAGAAAGTGATAGGCAGAGTGAAGCGATGATAATTTTAGTGGCATATATATTGATTGCAATCTTAATCGCAGCAAAAGGAAATAAAAAATTTATTATATTTTTCATGGCGTTTTACCCGATATTGCCAGACTATTTTTCAATTGAACTGGGTGGAGGGATGCCTCTTCTGAAAGCCAGCAGAATTTTGTTGCTGATACTTCTTCTATGTGTATGTTTCCGAAACAAAAAAATAAAACTAATTAGGAAACCCTTGAAAGCAGCTGGTCTATATTGGCCGTTGATTATTTATTTTGCAGCAAGAATTTTGGCAAACGGATATTATGTTTCAAGTTTATCTGCTGCAATCAATACAGAGTTTACAGTCATTGTTGAGCAACTGATACTGATTGTCTTGATTTGTCAAATTATACAGGACCAAGAAGATGTGTATTTGTGTGTGAAAACAATCGTAGATGCAAGTGGAATAATAGCAGTTATCAGCATTATCAATGTTCTGATTGGCTCGAATTTGTTTTATTCTTTGAATACGGTATCTCGGAATGTTTTAATGGTGTCTACGGTAAGAATGGGCATCATTCGTGCAGAAGCTACTTTTGGGCATCCGGTATACTATGCAATGTATTGTGCGCTTATTATCCCCTTGGCATTGTATATGTGGCAAAATGAAAGAAGAATGTGGAATGGGTGTGTTCTTGGGTTAAATATTGTCTCAGCATTCTTAACAGAATCAAGAGGAACGATTGTTGTACTGCTTGCGTTGCTTTTGGTATTTATTCTTATTACAGATAAAAAAACAAGAAATAAAATACTTGGTGCAGGTTGTGTAATTGCTTGTTTGGCAGTTTTTGTTTCTTTTGCGGTGCCGACTGTTTCACAACAATTTACAAACATAATTAAATCAGTAATCATTGCGTTTGGAGATAGTAGAGAAACAATTGAAAACTTTGGCGGAAATTCTTCGACGGGGCTTTCGTCAAGAATGATACAGTTATCGGGTATTACTTGGATGCTGATACATAATGCAGTATTTGGACTGGGAGCAAGCTGCCATACAAGGGGGAAATTAAGTTATCGTATAAATGGAATATGGCAGGTAAGAGATACTATTGATAACGGTTATGTTGGATATTTTGTAGAGGAAGGTTTGCTAGGTGGAATTGCATGCTTTAGCTTATTTTACTCGCTTCTTAAATCTTCTTGGAAAAAAGCAACATTCAAAAACTCAAGAAACATGAATAACAGCTTTTTTCTCTGTTTTGTGTCCTATGTGGCGGTAATGCTGTCTGTTGCTGATGTATCGCAGTTGCTTTGGGTAATTATTGCTTTATATATAATTTATAATGCGAATGCACAAGCAATTGCAAACGAATAATTTGAGAGGTTTAGTATGTATCGATGCTTAATATTATTATCTACATATAATGGCGAAAAATATTTACCAGAACTATTGGAAAGCGTACTAGCGCAGAAGGACATATATGTTGATATTCTTGCGCGAGACGATGGCTCTACAGATAAAACAGTTGAAATATTGAAAAAATATGATAGGGTTAAAGTTTATGGAGGGAATAATTTAAAACCGGCGAAAAGTTTTCTGGACTTGATTTGGAAAGCGGATATAAATTACGATTATTACGCGCTGTGTGATCAGGATGATGTCTGGAAAGAAGAAAAAATCATTTCTGCTGTAAAATGTATTGAAAATATAGACAAACCTGCTTTATACAGTAGTGCAGTTGAAGTGGTGGACAAAGACTTAACATTTATCCGAAAATCGTTTACAGATAATACATTTAAAAATCCATTGTATGATATTCTGACATACGGAACACCAGGATGTACATTTGTGTTTAATAAAGCACTGATGAAAAAGCTGAAACAATACAAACCTTCAGTAATTAGTATGCATGATAGCTGGATTAGCTTTGTGTGTCTTGCTGTGAATGGCTTTTTTTATTCAGATCAGAATGCCTATATCATGTATAGACAGCATGATGCAAATGTTTTGGGAGCACAAAGGCATTCTTTGAAAGATACACTGACGGGGATTGTTAAAAATAAAAATGTCCTTAGAAGTGATATGGCGAAGGAAATATTAAAAGGGTATTCCGAGATGATGCCAGAAAAAACAAAAGAAGCTTTTATAGTTTTTACAGAATACAAAGAAAATTTGAAATATAAATTGAAGATTTTGATGCTCCCATATAATAAAAAGAAAACAACCAAGAGAACATTTGAAAAAGTAAAACTTCGAATCGTGTTTAATACGATATAAAGTGGAATTGAAGATTGAGAGCATTTAATCTTCATAAAAATAAAGGAATAGAAAGTCTACCATGTCAACATCATTGAAAAAAGGACTGATGTACGTCCTTATAGCAAATTTTATCAATTTAGGATTTAACCTGATAACAAATTTTGTCCTTCCAAAGGAATTAAGCGTGGAAAGCTACGCAACGATAAAGACATTTCAGCTTTATGTAAGTTATGCAGGTCTGTTTCACTTTGGCTTTGTCGATGGAATGTACTTGAAATACGGAGGAAAAAATGTTAAGGAAATTCGCAGGGAAGATTTAAAGACAAATCTATCGACATTGAGATTCTTTGAAATTTTTGTTACTTTGATTTGTACTATTGTTGCGCTCTTTCTGAGGCAAGAGGTTTTAGCATTCTTTGCACTTTCAATTCTTCCATTAAATTTGGCTAATTACTTTAAACAACTTTATCAGGCAACAGGAGAATTTTCGCTTTACGGAAAAATCATGAATGCAAATACGATTTTGATCTTTTTTGCAAACATGATGTGGGTATACTTAATTAAAACAGATAATGCACAATGTTTTCTATTTAGTAACGTCATTGTGTATTTCATCGTGTGGATTGCCTTGGAATTGAATTGCAAAAAACTTGTTGCAGCTGAGCATAGAGGAACTTCTTTCTCTTTAAATGAGTTAGTAAATAATATTAAAGGTGGCATTTTGCTGACAGTCGGAAATTTGTCATCTGTTGTGCTTACGAGTATGGATCGATGGTTTGTTAAGGCTTTGATGACTACGTTGGCATTTGCACAGTATTCGTTTGCTGTTAGTATGGAGAATTTTATGAATGTTGCGGTTACGCCGGTGACTACAACATTATATAATTATTTTTGTAAGGCCACTGATAAATCACAGATACGAAAAACAAGAAATTATGTAATGGTTTTTGCAGCTGCAATTGTTTCGTGTGCTTTTCCTGCAAGGTTTATTTTAGAGATATATTTGACGAAATATATTGATTCAGCTAAAGTTATGTTTCTGCTTTTTGCGGCTCAGATTTTTTATATTGTCATAAAAAGTGTATATGTTAATTTGTATAAAGCACAAAAAAAACAAAATATTTATTTCATAAAACTAACAATGATTATTGTTGTAGGATTTGTATTTAACATTGTCTGCTACGGCATCTATAAGGTTAAGGAAAGTTTTGCAGTAGGGACACTGTTATCAGCAATTTGTTGGTATTTTCTATGTCTGCCTGATTTTAAATGGATGGAATACAATACCAAAGAGAAATTGTATCCTTTTATTCAAACATGTGCTTTTTTGTTGTGTGGATTTTGTTTTAGTGCAGTTCCTGGATTTTTAATCTATATTTTTGAAATCGCAGTAGTATCTTATGTTTCATTTCCGAGAGAAGTACGTGAGTTTTCAACTAAGGTGAAGATTCGTATTAGTGGTTTGAAACGTTAAGCTGGAAGGATAAATATGCATAACTACTGAATATATAAATGTCGTTCTGTTGTATAGTACTTTAGCTGCTTTTTTGCACATTTGAACTTGGAGTTTCTGCTTTTTTGCAGATAAAAAATGGGATTGTAATAGATGAGAATAAGATGACAGAAGTAATTAAGATACTCAATAATATTATAACTAATGTACTGACTGCCCTATACAGACCATGTGGTTTTTCACTTCTTTTGTCCTTTTTTTCTATGTTTTTTTACTTATATGCGTATCGACCAATTAATGTTGGAAAGGAATGGAAGGCTGCAATTATTGCGTGGCACGATACTTTTAAGGAAGCAGCGTTGTTCCGTAAATTGTTTCTTTTGTGTTTTGTTACCTCACTCATTTTATTTAAGACTCTCCTAAATAGAGATCTATGGATGAACCCGTTATCCAACGTTATGGGAGGTTGGAGCATTTGGAAGACAGTGAATGGAAAAAAGAAGCTTACAACAGAATGTATTGAGAATGTAATTATGATGATGCCATTTAGTGCTACGTTGATATGGACATCTGGAGAAAGGCAGAGGATGATTTGGAAAGGCATAAAGATAACTTTTTGCCTTTCTGTATCCATAGAATTTCTTCAATTGTTTTTGAGATTGGGCACATTTCAGTTATCAGATATCTTTTATAACACACTGGGGTGATGTTTAGGAAGTGTAATATATGGGGTATGCTGGAAAATGATAGGCAAGCAACAATGATTTTCACTTATTAGACTTGCAGTAGAAGGAGTAAAGAAACGAATGAAAGGCATTATTTTAGCAGGAGGTTCAGGCACACGCCTGTACCCATTAACAAAAGTAACAAGTAAACAGCTTTTGCCAATCTACGACAAACCGATGATTTATTATCCGATGTCTGTTCTGATGAACGCTGGCATCCGCGACATTTTGATTATTTCCACACCGCAGGATACACCTCGCTTTGAGAACCTGCTGGGTGATGGACACCAGTTTGGTGTAAATCTTACATATGCTGTGCAGCCTTCTCCGGATGGACTGGCACAGGCCTTTATCATTGGTGCTGACTTTATCGGTGACGATTCTGTGGCTATGGTGCTGGGCGATAACATCTTTGCGGGTCATGGTCTGAAGAAAAGATTGACTGCCGCAGTAGAAAACGCTGAGAGCGGCAAAGGTGCAACCGTGTTTGGCTACTATGTGGATGATCCGGAGCGTTTTGGTATCGTTGAGTTCGATAAGAACGGTAAGGCCATTTCTATCGAGGAAAAGCCAGAACATCCGAAGAGTAACTACTGCGTGACTGGTCTGTACTTCTATGATAACCGTGTGGTCGAATTTGCTAAAAACCTGAAACCTTCTGCACGCGGTGAGCTTGAAATTACTGATCTGAACCGCATTTATCTGGAAGATGGTACTCTGAATGTGGAATTGCTGGGTCAGGGCTTCACTTGGCTGGACACTGGAACACACGAGAGCCTTGTTGATGCCACCAACTTCGTAAAGACTGTCGAGCAGCATCAGCATCGTAAGATTGCCTGTTTGGAGGAAATCGCATATCTGAATGGCTGGATTAGCAAGGATGAGCTGATGGAGGTCTATGAGGTTATGAAGAAGAACCAGTATGGACAGTATCTGAAGGACGTCATGGATGGCAAGTATCAGGAACATCTGTATTAAAAAGAAAAACCAAAAGATAAATGTAGAGGAGATTAAATCATGAATATTATTGTTACCGGCGGTGCTGGGTTTATTGGTAGTAACTTTGTGTTCCACATGCTGAAAAAGTATCCGGATTACCGGATCATCTGTCTGGACAAGCTGACCTATGCAGGCAATCTGTCCACACTGGCCCCTGTTATGGATAATCCCAATTTCCGCTTCGTGAAGGCTGATATCTGTGACCGCGAAGCTGTGGATAAGCTGTTTGAAGAAGAGCGTCCGGACATCGTGGTTAACTTTGCGGCAGAATCTCATGTTGACCGCTCTATCGAAGATCCGGGCATCTTCCTGCAGACCAACATCATCGGCACCAGTGTTCTGATGGATGCTTGCCGTAAGTATGGCATTCAGCGTTATCATCAGGTTTCTACCGATGAAGTTTACGGTGACCTGCCGCTGGACCGCCCGGATTTGTTCTTCACCGAAGAGACTCCGATTCACACCAGCTCTCCGTACAGTAGCTCCAAGGCTGCAGCTGATCTGCTGGTTCTGGCTTACCACCGTACTTATGGTCTGCCTGTGACCATTTCCCGCTGCTCCAACAACTATGGTCCGTATCATTTTCCGGAGAAGCTGATTCCGCTGATGATTGCTAATGCTCTGGCTGACAAGCCGCTGCCTGTTTACGGCGAGGGTCTGAATGTTCGTGACTGGCTGTATGTTGAAGATCACTGCAAGGCTATTGATCTGATTATCCATAATGGTCGTGTTGGCGAAGTCTACAATGTTGGTGGTCACAATGAAAAACAGAATATTGAAATCGTGAAGATTATCTGCAAGGAGCTGGGCAAGCCGGAAAGCTTGATCACTCATGTTGGCGACCGTAAGGGTCATGATATGCGTTATGCTATCGACCCGACCAAGATTCACAACGAGCTGGGCTGGCTGCCGGAGACCAAGTTCGAGGACGGCATTAAGAAGACCATCCAGTGGTATCTCGATAACCGTGAGTGGTGGGAGACCATCATCAGTGGTGAGTACCAGAACTACTACGAGAAAATGTACAGCAATCGCTAACAGAGGAAAGAGTATGAAGTTCTTTGTAACAGGCGTTGGCGGTCAGCTGGGTCATGATGTGATGAATGAGCTGCTGAAGCGCGGTCATGAAGGTGTTGGTTCTGATATTCAGGAAAACTACAGCGGCGTGTCAGATGGTTCTGCGGTAACAAAAGCACCGTATGTGGCTCTGGATATTACTGATAAGGACGCTGTTGAGAAAGTAATTACAGAAGTGAATCCGGATGCTGTGATCCATTGTGCAGCATGGACTGCTGTGGATATGGCAGAGGATGACGATAAAGTATCGAAAGTACGTGCCATCAATGCCGGTGGAACTCAGAACATTGCAGATGTCTGCAAGAAGCTGGGCTGCAAGATGACCTATATCAGCACGGATTATGTATTTGATGGTCAGGGCACTGAGCCTTGGAAGCCGGACTGCAAGGATTACAAGCCTTTGAATGTGTACGGTCAGACGAAGCTGGAAGGTGAACTGGCAGTCAGCCAGATACTGGAGAAGTATTTCATTGTCCGCATTGCATGGGTGTTCGGCCTGAATGGTAAGAACTTTATCAAGACTATGCTGAATGTCGGCAAGACCCATGACACTGTTCGCGTAGTCAATGATCAAATCGGCACACCAACCTATACATACGATTTGGCTCGACTGCTCGTTGATATGAATGAGACTGAAAAGTACGGCTATTATCATGCGACCAACGAGGGCGGCTAGCGGCTACATTAGCTGGTATGATTTCACGAAAGAAATCTACCGTCAGGCTGGCTATAAGACGGAGGTGCTTCCGGTAAGTACCAAGGAGTATGGTCTGAGCAAGGCAGCTCGTCCGTTCAACAGTCGTTTGGATAAGAGCAAGCTGGTGGAGGCTGGATTTACTCCGCTTCCGACTTGGCAGGATGCACTGAGTCGTTATCTGAAAGAGATCGAGCAGTAAGAGGAGATAGAAGAAATGGGACAGATTAAAGTTGAGAAAAATGTAGGCGGCATCGAAGGACTTTGTGTTATTGAGCCTGCTGTTCACGGCGATGCCCGTGGTTATTTCATGGAAACTCACAACGAAAAAGATATGAAGGAAGCTGGTATCGACATTCACTTCGTGCAGGATAATCAGTCCATGTCCACGAAGGGTGTGCTGCGTGGTCTGCATTTTCAGAAGCAGTATCCGCAGTGCAAGCTGGTGCGCGCCGTGCGCGGCACAGTGTTCGATGTTGCAGTTGATCTGAGAAGTGATTCTACGACCTACGGCAAATGGTATGGTGTTACCCTGTCGGCCGAGAACAAGAAGCAGTTTCTTATCCCGGAAGGCTTTGCACATGGCTTCCTTGTTCTGAGTGACGAGGCAGAGTTCTGCTACAAGGTTAATGACTTCTGGCATCCGAATGACGAGGGCGGTATGGCTTGGAACGACCCGGAGATCGGCATTGAATGGCCGGAGTTGAAGGGAGAGTATAAGGGCAGTGCAAGCGCAGAGGGCTATACGCTGGAAGACGGTACGGCACTGAACCTGAGTGATAAGAACCAGAAGTGGCTCGGACTGAAAGATACTTTTAAGTTTTAATAGGAATCTTTTACAACACAGTAGGTGGAGTGCTCAGCGGGTCATTGTACTGTGTAGCGATGAAGGCAAGAAAGTGTCTGTAAAACTTGAGAAAATTGTGATATACTGGGAGCGGTAGCTCCCATACTGCTCTGATAATCACACACCTCTCCGCGGTGAGTGGCAGGCAACGATCTAAGAATCAGGAATTCGATAATCGGCTGAGATGTGAAG